>JAEEGI010004357.1_pt1 | contig 33210 bp, 25 predicted proteins | sample 8958751 | NCBI WGS metagenome assembly JAEEGI01 (sample SAMN16246545, study PRJNA631951) | gut metagenome | biome: gut microbiome; feature: rumen; material: KS-attached | host: Bos | place: Iran: Karaj | collected 2018-10
ATGAAAGGACAAGTGCTTTTCACAGGAGAATTGAGCGGCGCGGATACTCGCGTGAAAGTCCCGACATCAGGCTCGTATATCGTCAATGTTGGCTACAACTACAGACAAGTAAATGTGAAGTAGTCATTGGTCAATAGTCATATACTGTCATCCTGGAGGCGAAAGCCGATAGGATCCATAATAGATCCGTAGTAATTGCCACCTCGGCCTTGTGCCGGGGGGAGGCATATAAAAAAGGTGGCGAAACAGCCACCTTTTTTATCGCATTGGAAATTATCCATCAGGAGAATCCGTATATACCACCTTTCAGCTCCAGCAGAGCAGCCATATCCGCTGAATTGATTTCGAAATCGAGTTGAGCATTTTGACGGATGCGGTCTTCGTGCGTAGATTTTGGAATCGGCAACAATCCCAGCTGCAATACAAAGCGGCTTGCGAGTTGCGGCACTGTTACATCGTACTTTGCAGCCATTGTGCAAATTTCGGGCACATGCATCAAGCGGCCCGTCGCATTGGGCGAATACGCTTCTACCAGAATTCCGTTCTGTTCGCATAAATCAATCATATCCGTAGGCACATGCCCAATGTGAACACGAATCTGATTCACGACGGGCATCACATGGCCTCCCACCAAAATGTTGTTGAGATCGTCAAATTCAAAATTCGAGACGCCAATTGCACGAATTTTACCGGCATCGTAAGCACTTTCGAGAGCTTTCCAAACTTCGATGTTTTCCTTGAAATAGCGGTTTCCAGAACTTGCCCCCATCTCGGCCCATGGACGCGGCGCATGGATGAGCATCATATCAATATAGCTGCAATCTAAACGTTTCAAGGATTCGTCAATCGAGCGAAGAGCTTCATCGTAACTTTTCACTTCGGCAGGGATTTTCGACGCGATGAAAATGCTTTCGCGATGAAGCCCAGTTGATTTCAAGCCGGCCTTTAGCCCCTCGCCCACGCCAGACTCGTTTTCGTACGCAATCGCAGTATCAATGTGACGATATCCAGCTTCAATAGCAGTCGCTACCGCCGTTGCCGCCACATCATTTGGAGTCTGCCAAGTCCCCAATGCGATTTTTGGAATTCGCTGACCATTATTCAGCTTGTAAAATTCGTCTAACACCATAAATCCTACCTCTTGTTCTACTAAAGTAATATAAACTGATTCGCCGAAAAAACTCTTATATTTTTTTCTGAAATAGACCACATTGGAATATTTACTGGTGTGAAAGGAAAAGCTGATCCCGGCACAAGGCTGGGATGACAATTTGAAGACGTCGGTGTAACAGTGTCGAGGGACAGGCGAAGATGAACGTTAAAAAATTACTTCTCGATGGTCTTGATTTCGTTTTGGGCGGCACGTTTGGCATTGTATGGATCGATATGCACCATTGCATCGACGACGTTTTCGCCGGAGTCAATCAGCAACAGCTCGACTTCTTCGGCGACATCGTGAGCATCTTTCAATGTCATTTGGTCATCGACGACGATGTGGACATCCACATGCAGGTCACTACCGACGTAACGGGAGCGAAATCCATGCAAACTAATAACTTTCGGGTGCGACAGCGCCAAGTTGCGTAACTTTCCGAGAACATCGGGGTTGGCACCGCGATCCACTAGTTGGTGAAGCCCGGGAGCCGCAATTTCATACGCGGAATGCATTATAAAAAACGCGACAACCAACGCTCCGACGGAGTCGGCAAACCACAGTTGCGGAAGCAAAATGGCAAACACGACTGCCACAAGCACAGGGATAGAGCTGAAAGCATCGCTGCGGTGATGCCAAGCGTTCGCCTCTAGCACTTGGCTACGAATTTTCCGCCCTGCGTTTCGCGTATAGCGGAATAAAATTTCTTTCACGACAATAGAGGCAAGAGCCATCACAGCAACGGACATTTCCGGATGCGTTGCCTCGCCCGCCAAAAGCGCAAGCACCGCCTTATACCCGATGCCCAAGCCCACAGCAGCAACGGCAAGCCCAATGCCAATCGTAATGAGCGTTTCGAATCGCCTATGCCCGTAAGGGTGTTCTGCGTCCGGCGGAGAGTTCCAAAAATGGCTGCCGACAATCACTGCGACATCGGTCACGAAATCAGACGCACTATGAATAGCGTCTGCAACAAGTGCTTGGGAATTCCCCACAACACCCACGACAAACTTGGCAACAGAGAGAGCGGCGTTCCAGCCGAGCCCCACCCAAGTTACCTTACGAACTTCTGCACTATCGTCTTTTTTGCGTACGCGAGTCATGACTGTTAAGCTAGAAAATTTGCAACCTAACAAGCCCCAAAATCATCAAAATTGCTGTAATAAAAAAACAATGTTTCTATTTTTCCTATGCTTATGAAAAAATTTGTGAAATTCATCTTCGTCATCGCCATTTTGGCAGCAATCGCCTTCGGCATCAAGTCGTATTTCTTTAACGATACCGACGCTAACCAAGTTGGCGAACTCATCAGCACCAAGGTCGTCACAGACACCATCAAGACTACAATTTCTGCGACAGGGACACTGGAGCCGGTTGACCAAGTGGAAGTCGGCACGCAAGTTTCTGGCGACATTGCAAAAATCAACGCCGATTTCAATTCCAAAGTCAAGAAGGGCCAAATCATTGCCGAATTGGACAAGTCCAAGTTGCAATCGACGTTAAAGCAAGCTACAATTTCGTACAAGAGTGCTGAAAACGATTTAAATTACAAACAAAGCACTTACAACCGCATCAAGAAACTTGCAGAAAACAAGAGTGCAAGTGCCGTCGAACTGGAGCAAGCGGAATACAACTTGAATGCAGCCAAGCTCTCTGTAGAACAACGTAAAAACGAAGTTGCACAAGCAAAATTGAATTTGAGTTACGCGACTATCAAAAGCCCGATAGACGGAGTCGTTTTGAAGCGTGCTGTTGACGTAGGCCAGACGGTAGCCGCCTCCATGAGTGCTCCGACGCTTTTCATCATCGCAAAGGACTTGGTACAAATGAAGGTCATGGCATCCGTTGACGAAGCGGATATCGGTCAAGTCAAAGCTGGGCAGCGCGTTTCGTTTACAGTCGATGCGTTCCAGAACGACACGTTCCACGGCACCGTGCAAGAGGTTCGCCTGAACCCGACGACCACAAGCAACGTGGTCACTTACACGGTCGTCATTACCGCTGAAAACCCAGATCAAAAGCTTTTGCCCGGCATGACCGCTACCTGCACGATTGTAACGCAAGAAATTACGGATGCGGTTACGATTCCCGTCAAGGCGCTCAAATTCACGCCTGCCGAAGGCACTCCGATGATGGACCCGAAAGATATGCCGCGCCCGCAACGTCCCAAGACCGCCGAAGCTGGTGGCAACTTCCCTCCCCCGCCACCGGGCATGGGACCAGGAGGAACTCCGGCTACAGGAGCAAAGAAGAAGCACAAGAAGCCAAAGCTCGAAGGCAACCTCGTCTGGATAAACATCAACGGCAAGGCCGCCCCGCGTCCGGTCAAGATTGGATTGAGCGATGGCGTGAATGTGCAGATTTTGCGGGGTCTTAACGTCGGCGACTCCGTCATCACCAGTCAAGAAGTCATTTCGACAAAATCCAACATCAAATCTGAAGCCAAAAGCCCGTTCATGCCGCAAAGGCCGGGGAAGAAGAGAAAGTAGTTAGTAAACAGTGGTTAGTGGTTAGTGGTTAGGGGGGACGCGAGGAGTTCCGTATCTGCGATTAGAGCCGTGTAAGGAGATCCCGGCTCGGAGGCCGGGATGACAACGCGAGAGGTTCCGTGTAAGGAGATCCCGGCCCTTCGACAGGCTCAGGGACCTTAAGCCGGGATGACAGTAAAAAGAGCCGTATCTGCGAGGGTGCATCCTCGCTTATTGCAAGCTGTTACTGCTCTAGAACGTGAGTCAGGTACAGCACAATCAAGATGTCGCCCCAGAGGTACATGAAGGGGGCGGCCACAGCGAGGAACGGTCCAAAGGGAATTTGTCCACCATCTTCTTCATTACCGTCCTCAGCGGCCTTACGGATCTTGATCATCCCATACGGGACCATCACCAAAAGTCCAAGCAAAGCAGCGACAATCAACGTTTCAACGGCACCGGTTATACCCATCAAAGCTCCATAGCCAGCCAAAAGCTTGACATCGCCAAAACCCATTGCTTCTTTTTTAAGCACTTTGGTTGCAATCCAGCCGACGAGATAAAGTCCACCGCCAGCAACGACAGCTCCAATCAAACTTTCAAACGGCGTGATGCCCCCCGGAATTAGCGAAATCAAAAGCCCGGCGACAATTCCCCCGACCGAGATGGAATCGGGAATAAGCTTGTACTTGCAATCGACAGCGCACACGGGATACGCCCCGAGCAAAAGCCAGAACAAAGCCGCCGCATTCGCCCAAACTTGAGGAGAAAGCACCGGACGCGTAAAATCCGTCCCGAAGCCTGCCGCAGCATAAAGAGCCAAGGCCCCCAGCAAGCCGCAAAGAGCTTCGCCAATCGGGTAAATGACGCTGATAGGCTGTTTGCAACAGGCACTTTTTCCGCGTAGCCAAAGCCAACCGACAATCGGCAAATTATAGCGGATGGGTATTCTCTTTTTGCAAAGCGGGCAGTGCGAAGGAGGATTGATCAGCGAAATTCCGCGCGGCATGCGATAGACAATCACGTTATAGAAGCTGCCAACGCATGCGCCAACGCCAAAAAATACGATTAACCAGTACCAAAGTGGAATTTCTTCCATAAAAACCTCGTCTTTTCACGAATATAATTATAATTTAGTTAAACATTTATCAAACACAGGGAGATCCCTCAATGAATATTGAAATTGCCGCAATTTGTGATGCCGCCACAGCCAACGATATCGGTGGCCGCATGAACATTCTTGGAGCCTTTGACCGCATTTTTGCAAAATTCCCGCTTGTGATTCCGCAGTGTTCTGCAGCGTTCCGCTTGCGCTACCAGCGTTCCGAAGCAGGCGCTCATCAGCTGAACTTGTCCATCGAAGATGTCGTAGGCCACCCGATCGTGCCGCCGATGCAGTCCGAAATCCAGCTGCAAGAAGTCGCACAGGGATTTGACACGGCAGCGGTCAACATGATTCTGAACATGCAGCGCTTGCAGTTCGCCCGTCCGGACAAGTACATCGTGCGTTTGTTCGCCGACAACGAGGAACTCGCCGCACTCCCGCTGTACGTTCTCGAAGACCCGCGTTTCGCACAGCAAAAGCCGCAGGAACCGCCTACCGACGACGGAACCGTTGACGGAAGAGCATAGGCGGCTTCGCCGCAGTAGGCAGTAGGAAGTAAACAGTCGGAAGTGAATAAGACTGTCCAAACTTGATTGACGCCGGGATCACCCGGCGTTTTTTCTATTTTAAGGTTATGAAATCCGCATTTTTGAAAAATTTATCCGTTATTGCTGCAAGCATCTTGAGCACAGTGTTCTGCGCAAACCTTACCGCTTGTAGCGGCATCAACGATAGCTGGGAGGTCAAGGGAGGCGGTTTCCTCAAGTACAGCATCAACGACGGCGAAGAAATCATGCAAGAATTGGACAGGGACGACGTCGAAATACCCTACATCCGAAACCAGCACCATTACCTGCAAATAAAAATTCCTATAAACCGTAGCGAACGCCAAGACCAACTGCAAATTATGGTATATAACCCCAAGCTCAGCAAAAACAACATCGTCCCAAGCCAGACATGGATTCAAATCGATGGCACGCCCAAAGCGCTTATAAAAGGTGAAAACAACTACGTGGATATCGACCAAAAAGACGACACCAAGTGGACAGCGACCATCAACATCCACTTCGAAGACTGTAGGCAAGGGAAATGCGACGACAAACTTCCTCCGATTCTATTCAAAGGCCGCATGCACTATTGGATTGCCGAAGACGACCGATAAGCGAGAAAAATATTGTTGGAAGAAATTTTTTTAACTTTTATTGACAAAGACCCTTGACAAGCCACCAATCTTTTTCTAATATTGGGCTACCTTAATGGTCGATTAGCTCAGTTGGTTAGAGCGCTACCTTGACATGGTAGAGGTCACAGATTCGAGTTCTGTATCGACCACTGAAAAATCCTCGCAGAAATGCGAGGATTTTTTTTCATTTGTCACAAACAACAAAAGCAAATCCCTATAAAAAAGCCAACCCCGGCGCAGTGGCCGGGGCGACAAAAGACAAATGAATAATATGGAAACTCTTGATTATCCGAAGAAGTGAACCTTCGCAAGGAAAATCATCATCACCCAGGAAAGGACAAGACCTGCAAGTCCCATGACGATACCCGTAATAGCCATGCCACGCGTGTCGGTGTAACCCGTAGCATGAGCAAGAGCATTAGGCGGAGTCGAAATCGGGAGGCTCATGCCGAGAGAGCTTGCAAATGCGACAGACACCAAGAGAGCCGTCACGCCACCAAGGCTTGTCAAGTTGTCCTGGCAAGCAATGCCTACGGCACAGAGAATCGGCACGAGGAGCGTAGCCGTAGATGTGTGGCTCATGAAGTTTGCCATGAAAAGGCAGATAATGCCGCAGCCAATCATCAAGACTACCGGAGACCAGCTAGCAAACGGAATCGTCTTGATAAGGTGAGCAGCAAGGCCTGTCGCATTGAGACCCACACCAAGAGCAAAGCCGCCAGCCACAAGCCAGAGCACGTCCCAGCTCATCGCGTTCAAGTCCTTCTTGGTAATCACGCCCGTCAAAGCAAACACGGCCATCGGGATCATTGCAATCGCGTTATCGTTGATTCCATGAACACCCTTACCAGTAACCCACAAAAGCACGCACACCACAAAAGTAATATAGACGATAATGGCCTTGGGGCTTGTGTCAAACTTGCCTGCGCCTTCAATATTCAAAACCATTTCCTTCATCTTGATAGGATAAATTTTCACGAGCAAGAGCCATGCAATCACCATCAAAATAATCACGTACGGAATACCGAAAGCCATCCACTGACCAAAGCTCACCGGATTGGCAACAAGGTCACCGCGAGCAATAGCATCGTTCAAAGCACCAAGGGCGATAGCGTTAGGAGGCGTACCAATCGGAGTACCCATACCGCCGATGTTTGCTCCAAGCGGAATGGAGAGAGCAAAAGCTGCTTTACCGCGGTCGTCGGCATCAAAGAGCTTGAGCACCGGAGCGAGGATGGCAAGCATCATGGCTGCGGTAGCAGTATTGCTCATGAACATCGAGAACACGGCCGTGATAAGCATGAGGCCAAGAAGCACGAACTTCGGATTCTTGCCGAAGGGCTTCAGGAGCACGCGGGCAAGGTTCAAGTCCATCTTGTACTTCGTGGCAGCGGCAGCGAGGAAGAAGCCGCCCAAGAAGAGCATAATGATGGGGTTTGCGAAAGTCGCCATAATGGACTTATGGCTAATCATCTTCACGCCGTCAACATGGAACGGAGTGAGAGCTGAATCCGACATGGTAATAATCATGAGCACGATGACAAGCATCGAGGTGGACCAAATCGGGAACGGTTGGAGAATCCAGAAGAGGGCCGCCATCACAAAAACGCCGATAACGCGAATTTCGAGCGGATTGAGGATTCCCATGGGGCTTGCGGCATCGAATCCGAGGGATTCGTAGGGCAAGAAGAGGGCGACGATGGCAAGCACCGACGCTATAATGAATTTGATGAATTGTGCTTTTGTCATAACGAGCGCAAATTTAGTAATTAATATTGCGTTCGGCTAGACTAATAACACCCCGTATATAAATCTAAAGCGACTTTTTGTATTCGTAAAAAAAGAGAAAGGGCCCAAAAGAGCCCTTTCCTAAGAAGGAGAAAATATTGAGCGGTTTCCAGAACCTTGAACCTATCAGGAGGGGAGCAATGATAAAGTCGTTTCAGGATTTACCCTTCCAACCAATCTCAACACTCCAAATATACCAATTAGTATGCGGTTTGGTTCTTTCGTTTTTCTTATTTCTTCACTCAATAAAATTTACCTTTTCTACCTCGTGACGGTCATCACGAAATTTAGAACAAAATAAACTTATTCTTCTCTGAAAATAATCTTGCACTTTGGAACAAAACGGAATCCACCACGACGATGGCGTTCGATTTCGAAGAATTTCTTGACGCCTTCGCTCGGATGATCCGGATCGTCAGAACCGTTAATGTGAGCGATAACGCGGTTCAACCGGCTTTCGAAGTTCGGGCGGAGCGGGTCCATGCAAATAGCGGGGTCGCGCTTGAATTCACGGTTCTCGTATTCTTCACGACCGGTCACGGTGTATTCACGGAGCAAGTTGCGGAGGATTCGAGCCGGCACATTACGCATAAGGTGCTTGCTGTTCACAGAAATCGAGTCGTCGCTCTTGTAATAGACAATCGTGACGGAATCGTTCATGGCATCGAGAAGTTGTTCGTGAGCCTTCTGGATCGGAGCCCATGCGGCAAATTCCTGCTTCACGACAGAACTCATAAGCTTGAGGAACGGTTCGGAAGCGTTCACGTTCGCCTTGAAATTAAATTCGAGAAGATAGACCGGAGCACCGTAATAACAGTCCTTTTCAACAAGCAAAGCACCGGTCTTCGGGTCGCGGATGTCCACCAAAGAACGTACACAGGCAATGCTCTTTTCTACGTCGTTCGGCCATTCAAGATTATGTTCCTTGACGCAATCGGCAAACGTGGCATGGCGGCCCACAAGTTCGTCCTTGATGTAGATTCCGCCGTCTTCCTTCATTTCGGCAGGAACCCTGTTTTCAAGAGCTTCAATAAAAGATGTCTGCGTGGCGAGGTAGCTAATGTGTTCGTATGCAGGTGTATTCAAGAGGAGCGGTCCGACGTTGATCATGCTGCGGATCCAGCGCATCGGGTTCGCGGCAAGGACGCCCGGAGTCTCGAACTGGAAAGTGAAGTCCACCCTGCGGTTACCGTCGATAATTTCGTTACGCAGAATATTGGACTTGGTGAGGAACGGATAACGTTTCGGAATGATTTCCAAGCAAAGTTCGCGAGCATCTTCTGCGGTGTAGAACGAAGAGACGAACGGCAAGTAAGAGCGGAGCACGCTACGAGCAGGAACAGCTTCAAATGCGGCGCAACGTTTAACGATGCGTTCGATGAATTCGTCTGGATTTTCGCCGCGTTCGTACAGCCATGCGACGATGTTATCCATTATGAATCGGTAGGCGCTTTCATCGACGTAAGAATCTTCGAAGTACAAGTCGTTTAGAAGTTTCACGTTGAATCGCGAGTCTCGTTTGACCAAGGTCAAAATGTCCTTGACCGGGTAAGACATGAGTAATTCAATGTGTGCTAGCTGAAGGAATAGATTTGAAACCATTTCACTCACCTCACTTGTTCATAAAAATTCATTAGCTATATTTATAATATAGCAATCAAATAATAAATACCTACGAAATAGTAGCTACAAATAAAGCGAAAAATGGCAGAAATTCACCTTTTATCCGATGAAATCATCAATAAAATTGCTGCTGGCGAGGTTATCGAGCGTCCAGCATCGGCTGTCAAGGAGTTAATCGAGAACGCAATCGATGCGGGAGCGACAAGAATTCAAGTTCAAATCGAGCAAGGTGGAAAGAAAAAAATCCAGGTCACCGACAACGGGAAAGGCATGGGTGCCGAAGACCTGGAACTCTGTTTTTTGCGCCATACTACGTCCAAATTAACAAATGCCGATGATTTGTTCCATCTCCAGACAAACGGTTTCCGAGGCGAAGCCGTCGCCTCTATTGCAGCGGTATCCAAGCTAACCATCACGAGTGCAACTGAAGATGGCGAAAGCGGTCGCATCGTCGTCAAAGGCGGAGACGTTGTCGAAAAAGAAGACATCCAAGCGAGCCGAGGCACGACATTCCTTGTAGAAGACCTTTTCTTCAACACGCCCGTACGCCGCACGTTCCTCGGTAGCGAAACTTCAGAATGTTCTCGCATATTAGATATTGTCCTAAAGACAGCCATTTCGCACCCGGAAATCCGCTTTGACTACAAAGTCGGCGACCGAACCGTTTTTACAGGCGTTCCTGGAGAACTGCGCAGCCGTATCGCCGAAGCCATAGGCTCCAAAGTCGCGAAAAGCTTGTTACCCGTCGATTATACCGAAGCGGGCGTGCACGTGAGCGGATTCATCTCCCCCACCACAGAGACGAACGGCAAACGCAATCATCAGTTCCTCTTCATGAGGAACCGTCCCATCGAAAACAAAATGGTGAGTAAGGCAGTTTCGCAAGCTTACGAGCCGTACGGAGCGCAGTGCAAACCCGTCACGGTGCTGTTTTTAGACATGCCGGACATGGAATTCGACATCAACGTGCACCCGGCAAAACGCGAAGTCCGGTTCGCAAACGGAAACCTCGTGTTCCTCGTCGTGACGCACGCCATCCGCGATACATTTACAAAGGATTTGGAAGCGAACTCCCCGTTCATTGACCTAAGCGATGAATTTATGGGGAAACCGGCGCAGTCCTCGTTTGCGGGGCAGTCCTCGTTTACGCAGCAACCCACTGCACAGCCAGCGTTCGCAGCGTCGCAACAGCCTTTCGGGCATTCGGCAGAACAAGCCGCACAAGTTCTGCCGCAAAACGATTTGCCGTGGGAAAATCCTTTCACCAAAACGAATTATGCAGGCATTACCCCAGCGCCCTCCCCCACAAACGCATCATTCGCTGATAAACCTTACGCGGCACAGTCCCAACAGGCTTTCAAACAACAAGCTCAGGCCGTAAAAGCGAACACGCTTTCAGATAAAAAATCAAAATACGACGTGAGCGACGACGTTCAAGACTTGTTTTCGCTCCCCGAGTACGGCAAGATTATTTCTTTAGAACAAGACCTCACGAAGCCGGAACAGCATCGCGAAATGCCATGGACGCCGCCCGCATTTTTTCAGATTGCGAACACGTACATCGCAGCGGAAGATTCCAATGGACTTTTAATCATCGACCAGCATGCCGCACACACGCGAGTACTTTTCGAGCAAGCGATGGAATCTCTCCAGAACAACATTGCACAGGACAGCCAAGAGCTTTTGTTCCCGGAACTCATTGACCTCTCTAAGCAAGAAAAAGAAATTTTCCGCAATGTTGACGAACAACTGCGCAAGCTCGGATTTTTCGTCGAGCCGTTTGGCGGGGACACCTACCAAATCCGTTCGATTCCAAGCGCACTTCCGCTTTCACGTGCAGCAAAAGCGGTTCACGACTTCTTAAGCGATGTCGATGAAAACGATACCAAGAGCGACATGGTCAAATTCCAAGAAGCGGTTGCAAAATCCTGGGCCAAGACAAACGCTTACCAAGCAGGCGACAAACTCAAGCCCGAAGAAATCACGGCACTTGTAAGCCAGTTGATGATTACGCAGGATCCGCTCAAATCGCCTTTCGGGAGTCCTACGCTCATGCGCTTAACGCTTGACGAACTCAGCAAGAAATTCAGACACTAGTTCGCTAGAAGTCTTGCCCACATCCAACGCTTTGCGGAGGCGCAATGCGACTTCGTCCATTGTCGCAAAGTCCTGCTGGAATATGGATTCGACAACGGAAAGCGCCATGCGTTCGTTTAATTTGTCTCGAATAATAAATTCCGGAGTTGCGCCACAGCCTAGAATCGCATTCGGCAGCGACAAGAAATCCGTCTCGACCATAAACTTTCCCATGACAAAAGTCAGGAAATCCGGCACGGCACAAGCCGCAAACGGAATCCCGACATACGTCATTTCGAGCGTACTCGTTCCAAACGAGGTTATAGCCGCAGAATACCCGGAATAAAAACCTAAACGTTCGTGAATTAACTTAGGCGCTACAACAACCTTCATCCAAGCAGGTAGCCGTCCATTATACAGTTTTTCAAGAGCTACAGAAAGCGGAACTTCCAAAAAATCTCTCGACGCAACGACAACAACATCCGGAAGAGGCCCTACATGTTGCTCCGCCCACACATTGCGATACATCTCGGCTATGGCAACAAATGTCGGCAAATTCCGCAAGGCACTCTCGCGACGGCTTCCCGGCAAAATTAAAATGTCCGATTTCAGTTCGGCGTACAGCGGTTTCCAATTCGTGACAGGATGCTTGATGCGAACAGTATCGATTTCCAATTGCCGATACGCATTGGCTTCTATATCAAAGAATACAGCCAAACGAATATTGCTTGCCTGCTTGAACAAACTCGCCCGTTTTGATTTCCACGCCCAAATTTGCGGAGGAGCCACGTAAAGCATGGGCTTTCCCCACTTCTTTGCAAGGCGCGCAAGCCGCATGTTGAATCCGGGATAATCAATCGCCACAATGGCAAGGCATTTTTTCGATTCTGCGGCATCGCTTACAATTTCAAAAACTTTCTTTAACGAAAAATACTTCGGGACCACATCCCCCACGCCCGAAACCGGGAGTTCGTTGTAATCCCACAAGGGCTGAAGCCCTTTCTCCTGCATTAGGGGGCCGCCCACGCCAACAGTCTTGAAACCAAGCTGCACGGCAGTAGCCACCATCTCGGCGCCAATCATGTCGCCGGAATCCTCTCCTACGCAGAAGAGGATATAAGGAGCATTTTCTTCGTTAACGTTTTGCACGATTCGATACCCAAACCTTCAGAGCGCCCAAATCGGTTTTAAGCCACTGCAACAATTCCTGAGTATATACAACTTTATATTTTTTTAGGACAACGACATGTTCAAATCCTGAATCTGACTCCAAATGGAACACCATTTGGCACCCATGGCTATATTCATCGGCCAAATTCGTCTTCATTTCGACTTCAAGCTTGTCCAAAAATTCGTCTGTGAGCATGCCGACAGTGAAATTCGCATGGATGTAATCCACCATGTCGCAACGCACGCGGTCGAGTTGAATAACTTCTTCAACGATAATCTGGTAGCCATCGCGGTCGCGCTGCTGCTCCAAAACGCCCTTCACAAGCACGCGGTCATCAATCGAAACCGTATCGCGCAAGCGTTCCCAGACATCCTTCTTGAAGAACATTTCGACTTCGCCATGGAAGTCCTGGATAGCACCAGAGCCAATCGTATCGCCGCGTTTTGTTTCGATGGAACGCATACGGATAACGACACCGCCCACGACAATTGTATCGCCCACATAGCGGGTGATTTCATCTTCCGAAAGCGAGCAGCTCGTAAATCCCGTGAGTTCCGGGCGGAACTCATCAAGCGGATGCCCAGAGAGGAAAAGTCCGAGCACGCTGCGCTCCTTGTTGAGCATTTCCATCGCCGTCCATTCTTCGGCTTCTTCCAAAACTTCGGCGGTGTTCGGCATGGCAGCAGGGCCGCCCAAGTCAAACAGCGAGACCTGCCCTTTGGCCTTGTCTTCCTGGCAGCGCATGGCGACTTCTAAAGCGCGATCAACAGTTGCACATTGCACGGCGCGGCTTCCCGGCAAATCGTCCAAGGCGCCCGCCATAATCAAACATTCCAAAACCTTCTTGTTGAGCGGGGGGCGCTTTTCCGGCTGCGCGGCCTGGTACTCCGTTACACGCTTGCAGAAATCAAAGATGTCCTTGTAAATACCGCGGCGTTCACGTTCCGCCACCACATCTTCGACAACGGCGATACCCACGTTGCGGATACCCGCAAGGCCGTAAAGAATCTGGCCTTTGGTATTTGCCGAGAACACACCCAACGACGTGTTGATGTTCGGCGACAAGACTTCGATACCGAGACGCTTGCATTCCAGAATGATGGTCACCGTATCTTCGGTCTTGCCCATCTTCGATGTCATGGAGGCAGCCATGTATTCCGGGCCGTAATGCGTCTTGAGGTACGCCGTCTGGTAAGCGACGTAAGCGTAAGCGGCAGCGTGGCTCTTGTTAAAGGCGTATCCGCAGAACGGGAGCACGGCATCCCAGACCTTCTGGATCATGGCCTTGTCGTAGCCCTTGTCCAAACACTTCTGGAAGAACTCCGGTTCGAGCTTCGCCATCTTTTCCGGCATCTTCTTTGCCATGATACGGCGGATGTTGTCAGCGCCACCCAGTGAATAACCACCCAGAATCTGGGCAAGCTTCATCACCTGTTCCTGATAAACGATAACGCCGTACGTTTCGCCCAGCACCTGCTCCAAGTCTGGATGGTAGCAGTCAATCTCTTCCTTGCCGTTCTTACGCGCAATGAAGTGCGGAATCTGGTCTATCGGCCCCGGTCGGTACAACGCGTTCATAGCGATAAGGTCAAAGATTCGCGTCGGCTTCAGTTCGCGCAAGTACTTCTGCATACCCGGAGATTCAAACTGGAACACCGTTGTGGTAAGGCCCTTGCCCAAAAGTTCGAACGTCGCCTTGTCGTCAATCGGAATCTTGTTCATCACAAGCTTGATGTTGCGGTTCTGTTCGACCATCTTCACCGTATCCTGAATGATGGACAAGTTGATAAGCCCAAGGAAGTCCATCTTCAAAAGTCCGATGTCTTCGGCGTAATGCTTATCGTACATCACCACCGGCGTATCTTCCGGAGCGGCACGGTAAAGTGGAGCAAGGTTGTAAATCGGGGTCGGCGTAATCACCACACCGCAAGCATGCACGCCCGTCTGGCGCGGCAAATCTTCGAGTTTTTTCGCGATTTCCCACAAATCCTTATAGCTCTGGCGGCTATTGATCATCGCTTGTAAAGGTTCCGGACTGTACCCTTCTTCGAGGTCGTTGCCTTTTTTGTCCTTGCCAGTCCAGGCCTGCTTTAGACTAAAGTTAAGCGTACGCTGCGGAAACAGTTTGGTAACCGCTTTCGCTTCGGCAGGCGGAAGCCCGAGCACGCGTGCAACGTCCGTAATCACCGCCTTAGACTTGAGCATGCCGTAGGTAATAATCTGTCCCACGCACTCCTTGCCGTACTTATCCGTCACGTACTGGATCACACGACCGCGATCCCTATCCGCAAAGTCCGTATCGATATCCGGCATGGACACACGTTCGGGGTTCAGGAATCGTTCAAAAAGGAGGTCAAACGTCAAGGGGTCAATGTCGGTAATACCGATAATGTAAGTGACAAGAGAACCTGCGGCAGAACCACGCCCCGGCCCCACGGGAATGCCATGTTCGCGAGACCAGTTGATGAAGTCCCACACAATAAGCAAGTAGCCAGCGACGTTCATGTTGCGGATACAGTTCAGTTCCTTGTACATGCGCTTGCCCACGTTCGTTTCGTGAGCCGGGAACTTGAAATCTTCGTCGGGGAATCGCCACTTGAGGCGTTCATTGCAAAGGTGGATGATATAGATATCGGCATCGCCACCCTCTTTACACCAACGGTGGATGTTCTTTTTCCATGCCTTGTTGTCGTCTTCATCAAAGAATTCCGGCTGCGATAGGCGGTCGATTTCCGCATTATCTTCATCGGTCAGCGCATCTTCGGCAATCCCCTTTTCGGCACAATAAGCGACCTTGACTTTCTTTTTGCGTTCTTTGATGATTCCTTTGAGTTCACGTTCGCGGACAACCGGATATTCCGCATCGTATTCCGCTTTCATGATAGCCTTGATATTCTGATACTCCTCAGAGGCGAGGAATTCATCAGGAATCTTGAAACGCGGCCAGAACTCGTCACCGATACCGGTTTTCACGGTAAAGTTACAACGTTCGGCAATTTTCACCGTATTTTCAATAGCGCCCGGAATATGCCCGAACAGCTCCACCATCTCTTTTTCGGTACGGAAATAGAACTTTTCCGTCGGGAATCGCTTGTCGTCAAAACCATTTTGCGTCACTTTTAACGAAATGCAACGCAATATCTTATGAGCGGTAGCGTCTTCGGGCTTGATGTAATGCACATCGCCCACTGCGACGACTTCGCGACCGTACTTTTTCGCAAGTTCCACGTTGAATTCGTTCACGTGCTTTTGCTGCGGAATCCCGTTATCGCAAACCGAGATGTACAAGTGGTCGTGGTCAAAAATCTCGTTCAGGCGGTCCATGTACTCGAGCGCAAGGGAATCCCTGCCCGATGCCACATTCTGGCCGTAACGGCTAAAAAAGTCCCCGGCGATGGCGATAATGCCTTCCTTAAACTGGTTAATCGTCTCCAGCGGCACAGACGGGATTTCTGCCCAGCGGTCTCCGTCTTCGTAACGGTAACTCACAATGCGGAGCAGATTGTAATAGCCCTTCTCGTTCTCGACAAGGAGCGTCAACCGTTCAAATGTCGTCGGATCTTTCTGGCTTGCGCTCGGCGTATCTACATAAATATGGCAACCATAGACCGTCTTGACCGGCGGGAGCCCCTGCTCCTTGCGTTTCTTGTTCAAATCCTTTCCGCGCGTCTGGATTTCAAGGATACCAAACATGGCACCATGGTCCGTAAGTGCAACGGCAGGTGCATTTTCCGCTGCGGCTGCCGCCAAAATATCATCAAGTCGGGCCGAAGCCTGCAAAATCGAAAATTCAGAGTGAGTCTGTAAATGAACGAACGCCATGCTTGCAATTTAGTAAATAGTAGGAAGTAGGCAGTAGACAGTAGGCGGTAGGACAAACCCCTGTAAGGCGAGTGATGCATGAAAATTTATTTTCGTATATCCGAGCCAAAAGGGTTGCACGAAGTGCAAATGCGTAGGTCGAGCGTCGCGGCCAAGCTTGCTTGGACATGACCGTGCCCATCACCATCATCTAATGTTCTACTTCTCTTGCAAGGGATATGCCGCAAGAAGTGCGCGAACCTTTTCCGTCACATTGCCGAATTCGCGCTCATACTTTCTGCGGATAGCCAATTCCTTCGGCAAGGCAAACAAAGCCTGCAACCACGCCTTCGCTAGAGCCTTGCAAATAGCCGCTTTCGAAAGCTTTTTCCCGTCACCGGATTGCCCAGGAACACCCCCCTTCGCCATACTCAGGTAACGCGCAAAACCGTGCACCGGCAGCATCAAAATATCGCCTAATGGCAATAGCCTTATCGACGAACGCAAGCGGTTGCGTTCTGAATAAAATAATTTTAACGGAGAATAGCGCACAGTCGTCAACGAGCGTTCATGATAAACTCTCGCATCAGGGCAAAAAATAGTCTTGAATCCAGCCAAGTTGTGCCTAAAAAACCACTCCGTCTCTTCAAAGAACAAGAAAAAACTCGCATCCATTTCGCCAGCCGCCTCGGCAGCCGCCTTGCGGAAACTCATCACGGCGCCATAGCAACCGAAAACTTCCTTTTCGCGGACATCGGCATCGGCAATGTTCAAACCACTCGCCTCGTTTTTAGCAAAAAGATCATCGCCAAACAGCACCCCGACTGCATTCACCACGCCGCTTTTTTCCATCACAAGACTTGCGACAGAACCGCATTCCGGATGGCGTTCAAAGCACTGGAGCAAATTTTCCGCCCATGCCGGGTCAAACTCCAAATCCATATTGCAGAGCACCTGAATCTCAGAATCCATTTGCTTTAAAAGGCCGTTGCAAGCGCCAGCATAACCCAAATTTTCGGAACTCTCGGTGATTTTGCAGTCAAGCCCCCGTTCTTTCAGAAGCTGGATAGAATTATCCGATGAAGCGTTATCAAAAACAAAAACCTGGACAGGCACAGTCTGAGCCTTCAAGCTATTGACGCACGCAGTAAGTTCCGAGCCACCATTGTAATTGATGATACCGACATCTATTTCCATAATTTTATCCAAAAAAAGAAGGGCTCTCCATAACAGGAGTTCCCTTCAAATATAGATTAAATGCAAAACAAATTACTACAACCCGTAGTAACGGATATAGTCGATTTCGCCGACAAAGAAACGGTTATGCTTTGCCTGCATCATCGCATCGTAACCTATGCCAATGTCATATCCCAAAGCGGACACATCGCCCTTAGCTGCCGCCTTCACTGCCAAATTGTCGTTCTGGAATACCTTGATGGAATCGGCAGTGCGTTCTACGCGAATCTTAGTCCATTCATCAAGAGCAAGCTTGTCACCTTTATAGAGGTTCCATTCCGTACCATCAACGTCTTCGTCACGGAAGTGAACCGTAAGCACGCCATTGTCGAGGCGAACAATCCAGCCAGTGCCATAGCGTCCAGGAGGTTCAGCCACGATGATGTTCTGCATTTCGCCAAACTTGGTCGGTTTCACGCGAGTTTCAATAGCAAAGGTATTGCGCTTGAAAGTCTTGGAAAGCGGAACCACCAAACCAGACTTGCCATCGAGAACAACCGTCGTATCGACAACTTCTGGTTCACCCACCAAATACTTCGTGGAGTTATTAGCCATGCGGTCAAGGCCCACAAACGTAGGCTCGTTGAATTCCCAAGCGACAAGCGGCTGTTCCGCTTTTTCAGTCACAGAACCCTCAGTAAAGGAACCGAGTTTGCCAAAGCGAACATAATCCATTTCACCTATAAAATAGCGGTCATGGAAATTCTGCTGCATGCCGTCATAACCAATGCTCCAATCGTAGGCCATTTGGGTCAAGTCACCCTTATAAGCGGCAGCAACCGTAACCTTGCCATTTTGGAAAAGTTTGACGCTATCGGCACTGCGTTCCAAGCGGATGTCGTTCCATTCATCGAGAGCCATGCGTTCACCCGGGAAAACGCTCCAGTCATCACCATCCTTTTCGGCATCGCGCAAGTGGACCGTCAAAACGCCTTCGTCAATGCGGAGCTGCCAGCCGTCAACGCCCCTTCCGGGAGGTTCGGCCACAATAATATTCTGCATAGTGCCAAACTTGGTCGGCTTTACGCGTGCTTCCACGACAAAATCGTTAATCTTGATTTTGGAATCAAGCGTCACCGAGAAACCGGATTGACCATCAAAAGCAGCGATTCCTTCAACAGCGGAAACCGCACCTTCGGTCACGGTCGCATTGTGCCCGTTGCCTGTCGCATCAAGGCCAACGTTTGCGGAATCATTAAAGTCCCATTCGGCAATCCAAGCCTTATCGAGTTTTAAGGAATCGCCTTTTTCGACATGAACGTCCCCACAACCTTTCGGCAAAGTTTTGCAAGTCGCGGTGGTATCTACCACAGATTCAACCGTATCCTTGATATCCTTCACGACTTCTACGTCAATCTGGTCGATTTTGCCATTTTTGCAATGGCACTTGCCGGATTCTTTCTTATCGAAACCGATTGAAATCTTACCTTTCACCGAGATTTCGGCGCCATTACGGAAAGCCCCCTCGATTTTGCCGTTCACCACGATGACAACAACCGATTCGGCATGTTCCACGCGGATATTGTTAAGTTTGTTCTTATCGCAAACTTTATCCGTTTCAAACTTTTTCCATTTGCCATTCGCCTTGTCGCGCCAAGAATAAACAACCGCACCATTTTCTACTTGAACAATCCAAGCGGCACCATCACCATCGACGCCAGCCGAGGCAACTGTATAAACGGAATCGTCCTTAACTGTCACATCGGCGTTGACCGCAATATTGCCATTTTCAAACGTAGAGTCAATCGTAACAGAAGCGTTTTCAAGTTCTTCAGAAGTCGAAGCGTCAAACTGACGAGAATCTACAACGGAACGTCTGTAGAGGGCCATATGAGCCTTAGCGTCCTGAACATTGACTACAGCAATTCCCTCAGACGAAACTTGCTTATCACCAGCTGAAACCGGAGATGAAAAATCATCCGAATTCGAGGAACATCCCGCAATTACACCAAACGTTGCCAAAGCAACAGCGGGAATTAAATATTTTTTTTTCATACCTTCTCCTTCTTTTGTATTAAGAAAATAATAATTTTCCACTAAAAAGACAAGAATTTATTTCTTTATTTTGGTCAAAAAACCGTACTGAAACGGGATATAACTGAGGTGACTCAAAATATTCGGCATAAATTTCAACTGCTTGCGAATCCCCACGATACGCTCGACTTCAAGGCCGTTTTCCTTGGCAAAACGGATAAAGCTTTTCTTGGTCCAGAAGGTCTTGTGGTTGATGTCTAGAACACCCAAGGCCTTTTCTCCTTGATCCACCTTGACATAGCGGAAATCACGCGTGATGATAATCTTGAGAATATTCTCGACACAGATAAAGTTCGGGAGAGACAACAAGATATGTCCCTCCGGAGTCAAGTGATTCTTGCAAAAATTGATTAAATCCACAGGATCATTTACATGTTCCAACACGTCACACATGACAATCAGGTCAAACTTTCGGTCTTCTTTATAGTCTTCGTATAACACATGATGGTATTCGTTGAAACCGCCCGGAAAATTATCTGCCGTCTGGCAGTCCGTTCTTTGTTCGGGTTCAATAGCCACTTTGTAGGAATCTTTCGGGTAAATAACACAGTTCTTGCCAGAACCGGCCCCTATTTCCAAAACGCTTTTGGCATCTTTAGGAACCAACATCGCGATATCATAACGAATTTTATTCGGATACATAAAAACCTCTTTTGTTTAAATATAAATTTTTCCTTCGTAAAAAAAAGCTATTATTGTGGCTAATGGCAACCAATAAGACGAGCAACAGGCTTTTTGCCAAACGAATTATCCAACTTCTCGTAAGCGTTGGTGGGTTTGCCTACATTTTCTACAAAATTCCCTTTGCAGATGTCATCGCAAACTGGAACATAGGCATGACGCCATGGATTATCGCGATGCTTATTGCGGCAACGCTTACCATGGCAATTCAAGCGAACCGCTGGAAAGGGCTTTCGGTGCAGGGGCCAGAAATTCCATTCAAGACGTACTACGCCTACACGGCCATGGGCTACTTTTTCAACAATCTGCTCCCGACTGGATTCGGTGGCGACGCCGTCAAGTCGCTGGCGTTTGGCAAAAAATTCAACCAGACGAGCCAATCGGTATCCGCAGTCTTGCTTTCCCGCATCCAAGGGCTGCTTGCGATGTTCCTGTGTTTCTTTATCGCCCTCCCCTTTGCGCTGAACAAGGCGGAAATTCCATTGAGCTATACGCTTGTCATGACAGTAGCGCTCTTCGCCTGCATGGCATTTATCATCCTTTGCCTTTTTTCGGATAAATTCCATATTCCCCGTTTTGTCACAAACAAGCTCACATTCATTCCCAAGTTGCAGGCAAGCCTCTCCATTTACAGAAAACACAAGAAACAGCTTTTGCTGTCGTCGCTGGATTCGATGTGGCTGCAACTGCTAACGCTGTTCATTGCCTACGCTTATTTTCGAGCTGTCGGGGTCGATATAGACATCAGCATTCTGGTCGTTTTCACGAGCATCACCATCGTCGTTTCGATGCTCCCGATTTCGTTAAACGGCATCGGCATCCGCGAAGGGACACAAGTTGCACTGTTCACCGGCATTCTCGGAATCCCGGCGTCTGTCGTGCTCTCCGCAGGGCTTTTAGGCTATATCCCATTGCTATTTCAAGCGGCCCAAGGCGCTATAGTGTTAGTCGCAAGAAGAAGAGATTAGAAGTTAAGGAAACGTGTGCTGGCCCCCCCAGCGCACTTCGACGAAACTTGCTCCGATTGAACCCAGCGAAAGCAACGCATCGCGAAGGCCGGGGTAACAATGCGAAGGAGCACACTCGCACCATCCTAACACCTACAACCTAAAGCCTTATTTACCAGAGATTTAGCAAGCTACTAGAGTTTTTCTATTTTTTCTGCTGTCAAATAATTTCATCAACTACATTTAGGAACATTTATGGAAACTTTAAATTCCATTCTCGATTCAATTGATGGATTCGTGTGGGGCATCCCGCTCATCGTCCTCATTCTCTTTGTAGGCATCCTGCTCACTATCCGTCTCGGCTGCCTACAGGTCATGAACTTGCACAATGCGCTCCGCTTCATGGCGCACAGCGAAAAAGACGGAGCAGGCGAAGTATCCAGCTTTGGTGCACTCTGCACAGCACTCGCCGCCACAATCGGCACAGGTAATATCGTCGGTGTGGCAACCGCTATCGGCACAGGCGGCCCGGGCGCCCTCTTCTGGATGGAAGTCGCCGCATTCCTCGGCATGGCAACAAAGTACGCCGAAGGCTTGCTCGCGGTCAAGTACCGCACTGTCGATAAGGACGGCAAGGTTCTCGGAGGTCCGTTCTACTACATTGAAACGGGCATCAAGGAACGCTTTGGCTGGAACATGAAATGGCTCGCCGTGATATTTGCCATCTTTGGCATGTGCGCAGGCCTCCTCGGCATCGGCACCATCACGCAGGTCAACGGCATCACAAGCGCCATGGCCCGCCTCACACCAAACGCCGCAGAATTTGTCAACATCGGCGGAAATTCCGTGAGCATCACGACCGCTATCGCAGGCCTCCTCGTCACAATCTTTGCAGCAACCGTCATCATCGGCGGTCTCAAGCGCATTGCAAAAGTCTCGATGTACATTGTCCCCATCATGGCAATCATCTACATCATTGCCTGCATTCTCCTTTTGCTCCTCAACTTCTCGCACATTTCTTCTGCCATCGAAACGATTGTGAAGGCAGCGTTTAATCCGTCTGCAGTCACTGGCGGCGTTGTCGGTTCCATCTTTATTGCAATGCAGAAAGGTATCGCACGCGGCATTTTCAGTAACGAAGCAGGTCTCGGTTCAGCACCAATTGCCGCAGCGGCCGCAAAGACTAAGGAACCTGTGCGTCAGGGCCTCGTTTGCATGACGGGAACATTCTTCGATACGATTATCATTTGTACGATGACGGGACTTGCCATTGTGGTCTCGGGCGCTTGGGATCCAAAGCTCGGACTCGAAGGTGTGAACATCACGATGGAAGCTTTCTCCCGCGGGCTTGGCATTATTCCGGGCGGCGCAGTGATTGCCCCGTACTTCCTTGCCATCGCACTCGTATTCTTTGCGTTCACGACGATTCTCGGCTGGGCCTACTACTCTGAAAAATGCTTGCAATATCTAATTGGCCGCAGGGACATGAAGGCTATACTCACCTACCGCTGGCTCTACATCTTCGCCATCTTCATCGGACCGTACCTCACTGTTAGCGCGGTTTGGACAAGTGCTGACATTTTCAATGGGCTAATGGCATTCCCGAACCTTGTTGCGCTCATCCTTCTCTCAGGAATCGTAGCAAACGAAACTAAGACGTTCCTTGCCAAGTTCAAGGAAGAGAGGGAGTAGTCATCAGTTATTGGTCGATAGTCAATAGTCATTAGTTATTAGAGCCTGCGAAAGCGGGCTTTCATTTTGACAGGCCGAAGGACAACGCAATTAATTCCGTGTAAGCTGTCCCCGGAGGCCGGAGTGACAATGCGAAGGGGAACGGTCATGTCGGACTCCGTTCCGGCATCGGTATTGTAAGAAGAAAACAGGCCCCGGAATAAATCCGGGGTGACAATGCAAGGGATGACGTCACCGCGAGGTCGAGGTGACAAAAAAAAGACCTCCCGCATGGGAGGTCTTTTAAATTCTTAAGCACGTTTCTGATTACTGCACACCGCAAGTTGCCGGAACATCAAGAGTAAATTCCAGCGTAGCACCTTTAACAAGCGTACCAGCCGGCATCGAGACTGCAATATAGTCACTACCCTTAATAGCAGTCTTATTTACAGTTCCGTTGAGAGCGCCAGACGGGGAATCATTGCGACTCACATTGCAGAATACGGTATTGTTATACGCATCGACACTCAAGACGACACTCGAAGTACCCTTCGGCAACTTAATTGCACCAGCACCTTGTGTAGTCGTAATCTCGAATTCAGGACCGTCCGTAATTTTTATAGACGGGCATTCCACTTCGATCATAGTATTGTCGTTGTTCTTGGCAAAAAGCTTCGGACTGTATTTTTCAGCGGCAGCCGTAAAGGTCTTGGTAAACTTCTCCTTGCCAGGAGCACCGTCCCATTCATAAGAAAGTTCCAATTCAGCACCGGTAGTACAGCCTGTCACGCTCCATTCCACATCCGGAGTTTTAGTAAAGTCCACCGACTTAGAGGCTTCGGTCGAGCACTTGCAACCAGTAATCCTGGCTCCGTTGACCTGAACCGGAGAACAGGTAATATTAAATGTTCCCTTTGTAGTACCGAGAACAAGCGATGCCGTATGCGGTCCAGACGTTGCATAATTAACAGTATCGCTCATGAACTTAGCACCTTTACCTTCAAGCACTTCAGGCGAACCACCAGGAGTTGACCACTTAAGCTGAGCAGAAAGCATGTCCGTCGTCTTAACGACTCCACCATTGGAAACAGTGTATTTCCAAATGACAGGTTCGCCTTGTTCGACAATCGCTTTAACAGGAGCACAGGAACCAGCATCCCCAACAGGGGGGGTTACAGGAGCCGAACTAGACGACACGATTGGCGGAATGTATTCAGAAGAAGAAGAAGGCGGAATCCAAATACGAGAGCTGGAAGAATTGAGATTAATAGGTTCCGTTGACGAAGACGAAACCGACGGAGAAGAAGTAAAAGGAGTAAAAATAGAAGAGCTAGAACGCGGCGGACGGTGCGGTCGAGCAGAAGAACTCGACGGAGTGGTGCCGCCTATAAAACATTCAGGGCAGCTCTCTTTCGTTACCACATCAGCATTAATACCGACTGTCACACCCGGATCAGCATGTTCCGGATCCTCAATTGGCCAAACTTTCATGATATCGTCGCCACCGTTATGATCAGCTTTTATAATATCACCGCTTCCGCACGCCCAAAAAGTTGCAGCTACACCGAAAGACAATAATCCTGCATAAATCTTTTTATTCATAAAAAACCTCTTGTTGGAAAAATAATTTAAATCGAGACAATATGCAAACACTGTAAGCGTTTTTTATCAATGAAAACCATGAAAAAACGCTCCAGAAACGGATTCCGGGGCGTTTGTAAATTTAATTATACGGTTTATGTTCTTTTATGCAACAAAATGTTGCATAAAATTTCTGCTAAATGTCGATGAGTCCAATGGACGATGACGACTTCGGAGCAGCCTTGGAAGAACTCGACTTCGGAGGTTCTACCGATGAAGAACTTTCCTTTGGAGGTTCAGAAGCGGAACTTGCGGCCTTCGCCTCGACGATAAGGTACGGATCTCCATTGTTGTTAATGCCACAGTCAATCATTTGCTTGCCAAACTGCACCATCGGAGACTTTTGACCCGGAGAAGAATACGTCACTGCAATAACCGTAGCATCATTACCTTTCTGTTGTCCCGAAACAAGCTTGCCATCTTTACCAAGATCGCTCCAGTTGTGGTAAGCGGAAAGCATTTCGCCAACAGAGTCTGCAACAAACCAATTAACGGTATCTCCGACAAAAATCTTAGATTTGCTTACTGCGCAATACCCTTCAGGTATAGCACTGGACGAAGACCTCCCGGACGAACTGCTCCTTCTGGCGGCAGACGAAGACGAAACCACGGAAGACGAAGAAATCGATTCGCCCTCGACATGGACAATCACATTCCTGCAGTCAAGTTCCACACCACCAAAATTAAGCTCAGGCCCAAGCTTTGTACCCTTCGACGTGAAGGTCACTGTAATTTTAGCCGACCCGGAACCGGAGAGTTTTCCCTCCACAAGTCCATTTTCGACATCCTTACCTTTATTCACGTCATTCCACACAAATTCTGCGGAATCTATGGAATTTTCCTCAGGCAAATAACGCCAAGTGACGGTATCCCCGATATACACAACATCAGGGGCATCCAAAACGCACCAGCCGGAAACTTGCGGCCCCGTCGAACTGCTAGAAACAGCCGCACTTGAAGAACTTCTCCTTGAACTGCTGGACCTTACTCTACTCGAACTAGACACAGAACTGCTGGACTTTGGCTTGCTCGAACTAGAAATAGCACTGGAACTACTAGAGCGTTCCCTGCGCGAACTGCTACTAGCATCTACGGAACTGCTCCTTACCAGATATTCGCCACTACATTTATTGGCCTTGCCCTCTTTGCTATTGCAGTAGGTCATAAAGCGCTCGGCAATTTCGTAGTCGCTAGCTTCTTCCATTTTTGTTTTCACCATTATGTCCTGGTCATCAGCATAGGAAATATCACCTTCTCCACATGCCCACATAAGCATCACTGCAGACGAAAAAAATAATGGCAATAAGATCTTTTTATTCATATTATTCCCCATTTCTTTAAATTCTATTCCTGTGTTTCACCATCTACCGATATTTTACGTTGTCCAGTAATAAACTGATGCACGTAAGGATTGCTTGTATTTTTGATTTCTTCGACCGTCCCCACCTCGATAATGCGACCGTTCAAAAGCATCGCAATGCGATCAGCCACTTTGAACGCGCTCACCATGTCGTGCGTCACCACGACTGACGTAACCCCGAGCTTACTCTGCATATCGAGAATAAGGTCATTAATTACGTCGCTCGTAATCGGGTCAAGGCCTGTCGTCGGTTCATCGTACAAAAGAATTTCCGGATTCAAGGCAATCGCTCTTGCAAGCGCCACGCGTTTACGCATGCCGCCTGAAAGTTCCGAAGGCATCTTTGTACGGAAAGACGGCACCAAGTTAATCAACTTGAGTTTTTCAGTCACCACGTCCTGAATTTCCTTTTCGGACAATTCCGGGTGGTGTTCTCGAAGCGCAAACGCAATATTCTCCCCAGTATCCATAGAATCGAACAAAGCGCCCATTTGGAACAACATTCCCATTTTGCGGCGAATAGTTCGTGTATCGAAAAACTGCGGAGTGCTGATAGTCACGCCATCGACAGTCACTTCACCGCCATCCGGCTGCAAAAGTCCTATCATGTGTTTCAAGATGACGGACTTACCACCACCAGACTTTCCGATGATGACCATCGTCTCGCCACGTCGAATGTCCAAGTTCACATCTTCAAGAACCGTCTGAGGTCCAAAGGACTTTTTAAGACCTTTGAGTCGTATGGCTATATCGTTTGGATCGATTTTTACATTCGGCATAAACAGAAACCTCTAGAAGAACATGAACGCATCAAGAATAAAGTCAGAAATCAAAATCATAAGGCAACTAGAAACCACAACACTCATCGTCGCAAGCCCCACGCCATGAGCACCCGCCTTGGAATGCGTCCCATGGTAGTACGCAAGCACAAAGATGATTGTTCCAAACACAATAGACTTGATAATTCCAGCCCACAGGTCCATATTGCTAAACAGGTACTGCATACCGGTTGAATAAGTGTAGGTCGTGATATCAAGAGCGAGCACACAAACTATCCAGCCACCGATTAACGCTAGAGCGTTCGATATCGCGGTCAAGCAAGGAATCATCGTCAAGAACGCAAAGAAGCGAGGCATCGCGAGGTAGCGGTACGGATCAAGCCCAAGCACCACGTATGCGGAAAGTTCTTCTTTCTCTTTCATGGAGCCAATTTCTGCAGCGACGGCACTGCCCACGCGGCCCGAAAGCACGATTGCAGTAAGAAGAGGACCAAGTTCAATTAACACCATCTTGCATGCGGCCGTCCCCACAAACTTGTCCGAGACCAAGTTGTGGAATTCGAACTCCGCCATGATGGTCGCGACCATGCCTGTAAAGATGGACGTCACGAACAAAAGCGGAAGCGAAGAAACCCCAACAGAAATCATCTCCTTCACAATCAGCGAAGGATTTTTGTGGATAAAGCGGAACTGCTTGAGCGTAGTGAACAAAATGCAAATGCACTCACCCACAGAGGCGATTGCATCGGCAATCGTTTGTCCAATCCAATATATAGGTTTCAGAATCAATGGCATTGTCACCCCTTAAAATTCACCGAAGTCGGCGACCTGCGGTCCGCCACCATCATCTGAACCATACTGATAATCTTCATCGCCCTCACCATGCTGGTCGGTCGCATCATAGAACGTCGTGTATTCCGGCACGAAACTCATGTCGATATCCTTGACGGAACCATTACGGTGCTTCGCGACAATGAGCGTTGCCTTGTAGCGGTCTTCGTCCTTGTGGGTCTGCACGAAGGGGCGTTCCACGAACCACACCATGTCGGCGTCCTGTTCGATAGAACCGGATTCGCGCAAGTCCGAAAGCTGCGGGCGTTCACGACCTTTTTCTTCGACTTTACGGCTGAGCTGAGCAAGGGCAATGACCGGGATGCTCAGTTCCTTCGCCAAAATCTTGAGACCACGGGAAATCGCACCGATGGCGACAGCGCGGTTTTCTTCCTTGCCGGTCTTCATCAACTGCAAGTAGTCGATGATGAGAAGGTCAAGGTGGCCCTTGTGCTTGAGCTGGCGCGCCTTGCTCATGAGTTCCATGATACCGAGGTCGGCGTTGTCATCGACAAACAGCGGAGCTTGGTTAATCGGAGTCACGGCGGCGATAATCTTCTTGATTTCGTCGGAGTTGAGCTTGCCGTTGCGGAGCCTACTCTGATCGACTTGCGCTTGCGAGCAAAGCAGACGTTGGGCAAGCTGGATTCCATCCATTTCCAGGCTGAAGAACGCGACGTTCTTGCCGTAGCGAATGGCCGCATTTGCAGCGACAGTCATGGCGAAAGACGTTTTACCCACACCCGGACGTGCGGCCAAAATAATCAAGTCGGAATTCTGGAGACCATTCGTGAGTTCGTCCAGTTCCGTAATGCCCGTAGGCACGCCCGTAATGCCGCCTTCCCTGCGATTGTTGATGCGTTCCAGAAGAGGCGCCACAAAGTTGTCGATAGACTTCAAGGTGTTGCGCACCTGGTTATCGGCAATCGCAAAGATATCGCGTTCAGCATCTTGAAGCACGTTGTCAGGCGTCGAAGCCGGGTCCATCGCCTGGCGGATAATATCGGATGACGTACGGATGAGCTTGCGGAGCACGGCCTTGTTGCGGAGGTGTTCCAACTGCCAAGGCACATTCGCCGACGATGCAACGGATTCCATCAACTCAAAGATGTATTCACGTCCACCGACAAGGTCGAGCTTGCCCATCTTCGTGAGTTCTGCTGAAAGCGTCACTGGATCGATGGGAGTAACCGCCTTGTTCAAACTGCAAAGCGCATTCCAAATCAACTGATGACGCTCCATGTAGAAAAAATCATCGTCACTGATGGCCATCACAGCGGTGCCCATCACTTCGGGGTCGCGCAAAATACCGCCCAACAGGCAGCGTTCCGCCTCGACATCGGCGGGCATTTGGCGGCCATCAAACGACTTTGACGAATTTTCTTCTGACATAATTATTACATCCGCAAATATACAATAAAAATTTACACGGCAATTTAGAAATGGCGCGAAAGCGGGGTGAAAAGGGCCAAAAAAGCGAACCCCGGTCAGAGAGACAAACTCGTGGGGGAACGTATCTGTGATTAATACCGTGTAAGCAGGCCCCGGCACGGAGGCCGGGGTGACAATGCGCGGTTACTTGGCGGCGGAGAAAAGGCCGCTGCGCGGAATATGCACCTTCCATGTAAGCCATTTGAGTTGTTTGTCCGAAGTCATCGCGTAGGCATCTACAAGCGAAACCGTCTTTGTGCCGTTGAAATCTAGCGCTGTGCCGGCGAGATCGTTGAAGTTCTTGCCCTTGCTGAACACGTCATAGAAAAGCGGTTCGCCAAACGTAATCATGATTTCGGGCGCGATAAAGGAAAGTTCCTTTGTTAGCATTCGACGGAGCGAGGCTAGCAAAATCGGAGATAGTGCTCGCGGAGCATCCTTGTAAAAATACGTAACGCCAAGAGAACCGGCATCGTAACCGAGGCTTGCAAACAAACGAGAAAGCATTTCACCTGTGGGCGACTGGAAAAAGTTTCCGGTCGGTTCGCCGGGCTTGGGCGCAGCGAGCAAAACGAGAAGGCGTGGGTGTTCCGGGCCTTCATAGCGAACAACGTTTGCGGCACGTGCGTAAAGCGCATCGGTCTTAAGCGCATCGTAAAAGGCGTTGAGAGAATCAGCGAGTTCGTAGGCGGCAGTCGTCTTTTTGACGGCGCGTGGGGCAATGGTGAGGCCAGCATCGAGCTTTGGCGCCGGGGCCGGACGCGGAGACGGCGCAGTTTGTGCGGGAGCGCCAAATGCAGACTGCTGAAAAGCAGGTTGCGTCGGATTTGCAAATGGAGCGGGGTTTGCAGGGAACGGTGCCGGATTCGCAGGAGCATTGGACTGCGCGGGGAATGGCGCCGGATTTGCAGGAGCAGAACGCTGTGGGAATGGCGCCGGGTTCGAGGAACGAGACTGCATTTGCGGCATCGGGTTGGCAGGACGGACACCAGCAGGAACGGCCTTTTTACGAGTCAACGTCCACGGTTCATCGAGGAGCAAATCCTCCTCGCCCATGTCCATTTGGCCTTGCAGATACTTGCGAAGTTCGCTAAAATCAAATTCTTCGGGCATACCGTTCCTCTAAACGTTCTTTAACTTGTCTAGGCTAAAATCTACAATTTCTTGCGCCAAATCGATTTTGGAACCCATCTTCATCTCGGGAATTTCAACATCGGTAGCGTTTTGAGACTCGCCGGCATTCTGCACATTGCGAGAGTCGCCAGGAACTGCCGCACGGATCAAAGTGTAACGGACTTCGTCAAAACCGAAACCGCTGTTCGCCGCTACGGGAGCATTGAGGAGGAGCGCGTCGGCACCGCTCTTTTTGAGCTTTTCCGCGGCGTGTTCCTTGAAGTGGTCCGTTTCAAGGGCAAAACCGACAATCACCTGGTCCGCACGTTTTTGGGCAACGCTATCGCGCAAGATGTTCGGATTTGGTTCCAGTTCCAGGATGAGCTGGCTACGGCTATCCTTGATTTTCTCGGTGGCAGCCACCTTCGGGCGGTAATCGGCAACGGCGGCGCAATGCACAAGCACATCGGCATTCTTCATCTGTTCGAGAACGGCCTTGTGCATGTCACGAGCGCTCTTGATTTTCGTGACGTGGACGCCGCCGGGAAATTCTGCTTCCATGGGGCCTGCGACAACGCTTACGTCAAAGCCGTTTGCAAGGAACGTCGCAGCAATGGCAACGGCAGTCTTTCCGCTGCTGCGATTGCTGATGTAGCGAACAGGGTCAATCGCTTCTTCGGTGCGGCCAGCGGTGATAAGGACGCGAGGAACGCGTTCACCGGATGCGGGAAGGTCTTGCAAAGCCGTTTCTTGGAGGTACTGCGCGGCCGGAGATTGCGCAGAACAAGAATTGACTGGATCCTTCACTTCGTTCAGGATGACACCTCTCTCGTCTTTCGTCTCTCGTCTCTTCTCTAAATACGCGACGATTTCTGCGGGGTCGAGGAGGCGACCTTTGCCGACTTCGCCGCAGGCAAGTTCACCCGCTGGGCTGTCCATCACGAATGTGTTTTCAAAACTGCGGAGCGTTTCGAGGTTGCGCTTGACCGCCGGAGAATTGAACATCGCGACATTCATCGCGGGGGCAATAAAACGCGGCCCCGTGCAGCTCATGAAGCAGAGGCTCACAGGGTCATCGGCAATGCCATAGACAAACTTTCCGATAACATTTGCTGTGGCCGGAACGACGAGGTAAAAGTCGGCCCAACGCGGGAAATCAATGTGCTGGAACGGGCGGGCTTCCACGGCGCCGTTCTTGAGGTAAACGGGGCACTTGGAGAGGCTCGCGAACGTGAGTGGTGCGACAAACTGCGTTGCGGCTTCGGTCATGCAGACGCGCACTTCGGCGCCTTTCTTTTGCAGCAGGCGCAAGAGTTCACAAGACTTGTAGGCGGCAATTCCACCCGAGACTCCAAGGAGAATTTTCTTTCCAGCGAGATTCATGGAATGCAAGATAGCAAATTAGACGAAAGAACGGCTTTGCCGCAGTTACTAGTTATTAGTCATTGGTTATTAGAACTTTGTGTTTAGGCGGGAAAGCCAGCGAATTCTATACTGCACGAAGTGCCATTATTTTTTCTTTCGTCTCTAGTCTGAAGCGAGCCTAGGCGAAGCGTTCTTTCGTCTAGTCAACGTTTCCCGGCAAGCCAAGGGGTAAAACGATTGATAAACAGAATGGCAGGAACAAGGATGGTGAGCGTCGCGATAGTCATCGCAATGGCAGCGACGAACGAAAACTCCAGCGATTCAGGCGCCACATGAAAAGCCTTGAAGAGCACACCGCGCAAAATGCTCTGAACTATCATATGCAATGCGAAAATCGTAATCGTATTCTGTCCAACAAAATTCAGAACAGCGTTTTCCTTCAAACTCTTGGAAACAACGACAAAAGCGAGCAAGCCCATATGAATCATCACTGTATGCATGAACAAAAACAAGAATTTTGACATCGTATTTTCGCGAACGACAAACGCTAGCGCAAACACCAAAACAGACACGATAAGGGCACCCACATTATTTTTCAACAGGCAAAGCCATTTATCGACAACTATCCATTTCGAAGCCACATATCCGAGAGCGAAGAAATACAGGCAAAAAGGAATTTGATCTATGTTCCAGAACAAATGCGGCAAATGGAGCAAGTCCATATAAGTAACATAAATGAGCCCCGGGACATACAAGACCGCTATAATAACGGCCTTCAACCATTTTTTCCGCAAACGAAGCAGTCCCCAAAAGCAAAGTTCCGTCATGAAAAGACATGTCAAGAACCAAAGCGGAGTCACAAAAAACGTGCTGTTCGTCCCGCACAAAATCTGAATGACAACATCCAACACCGTAGCATCAGTCTGATACGAAAGCCCAAAATTACGGCGCACAAGGAACCAGAACAAGAAAAGGATTGCCGAAAAGCCAAAATAAGGTACAACGAGACTGCGGATTTTTTTCCGAAGCAATTCAACAAAAGGCGCCTTCGATGAACGTTCAAAAGTGAACCCCGAAAGAAAAAAGAACGTAGGCATGACAAACGAAAAAATTATTTCGTTGACAAGGTAAATGGATTGCACGTGTCCAAGCGCAACCAAACTAATGGTGAGCGCCTTGCAGTTGTCAATCCAAGGAATGCGAGTCATGATGTACAAAATAGAAAAAAGAAACCCCGCGATTTCTCGCGAGGTTCCTTTAAGCATTTTATGTAGGTTAGCAGTATCGAGATTTAACTGGATCCTTCGACTTCGCCCTACGGGCTTCGCTCAGGATGACACGTTCTATCTACTTTCTACTGCCAGTTTCCAACTAAATTAAGCTTCAGCTTCTTCAGACTTTTCAGCCTTCTTCTTGGAAGCCTTCTTCTTCGGAGCGACAGCTTCGCCAATCGTGGTGCCGTTTTCGCCCGGCTTGTGGGAGTCCATCCAAGCCTTGAGTTCAGCGGATTCACGGTTCTTGAAGTAGTCAACAACGGAGAGATAGATCTTGCGGTTGTTCTGATCGATTTCGGTCACGACAGCCGGAACTTCGTCGCCAACCTTGAATGCATCGGCCGGAACCTTGATGTATTCAGCGGTGAGCTTGGAGACCGGGATGAAGCCTTCGATACCGTCAGCGAGTTCAACCACGACGCCGCGGTCGAGCATGCGAACGATCTTGCCCTTGACTTCGGAGTCAACCGGGTAGGTAG
>JAEEGI010004358.1_pt1 | contig 33204 bp, 25 predicted proteins | sample 8958751 | NCBI WGS metagenome assembly JAEEGI01 (sample SAMN16246545, study PRJNA631951) | gut metagenome | biome: gut microbiome; feature: rumen; material: KS-attached | host: Bos | place: Iran: Karaj | collected 2018-10
CTTCTTCTCTCTGATTCAGAACGCCCATCTCGGCCACAGCCTTCAGTTTGCCGATGAAGTCTCCCGCAGCATGGCCGCATCCAGTCCCATCCGGAATAACAGGGGCATCTCGCAGGATCCTTTCTGGGTTCTGTGGAGAACCGCCTCGCCCGCAGTCCTCATCGAAGTTGGTTTCATGTCCAATACCGGAGACCTCGAAAAACTTCGCACGGAACAGGGTAGGGAACAAATCGCAAAATGCATCTTCACGGCCTTCAAAAATTTCAAAAAAACCTACGACTGTTCAGTGTCCGGAATTAGCCTTCCCCGGAATTGATTTTTCCCCTGTTGAAAACATGTTGATAACTGATTTTTCTTAATTTCATTAAATTAGAAAAGTTAAAAATTAGTATCACAATTGTATAGGGATGAACGTGATGATGGCTTTCGTATCGGCCTGAAAATAAACTAATTAAAAAACCGAAAAATTGGGCCGTCCTAAATCTTAAATAAAAGAAAATAATCGGCAAATGCAATAGTAAAAAAGTTTTTTTATTAATTTTTTTTAAGCCATCTTTGCATTCCAATTCACCTAATTCTGGACCTTTTTTTCAATGTCATTGGAAGATAGACATATTGCGGTATGGCAGAACTGTCTCACAATCATCGGTAACAATATCGATGAGCAGAAGTTCAATACCTGGTTCCGCCCCATCCGCCCTGTCTCCCTGGTGGACTCCACGCTCACCGTGGAAGTTCCGTCGGATTTCTTCCGTGAATATCTGGAAGGCGCTTTCCTGGACCTTCTCAAGAAAACCCTCCAACGCGCTATAGGCGCAGACGCGCGCCTTAACTATATGGTGCGTCCCGTGAGGGAGCAGCAGGCCATGGTGTATCCCGCATCCCACGGTCTTCCTCCCACGAACAAGACGGTTGCCATAAGCACGTACCAGCCTTCCGGCTCTCCCAATCCCTTCGTGTTCCCGGGAGTGCAAAGGGTTCAGATCAATCCCCGCCTCAATCCGGTGTACTGCTTCGGCAACCTGGTAGAGGGAGATTGCAACAAAATGGGTGTAACCGCGGGCGAGTCCATATCGGCGGCCCCGGGCAAAACTCCTTTCAATCCTCTGTTCATCTTTGGCGGTCCAGGGCTTGGGAAAACCCACCTGGCACAGGCCATCGGCATAGAAATAAAGGAAAAATTCCAGGATCTGGTTGTCCTCTATGTGACTGGAAATGAATTCAAAACACAGTACATGGATGCCGTAAAAGGCAACCGTCTGGTGGATTTCATGGCCTATTACATGAAGATGGACGTCCTCATCGTGGACGACATCCAGGACCTCCTGGGGCAGGGTTCCCAGAACGCATTCTTCAACGTGTTCAACCACCTGCACCAGAGCGGCAAACAGCTCATCTTCACATCGGACCGCGCGCCCGTGGAGCTTCAGAACTTCGAAGAGCGCCTTCTGTCCCGCTTCAAATGGGGACTGTCCGTGGAGCTCACCCGTCCGGATTTCGAAACCCGTCTGGAAATGCTCCGCGCAAGGGCCTTCCGCGAAGGCGTCGCCGTGAGCGAAGAAGTCCTTGATTTCCTTGCCACCCGCATCAAGACCAACTTCCGTGAACTGGAAGGCGCACTGATTTCACTGGTGGCCAACGCAACGCTCTGCCACAAGGAAATCACCGTGGAACTTGCGGAAAGCGTAACCGGCAAGATAGTAGGGGAGAAGGAGAACGAAATGTCCATCGACACCATCGTGGACACCGTGTGCGAATACTTCAACATCACCCGCGAAGCGCTGGTCTCCAAGTCCCGCAAGCGCCAGATCGTGCAGGCCCGTCAGATTGCCATGTACGAGTGCCGCACCCAGATCCGCAACTGCTCGCTTTCCACCATCGGCATGGAAATCGGCGGCAAGGACCACGCAACCGTACTGCACGCATGCAGCACAGTCCAGGACCTCATGGCCACAGACAAACTCTTCCGCCAGTGGGTGAGCGACATTGAAAACATGATGCTCGTCCCAGTGCTGCGGTAACAATACCCTCAGCTCTATGGACTCACAAAAGGTACTTTCCATCTTCAAGGAAATAACCCGCATTCCCAGGGAATCGGGCCACGAGGCTCCCATGACCGCATGGCTGCAGAAATTTGCAGCGGACCGCGGCCTTGAGTGCCGCACAGACAAAACCGGCAATGTGGTTATCGTAAAAGAGGCCGCACCCGGCAAGGAAAAAATTCCCGCACTCGTACTCCAGGCCCATCAGGACATGGTTTGCGAGAAGAATGCAAACTTCGATTTCGACTTTCTTACCCAGGAAATCCCCTACGAGATAGAAGACGGCTGGATGGTGGCCAAGAACACCACTCTGGGGGCCGACGACGGCATCGGCATAGCAGCCTGCCTGGCCCTTCTGGACAGCGACCAGCCCTGCGGAAAGCTGGAATGCCTCTTCACCATTTCGGAAGAAACCGGAATGGACGGAGCATTCGCGCTTGAAAAGGGCTTCTTCAGCGGCAAAACCCTCATCAACCTGGACTCGGAAGACGAAGGCCAGCTGTTTGTGGGATGCGCCGGCGGCATGGACACATCGGCCAGCTTCAATTTCAAGAGGGAGGCCCTGCGCAAGGGGTATAAACTGCTCAAGGTGAGCGTAACTGGTGGCATCGGCGGCCATAGCGGAGACGATATAAACAAGGAAAGGGCCAACGCGCTGAAGGAACTTCTCCGCTTCCTTTACACCGAAATGCAGTTCGACTACCAGCTGCTGAGCATCGAAGGCGGGAACAAGCCCAACGCCATCTGCCGCGAGGCGGAGGCTGTTATCGCCGTTCCTGAAGACGAACTCGCAGACATGAAGGCCGATGCGAAGGCCTTCGACGAGCTCCTCCGCAAGGAGTATGCTTCATCGGACCCCGGCATCAGCGTGAAGTGCCAGGAAACCGAAAGCAGTCTCAAACCAATCGAGGAAGGGGACGCGTCCAACATCGTCATGACACTCCTTGCATGCCCGCACGGAGTAGTGAAGATGTCCATGGATATCCCCGGCCTGGTGGAAACATCCACCAATCTTGCCGCCATCCACACGGTGGGCGACACGGTAAAAGTGGTAACCAGCCAGCGTAGTTCCGTGGTATCGGAACTTCACGCAATTGCAGAAAGGGTGGAGGCCTGCCTCTTCCTTGGCATGTTCGACGTGGAGCACCACGGTGAATATCCCGGCTGGAAACCCAATCTGAACTCCCACATCCTGGAAGTTTCCGTGGCTTCTTACAAGAAGCTCTTCGGAGTGGATCCGGAGGTTAAAGCCATCCACGCGGGCCTGGAATGCGGTCTGTTCCTGGAGAAATTCCCGGAGCTGGACATGATTTCATTCGGTCCCACCCTCCGCGGGGTACACGCTCCCGGAGAGAAGCTGGAACTGGCTTCCCTGGACAAATTCGTCGCTCACCTGAACGATGTTGTGCTGAATTTCTGCTAAGCGCGAAGTGCGGCAACCGCAGAAGCAGGGTCTGAAGCCCTGAAAACCGAACTGCCGGCAACCAGTATCTGGGCGCCGGCTTTTCTTATGTCTGCGGCATTTCCCGGGCCCACACCGCCATCAACCTCTATAGGGATATTCTTAAGGCCGATGGAGTCCAGCTGCTGCCGAACCTGCGCTATGCGCCGGAGGCTCTCCGGAATGAACTTCTGCCCGCCGAAACCGGCGAAGACGCTCATGATCAGGATAAAATCGGCCTTCTCCAAATAGGGGAAGATGCTCTCCACCGGGCAGTCCGGATTGATGGCTATGCCGGCCTTGCAGCCGAAGCTGCGGATAAGGTCCAGAATCTCGCCCGTGCGCTCCTTTGAGGCCTCGTAGTGGAAGCTGATCATTTCCACGCCGGGAACCTTTGCGAAGCGCTCCACATAGTTCTGCGGGTTCACTATCATAAGGTGAACGTCCAGGGGCTTGCAGGCCTTTGCCGCCACAGCTTCAACCACGGGAAAGCCGAAGGAGAGGTTGGGCACGAAAGTGCCGTCCATCACGTCCATGTGGAAGATATCGGCACTGGAGTTCACAATATCCACGGCCTTGTCCAGCCGAAGGAAATCGGCCGCCAGAAGGGAAGGGGCTACGAGAGTATTCATTTCTTATCGGGGAGGAGGGCAATGACAGATTCTACGGCACGCACTTTATCTCCAACCTTCACGCGGATTTCGGCCTCCAGGGGGAGGTACAGGTCTATGCGGGAGCCACACTTTATAACGCCGCACTGGTCGCCCCGGTTCTCCATGTTGCCGGGCTCCGAATAGCAAACGATCCTGCGGGCGAAAGTGCCGGCAATTTGCTTGAAGAACACCTTTCCGTAGGCATTCTCCAGGCAGGAGGAGGAGTGCTCGTTAAGGTCCGATGATTTGGGGTGGAAGGCAAGTATATATCGGCCCGGATGATACTTATAATAGACAACCTTGCCGTTGATGGGCCAGAAGTTGCAATGGACGTCGAAAAAGTCCATGTACACCGATATCTGAATGCATTCCGTCTGCAGGAATTCCGGTTCGAAAACCTTCTTCACGATAACTACCTTTCCGTCTGCCACCGAGGTTACCAGACGGTCATTCTCCGCTTCCGGGGCCTCGCGGTTGGGCACGCGGAAGAACCAGGTGATGAACACCATGAAGGTGAGCAGCACGACCATCACGGGAATGGTTATCCAAAGGTTCCTGATAAATGTGGCAGACAGGAATATAAGCACCGCGCACACGATCCAGCTGAAGAAGATCGTGCCGTAGGAATCGCTGTCTATCTTAATCCATTTCATAGCCTATGCGAGCAGTCCGGTAAAAATCAGATAGGCGAGGCCGCCGGGGATTGCGAACAGGGCGCTGTCGAAGCGGTCCAGCATGCCGCCGTGGCCGGGGATGATGGTGCCGGAGTCCTTGTATCCAAGGACCCGTTTCCATTGGGATTCAAACAAATCCCCATATACGCCTGCAACGTCCAGCACAACCGAGATGGCGATGCAGTGAAGCAGGGAGAAGTTGAAGATGCCGCAGTAATGGACGATGACGCCGGCGGCAATGGCAAGCACAAGGCCGCCCCAGAAGCCAGCCCAGGATTTCTTGGGCGACACGCTGGGGAAGAGTTTCTTTCCGTGCTCTCCGAACAAGTGGCCGAAAACATAAGCTCCCACGTCCGATGCCCAGATGATGCAGAAGAACGACAGCAGCAACAGGCCGTTGAAAGTGCCGTCCTTGGCAAATACCAAAACGTTTGCTGCGGCAACGGGAGGGGCGATGTAGAAGATGCCCATAAAGAGGAAAGCCAGGTCTTTGAAGCCTGTTTTGTCCTTTACGTAAAGGATGGACACCATAACCGCCAGCAGAGGGATAACGTACAGCGCAATGAGCCTTCCGGGAACCTTATACCCGAATACCAGGAAAGCCGCTATGTAGATTCCAACGCCCATGAGGATACCCAGGATGCGGGGAACCTTGAAACGCTTGTCCATCGCCATGCGGTAGAACTCCGCCATCATGCAAATGATGATGAACACGTGCAGGGTAGCGAAAATCCAGGGATGGATTAGGAACCCAGCCACCATTACGGCCAGGAAAACGATACCAGATATGGTTCTTACCCAAGTGTTCTTCATGCTTCAGCGCGTTCGTCCTGGGGAGGCTGAACCTTCGGCCCAAGAATCTTTTCAATATCGTCGGCAAAGATTACTTCCTTTTCCAGAAGCAGCTGGCCCATCTGCATGAATTCCTCCCGGTGGGCCTTCACCAGATCCATCGTGCGCTTGTGAACGTCGTCCACGATCTTCTTGGCTTCCTTGTCCATGAGTTCCGCAGTCTTTTCCGAATAGGGCTTGGTGATGTTGTAGCCCTTGGCGCCTGAGGAATCGTAGAAGGAGAGGTTGCCCACTGCATCCGACATGCCGAAATACTGCACCATGCCATAAGCGATCGAGGTGATGCGTTCAAGGTCGCTGAGGGCGCCCGAAGAAGGCTCTCCATTGAGGATCTCTTCCGCAACGCGGCCGCCGATGAGGGCGCACATGCGGTCTATCATAACGCTCTTGGAAACGCATTTGCGCTCCTCCGGAAGATACCAGGTAATACCTAGAGCCTTGCCGCGGGGGATTATGCTCACCTTGAACACCGGATCTGCATAGGGGAGGAGCCAGCCAACAAGGGCGTGGCCTGCCTCGTGGAATGCCGTGGTGCGTTTTTCCGCGGGAGACATTATGGTATTGGACTTGCGCTCAAGGCCGCCGATAATGCGGTCTACCGCGTCCAGGAAATCCTGCTGTTCAACTGCCTTGTGATTGTTACGTGCTGCTGTGAGAGCGGCTTCATTGCAAACGTTGGCGATATCTGCCCCCGAGAAGCCGGGAGTGTGCTTGGCCATGAAGGAGATGTCGAAATCCGGAGCGGTTTTGATTCCCTTGAGGTGCACTTTGAAGATTTCCTCGCGCTCCTTCAGTTCCGGGAGTTCAACGTGGATCTGACGGTCGAAGCGGCCTGCCCTCATGAGGGCCTGGTCCAGAATGTCCGCCCTGTTGGTGGCTGCAATCACGATAACGCCGCTGTTGGTGGCGAAACCGTCCATTTCGGTGAGCAGCTGGTTCAGGGTGTTCTCGCGTTCGTCGTTGGAGGTGAAGCCGGCATTGCGTGCACGGGCACGGCCAACGGCGTCTATTTCGTCGATAAACACAATGCAGGGGGCTTTCTCCTTGGCCTGGCGGAAGAGATCCCTCACGCGGGATGCTCCAACGCCTACAAACATTTCCACGAAGTCCGAGCCCGAGATGGAGAAGAAAGGAACGTTCGCTTCACCTGCCACTGCTTTGGCAAGGAGGGTTTTACCCGTTCCGGGAGGGCCCACGAGAAGCGCGCCCTTTGGAATCTTGCCTCCCAGGGCAGTGTATTTCCTGGGATTCTTCAGGAAGTCCACGATTTCCATAACCTCCTCCTTGGCACCGTACAGGCCGGCCACGTCCTTGAAGGTTACTTTCACGTCGCCTTTTTCCGTCTGGCGGGCGGTGGACTTTCCGGTGTTGAAGGGATTCATGCCGCCGGGGCCTGCGCCCATGCCGCGGTTCACCCCGCGGAACATCCATATCCAGAAGAGGATGAGGAGGCCGAAGGGGAGTATCCACTGGAGGGCGTCCGACCAGAAGTGTTCCTCATTGCGCATCTCAACCTTGAAGCGGGCTTCCTCCGGGAGGGGCTCGTTAAGGGCTTCGAAAGCAGTTTCCGGGTCGAACTTCGAGGATACCAAGAAATAGAAATGGGGGCTGCGGCGGGGAACCAGGCCTCCGGGGAAAAGCTCTGCGAATTCTCCAAGCCGATCCGGCCTTATCGAGACTTCACCCTTGAAATCGTTTCTGATAAAAGCGATTTTCTCCACCGCGCCGGTATCTGCCATGGCCTTCACGTCTTCCCACTCCACCTTCTGGGGTTTTGCGGAACGGTTGCCCAGGATGGCCCAGCCAAGGCCGATGATAAGGACGGCGTAGAAGAGCCAGGAAAGGTCTACGGTTATGACCCTGGGATTGCCTTTTTTCTTCTTGTTATTTGGAGCCATTTACTCTTCCTCCTTCTTTGCGGGGGCCTTGCGGCGCTCCTTGTATTCTTTCCGGGGAAAATCCGACCAGAGGTCTTCCAGACGGTAGAATTCCCTGTATTCCTTTAGAAAAATATGTACGACGATGTTTCCGTAGTCCTGGATGATCCAGAAGTTGTTGCCTTCTCCCTGGGAGCGGTACAGCTTGTGGCCTTCTTCCTTCATCTTTTCCGCCACATTGAGCGAAACGGCGCCCACCTGGGTGGTGTTCGAGCAGTCGCAGATGACGAAATAATCGGTGATGGCACCCTCCAGCCCACGGAGGTCAAGAGACACAACATTCTCTCCCTTCTTGTCCAGTATGGCGTCGGCGATAAGCCTTAAGTCGTGTGTAATCATTAATGTTTTTTTAGTATTTTTGCATCTACAAAGATAATCAATTTTCCCGTCAATGAAAAATGCTTGGAAAATAAAGTGGTTCCCCGAGCTGGATTCCACAAACAGCGAGCTCCTGAGGAATATCCAAGAGTATGACAATCTGTCGGTTATAGCCGCCGAAAGCCAGACTCGGGGCCGTGGCCAGAGGGGTAACAGCTGGAGTTCCGCCCCCGGGGAGAACCTCACATTTTCCATCCTCCTGAAGCCATCGGCCCTTGAGGCAAAAGATTTCATGTCGATCACTTTCCTTGCCGCCGCCGCGGTGAGGGATTTCCTCAAGGGTGAGGGCATCCCAGCCCAGGTGAAATGGCCCAACGACATATACGCGGGAAAACGCAAACTCTGCGGTATGCTCATCGAAAACGGCCTCCAGGACAGCAGAATAGCGTATTCGGTTATCGGCATCGGCCTTAATCTGAACCAGGTCTGTTTTCCGGAGAACATCCCTAACCCCACGTCCATGAAACTCCTAACGGGAAGGGAATTCAAGCCGATGGAAACGCTCGAAAAACTCCTTACATATTTCGATATGGGCGCGCTCGCTCGCGCGGAAGAGTTAAGGCGGAATTACCTTCACGGGCTATTCCAGAAAGATGTTGCCCGGCAGTACCGGGACATCGCAAGCGGGGAAGAGTTCACGGGAACCATAAAAGACGTTCAGCCGGACGGAAGGCTTCTCATGGAAACCCCGCTCGGCCCAAGGCTTTTCTCTTTCAAGGAATTAAGCTATATCCTCTGACTCCTCGATCAGTTTCACGAGTTCGTCCACCGCTTCCTCCTCGGGGATGTGGCGCTTCACCGGCTCCTTGCCCTTGTAGAGGGTAACCTTTCCGCCGCCTTCGCCAACATAGCCGAAGTCGGCATCGGCCATCTCGCCGGGGCCGTTCACGATACATCCCATGACGGCGATAACCACGTTCTTAAGATGCGAAGTGCGGCTTTTAACCGCCTCGAACGCCGCCTGAAGGTTGTACATCGTGCGCCCGCAGCCTGGGCAGGCGATGTATTCCGGCTTGTAGAAGCGGCGCCTGCAGGCCTGCATGATTTCGTCCTTAAGATATTCGTCCTGCAGGGGAATGTCGTCCACCTCGTGGTTCAAAAGGGGAGCGCCATAGTCGCAGGCTGCCTTGAGGATGGTCTCTTCTTGCGGGGAAAGACAGTTTTTCCCGGGATGCGGCCGGCCATAACGATCAGCAAGATATCTGGCCACCGGAAGCTCGTTCTCCGGATCTTCCGTGAGCGAAACGCGAATAGTATTGCCGATGCCCTCCGCCAGAAGCGTGGATATGGCAACGCAGCTCTTGATGCGCCCGGAATCCCCGTTTCCGGCCTCAGTAACGCCAACGTGCATGGGGAACACTACACCGCGCTCTTTCATGAGCCGGGCGAGCTCCCTGTACGCCTGCACCATCACAACGGTATTGGAAGCCTTAAGCGACACAACAACATTGTAGAACTGGGCCTCCAGGCACATGTCCACCCATTCCATTGCGGCCAGAGCCATTGCCTCCGGAGTATTGCCGTATTTGTCGGTGATATATGCCCCCAGTGAACCATGATTAAGGCCGATACGCACGGCTGTCCCATATTCCTCGCAAACCTCCAGGAAACGGGCAAATTGCCTGCGAGCCTCCTCGTGGTCTTTATGGAAGTTACCGGGGTTGATGCGGACTTTTTCCACCACCTTGGCAGCCGCGATGGCGGTTTCCGAGGAGAAGTGGATATCGGCCACAAGGGGAGTGCGAACTCCGTCGCGGCGGAGCTGCTGCTTGATAGCCTTCAGGTGCGGAATATCCTGCAATCCGGGAACAGTGATGCGGATGAGCTGCGCACCGGCAGCCGCGAGCCTCTTGCACTGGGCAACCGTGGCCGGGACATCGCTGGTGTGCGTGTTGCACATTGTCTGCACCACGATGGGATTGGCGCCGCCTATGAGTATGCCGCCAACGTTTACTGTAATGGTGTTCATCGCTGGGAATTCATGGACTCCGCCATCTCGCGGGCAAGGCGACGGAGGTCGCCCCTGGAGCGGCCCACGCGCGGAGTTAACTGATAATACAGGCCAAGGGTTACCGCCGCGTCAAGCGGATATGCGTAACGGTAATAGAAACCTTCTCCCGTGAAGTCCGGGTCGTAGAAAGTGATCCAGCCCCACTTCACAAGAGCGTTGATGTGAATCTCGATTGGATCGAACATAATGGCGATTCCGGGGCCCGCGGCCATGCCGCCGGTCCAGCGGTTTTCATCGTCCTGGAAGGTGTTGCGCACGCTCTCGAACTTTTCCCTCACGGCGTCGGTGGGGTTGAAGGTAATGTTGGGGTGTTCCCAGAAGGCCTTGCGGTCCACGCTTTCGCGGTAGCCGGCGAAAAAGCCCACCTTCGCCAGGATTTTGAAGTGGTCGCTTATGTCGAAGTGACCGTGTGTGAGAACGAAAATCTCCGGAACGCGCATGGCAGCCTCATAGGCATAGGTACTGGAAACATAGCGCACATTTCCCGTTTCCTTGGAATACTTGAAGCGGTAGCCCTCCCAGGTGTACTGGAAGCCAAGTTCCAGGCCAACGTTGGGGAACATGTTCATCATGGTGGCGTTCTTGATGATGGAGAAGCCGTAGGTGGGGTAGTGCACGGCTATTTCGCTGGCCCAGGTGGGGTTGAAATATCCGTTCAGTAGCGTTGCACCCCCGAATGCGCCGATGAGCCAGTTGTTGTTGGGGCGGTTCTGCCGCTTAATCTGCACTGTGTCCAGATACTCGTTCGTGACCGGATCCGGCAGCGAGAAGAATTCCGGCTCCTGGGCTAGCAGCGAGGCGGGGACGAGCAGCAGCAGTGCTATGAGAAGTCTCTTCTTTAACATCATCGGAACATCTCCTCCAGATTGATTTTCTGCACCAGCTCCGTCCTTTCGGGGATATCGATGAGGAACTGGTCGTCTATTTTATAGAAGAGCACTTTCTCCGGCTGACGATGCTCCAGCAGGTTTCCGGTATCCACCAGGGAGTTGCCGTTCATGTCTTCGATCACCCTCACGCAGTACTTGCCCGCCTTAAGGTACGGGAACAAAACCGACTGGTCGCTGCTCACGATGAAACTGCGAATCACCTTGTCCCGCCTTTCAGTGAGCAGGTCGATGATGTATTTCGCCCCAACTCCGCTGAGTTCCAGGGTGAGGGAACTGAGTTTGTCGTCCTTGGGGAGACTCACCTTCAGTTCAGTGCTGTCGTTGTAATGGCCGTTCACGTCGCGGAACTTCCGGTAGGGGAGTTTCAGGTAGTACTCATAGCCTTCCAGAAGGGTTTCGCCCGGCATAACGGTGAAACGCCTCAGATTCGTGGAATCCTGCGTTACGGTGTATGTGCCGGCCTTTTTCTGCTGGCGCGGGTTCACGCTCCAGAACTCGAGGGAATCCCAGGCGCTCTCGATGAGCGGGTACTTGAACTCGAAACTGAATCCGTACTGTTCGATGGTTGTAGCCTCCGCTACGGAAGTATACACAGCGATAGTATCCTCGTGCTTACGGTCCCGCTGGGAACTCTTGGACAGTTCCGCGCGGAGCTGCTTGGACATTGGAAGCCGCACGTCTTCCTCCGTTGGGACAAGCTTGCCAAGGCTGTCCGTCTTGTCGTAATTGATACGCAGGATGAGCGTATCCTGGATCGGCCCAAGGGCCCAGAGTTCCAGTGAATCCCTCTGGGGGTTGAACTGGGAAATGAGCCTCGGAGCCGGTTTCCCGAGGAAACGCATGGAATGTACATTGGCCGATGGAGCCATGAAAGTGATGTATGCCGTGCGCGCTCCAACCCTTTCTTTCTTCACGATATACTGCTTGGACGGCTTTTCGCGGAAGATACTCAGTTCCATGTCGGTCTTGCGGGCAAGGCAGTGCAGGGTATCTTTCATGTCGAACTTGAGCAGTTCGTACAGAGTGTCGTTATAAACCACCGAGGGGCGGAAAAGAGTATCCAGGAAGGCGATGCTCTCCTGGTCCGGGTCGTACATGTTGTTGTTATTGGCATCGCGGATAGCGTACACGCGGTACAGCGTATCCTGGATGTTGCGGAGGCTGAAGTAGCCCCAGTCGTCCGTTCGGGCGGCGGCAACGGGACGGTGCAGGAATACCGCGGAGTCCGCATGGTCCTTATACAGGAGCACGGTTGCGCCTTTTATCGGCATGAGGGTGTTGCAGTCCTGAACGATGCCGCTCATGCACATGGAGTCTATCTGGGGGCCGGTGGAGAACACCAGGGTGTAACCAGGGTGCATGTTGCCTTCGTTATTGTCGGCAATAGCTCCGGTGAGGTCCAGCGTATAGGTGGTGTTGGGTTCAAGGTCGCTCTCGAAGGTTACCACGACGCTCTTGCCCTGGATCTTTGTCTTGGGCTTTTTCTCCAGAGGCGGCGAAAGGAACACGGCCTGCGGGTCCTTGATCTTCACGTATTCGTTAAAGGTGAACACAAGTTTGGTCTTGTGCACGGGAACGTTCACGGAGCCGGGAAGGGGAGACACCTTGGTGAGCACCGGGGGTATAGTATCCTTGGGGCCGCCGGTAGGGGGCGTGGTGGTGTTGGCACAGCCGGACGGGAACATCATCGCTCCCAGCACCAGGGCCACCGGAACCAGTGGTATCAGAAGGCGCAGTATACGTTTAATCATAAGTCGGTACGTGTTATATTCCGAATTCCGTCTATTCCTCCCAGCTTCCGTATCACTTTCTCCAGGACTTCGGTATTGTTGACGTAAAAGTCGATAAATCCTTTGAATATGCCTTCCTCCGCAGCGATGTCGATGCGGCGCATGTTCACTCCCATCACCTCCGAGAGATAATGGGTGATCTCGTTCACCAGGCCTTTGCGGTCGATTCCCTGCATGGAAATGCGCACCGGGAATGAGACGCTCTCCGTTTCCGCTCCCCAGTGGGGAACAACCACAAGGTCTCCGTGCGTGGCTGCAATAGCTTCCGCAACGGGGCAGGATTTCTTGTGAATGGTTACGCTCCCGTCCGGGGCGCGGAAACCAACTATCGAATCCCCGGGAATGGGATTGCAGCATGTGGCGATTATGTACTTGCCATCCTGCTCGTTGATTTCAACACCTTTGGCAGCCTTGGGGGTTTCGCGGCCGCCGCCGAAAAGGTTACTCAGCCAGCCCCTCGAACCGCTCTTTTTCTTTTCCAGAAGTTCTTTCACGGTGTCCGGAGAGATTGAGCCGATGCCAACGCTCAGATACAGGTCTTCCGCATTGGAGGCGCCGAGAGTCTGGATAAGAAAATTCAGTGTGCGATTATCTTTCTTGGAACCTGTGGCGGCAATTTCCCTGTCCACTATTCCACGGCCGAAATCTATGCTCTGACGCCGTTCACCGCGGAAATAATCCATCACCAGGGCCTTGGCGTGGCGTGTCTGGAGGAAGCCCATCCATTCGTGCTTTGGCCTTTCTTCAGCCGCTGTGATGATTTCTATCTGGTCGCCTGCCTTCAGCTTATAGCTTAGGGCAACCAGTTTCTGGTTCGCCTTGGCGGCGATGGCGGTATTGCCGATTTCGGAATGGATGAGATACGCGAAGTCCAGGGCCGTGGCGCCGTTCTGGATGCTGCGCTGTTCTCCCTTGGGGGTGAACACGGTTATTTCCGAACTGGTGAGGTCGTTGTGGATTATGTCCAGAAGTTCCAGAGCGTTCACGTCCGGATCCGACAGGATATCCTGGATTCTTTCCAGCCAGCGGTCCATTTCTTTGTCGCCTTCGCCGGCATAGCCGTCCTGCTTGTAGCGCCAGTGCGCGGCGATACCCTTTTCCGCGATGTCGTCCATGCGGGTGGTGCGGATCTGCACCTCCACTTTAATGCCCCTGTCTCCGATAAGAGTGCAGTGGAGAGCCTCGTAGCCGTTGGGTTTGGGCATCGCCAGCCAGTCCCTTGTGCGCTCCGGAATGAAGCGGTACATGCCGCCCAGCATGGAGTGGATTCGCCAGCACTGCTCGCGCTCCGGAACACCGGGCTTGGGATCGAAGATTATGCGGATGGCATACAGGTCATACACTTCCTCGAAGGACACGTGCTTGGTTTGCATCTTGTGCCACACCGAGTACGGGGTTTTCACCCTCTTCACGATGCGGAAAGTGTAGCCTGCATCCTTGAGTTTCTGCTCGATAGGAGCCACGAAGTTGTCGATATCGGCCTTCCTTCCCTCCACGGAACGGTTGATAAGCCGTTCCACCTCGTTATATGCATCCGGCTCCTTGAAGCGAAGCCAGATGTTCTCCAGTTCGGTTTTGACGCTGTAAAGGCCAAGCCTGTGGGCAAGGGGGATGAAGATGAACATCGTTTCCGACAATATCTTGTCCCTCTTGTTCTCCGGCATGAATTCTATGGTGCGGCAGTTGTGAAGGCGGTCTGCAAGTTTGATCAGGACAACGCGGGGATCGTCGTTCAGGGTGAGGAGGATGCGCTTGAAATTCTCCGCCTGGAGGCTCTTCACGGCATTCGCGCTGCGTTTCTTGTCGCTGGTGTCCAGTACATTCTTGATCTTCGTGAGACCATCCACCAGCGAGGCGATCTTGTCTCCGAAGAGCTGGCGCAGATCGTCTACCGAAAACTCGGTGTCTTCCACAACGTCGTGCAGGAGGGCGGCCGATATGGACTTATATCCAAGGCCGATGTCGTCTACCACAATCTGGGCAACCGCCAGGGGATGGAGCATGTACGGCTCCCCGCTGCGGCGGCGCACGTTCTTATGAGCCTCGTTGGCGAACTCGAAGGCCTTGCGGATAACCTCACGCTCCGCGGGGTCTTCGCATCGCTTCTGAGCCGATTCCCACAGCTTCTCGAAAGCCGCGTTTATCAGGTCGTAATCCTCCTGAGTGAATATCGTGTTAAAACTGCTCATGCCTTTTCCTCTTTCTTTTTAACAGGTAACGGAGCATGGTTCACGTTCTGGAAAGCATAGGAGAGTTCCGCCCCGTAAAGGACGATGCTCCATCCTATGTTAAGCCAGATCATGAACAGGGGAATCGCAGCCAGAACTCCATACACGGCGCTCTGCTTGGCCACCATCACCTGGGTTTCCAGATACAGGTATTGCACGGCCGTGAAAAGGATGCCCGAAACCAGCGCCGCCTTGAGGGCGTGGCGGTAGTGCACCTTCGTGCCGGGGATCCACTTGTACATGGCTGCCAGTATAAGTATCGCCATTGCGGCGAAAGTAATCCACGAAAGGGCCGTCTTGAGGCTTTCGGAGAATGCCAGCTTGGACGGGACGATGAGGTCCAGGATATGCGAATACACTACCGAACCGGAGAAGAACAGCACGATCACGAAGGGGGAGAGCAGAAGAACCGCAAACACCACTCCGAGCATCTTCCAGAAGCTGCGCTCCTTGGGAACCTTCCACACGTTGTTGAACACCCTGCGCACGCTCATCATCATCCAAATCAAAATCCACAGGAAGGAAAGCATGCTCACCAGGCCGAACAGGCCGGATTCAGCCGTGAGGAGGATATGGTCTGCCGCGTTAAGGAGATTGTCGATGAGCTGGGGATTGTCGAAGTTCGTGAAGAGGAATTCAGCCAGACGGTCCGACAGCCCAAGGCCGCCGGTGAGGTAGAAGGCGATGGCAAGGAACGGCACGATGCTCATCATGCTCTGATAGCTAAGCGCCGTCACCTGGAAGCCGATTTTCTGGTCCGAGAAGGTGTTCATCATCAGCAGGACGGTGCGGATGTCGGTGATCGCGCGTTTCTTGAAGCGCGAGAAATCATCGGCATTCAGATACCAGATGTCGTGCGTGATAAAACGCACCACGCGGTTGATTATGATGGATAACCAACGCATGCGCACCTTTATGGCCTTGAACAACGATCTTCTCTTCCTCTTTCCCATATCCCGTTAAAACAGTGTAAGGTCGTTTTCTTCTTCCACCGGAATTTCCTGGGCCGATGGGGCCGATGCCGCCTTTTCCGGCAGCATGGCCATGAACTCTTCCTCGCCGATGACGGGGATTCCCAATTCGGCGGCTTTTTTCAGTTTCTCCGGCCCGGGCTTGGTGCCGGCGAGAAGATAATCCGTCTTGGAACTAACCGAGGAGGAATTGCGGCCTCCGTTCGCCTCTATGAGGGCTTTCATGTCGTCCCTTGAGATGGAGAAGTTGCCGCTTATTACTATGCTTTTGCCCTTTAATGCTTCCGATGCTGCCTCCGCCTTTTCTGTGCTGAAGTTGAGACCGGAGGCTTTCAGGGCCTCGATTTCCTTTATGTTATCCGCATCCCGGAAGAAATTGTATACGCTATCCGCGATCACTTCGCCAACCTCCGGAACTGCAAGAAGGTCTTCTTTGGAGGCCTGCTCCAGAGCCTCTATGCTACCGAAATGCCGGGCGATGTCACGGGCGGTTGTTTCTCCCACGAAACGGATGCCTATTGCAAAGAGCACCCTTTCGAAGGGGACGCTCTTTGACGCCTTAACGCTGCCGAGGAACCTTTCCGCGGCGCGCTCTTTCCAGCCTTCCAGGCAGGTGAGCTGATCGGCCTTCAAACGATACAGGTCCGACGGAGTGTTGGCCAGGCCCATCCTGTACAGCTGGTCTATGGTGGCCTCCCCGCAGAGGATGTTCATGGCCTTGCGGGTTACGAAATGCTCCATGCGGCCCTTTATCTGTGTGGGACAGCCCTTGGTGTTGGGGCAGAACCATTTGGCTTCGCCCTCCACCCGAACCAGGGGAGCGCCGCAGTCCGGGCAAACGCTCGGGAACACAGGCTCCTTGGCGCCGGGGCTGCGCTTGCTCTCTTCCACGCCCGTTATCTTGGGGATGATTTCGCCGCCTTTTTCCACGTATACCCAGTCTCCTTCATGGATGTCCAGCATGCGTATCTGGTCTTCGTTAACCAGAGTGGCGCGCTTGACCATTGTGCCGCTGAGGAACACGGGCTCCAGATTTGCCACGGGCGTAACGGCGCCGGTTCGGCCCACCTGATAGTCGATGCCGAGGATGGGCGTGCAGGCCTGCTCCGCCTTGAATTTATATGCCACTGCCCAGCGGGGGCTCTTGGCGGTGTATCCCAGCTGGAACTGGAATGCCATTTCGTTTATCTTCAGGACGATGCCGTCCGTAGGGTACGGGAGCTGCTTGCGGGCCGTATCCCAATGGTCGATGAACTGTTCGATTTCCGCTATGCCGCTGCACAGACGGCGCTCGTGGGAAACGGGAAGCCCCCACTGCTCCGCCGCCCTAAGGGCTGCATCATGGGTGGGGAAATCCACCTGGCCGGTGGGGATGTGATACAGCGTGCAGATGAGACCGCGCCTTCCCACTTCCTCCGGATCCTGCAGTTTGAGGGAGCCGCTGGCGGCGTTCCGGGGATTGGCGAAAAGGGGTTCCTCAGCGAGTTCGCGCTCGTGGTTAAGGCGGTCAAAGGATTCGAAGGGCATCAGAACCTCGCCCCTTATCTCGAATTCTTCCGGCCAGCCGCTGCCCTTCAGTTGATGGGGGATGTTGGAGATGCGTTTGGCGTTTTCCGTCACATCGTCGCCTTTTACGCCGTCGCCGCGGGTGAGTGCCCGGAAAAGGTGCCCATTGCGGTATGTGAGGCAGATGGCCGTTCCGTCGAACTTTAGTTCACAGCACCAGGTGAAAGGCCTGTCCAGGGCTTTTGACGCCCTTTCCGCGAATTCTTCCACTTCGGAAATGCTGTACGTGTTCGTGAGCGACAGCATGGGATACTTGTGCGGATATTTGGCAAAGCCGCTTTCCGCCTGAGAGGCCAGATCCGAGCCAACGCGGCGGGTGGGGGAGTCTGCGGTTGCAAACTCGGGAAACTTTGCTTCCAGGGATTCCAGCTCGTGCATGAGCTGGTCGTACTCATAGTCGCTCATCGTGGGAGCGTTCTCCACATAGTATTTCCGGCTGTTCTCCAGGAGAATAGCTTTCAATTCCTCTATGCGTGTATGCGCGTCCGTGCGATTCATAATCGACAAAGATACAAAAAAAATCGCGCACATTTTTTATTTTTGCGTATATTTGTGCAATCGAAAAAACTTAACTTATATCATCGATATGAAAGATTCCATCATCATCCTCTGCGGCGGCGGCCCTGCACCGGGCATGAACACCGTCGTAATGTCTGTGGCAAAGACCTTCCTTTCAGGCGGTTATCGCGTAATCGGCCTTCACGGCGGCTACAGCGGCCTGTTTTCCAAATCCCCCAGGACGGAAGAAATCGATTTCTTCAAGGCCGATGCATACTTCAACCGTGGCGGCAGCTACCTGCAGATGTCCCGCTTCAAACCCACCGACAAGGATTTTGCGGAGAACTTCAACCTCTCCCTTTTCCAGGACAACAACATCAAGCTCCTGGTAACAGTGGGCGGAGACGATACCGCTTCCACTGCAAACCGCATCGCCAAATTCCTTGAGGCAAAGCAGTATCCCATCCATAACATCCACGTCCCCAAAACCATCGACAACGACCTGCCTCTGCCGCAGAACACCCCCACCTTCGGCTTCAACTCCGCAAAGGACGAGGGCGCACACCTGGCACGCACCGTCTATGAGGATGCCCGCACCAGCGGCAACTGGCTCATCATCAGCGCCATGGGCCGCAGCGCTGGCCACCTGGCCCTGGGTATCGGCGAGGCAACTCATTGCCCCATGACCATTATCCCGGAGATGTTCAACAAAACAACAATTACCCTGGACAAGATTGTGAACCTGGCCCTTTCCGCCATTCTCAAGCGCAATATCCTCGGCATTCCGTATGGCACCGTGGTAGTTGCGGAAGGCGTATTCCACGATCTGGATCCCCAGGAAATCAAGGACGCAGGTGTTTCCATGACCTACGACGAGCACGGCCATCCGGAGCTTGGCAAGATTTCCAAGGCCGTTCTTTTCAACGACATCCTGGACAAGAAGTTCAAAGCCATCGGCCTTAAGGTGAAAACCCGCCCCGTGGAAATCGGCTACGATGTTCGCTGCCAGGATCCCATCGCCTATGACCTCACATACTGCTCGGAGCTTGCAATGGGCGCCTATGAGCTCTTCAAGAAAGGTGAAACCGGCTGCATGGTGTATGTAGATGCCTTTGGCACCGCACATCCTCTGTACCTGAAAGACCTCCAGAACGCGGAAGGCAAAATTCCTCCCCGCAGGGTGGATATCGACGGCGGCACCGCTCGCAACTACTACGCGAACCTCTGCCACTACATCACTCCCGCAGACTATGAGGCTGCGCGTAAGTATGTAGCGGATCCGGAGGCCTACGATTTTGCAAAGATCCTTAACTGGTAAACGCATGTAGAGTGTCCCCGAAAGCACTGGCAACCATCGTCCTCGCCTCCCTTGCAGCAGTAGCCTGCAAGAGGGGCGGGGTCGCTTTAGACCAGCCCTTCTTCGAACTGGAGGGGCGGGTGAGGGCCGTGACGTGGACGGGCGGCACTGGGCTCACTTCCGGCCAGTGGGATTTCTCGCAGGACGGAAAGATGGTCCGCGGCGCCTGGGAGGTTACCGGAAGGGACCGTCTCAGCGGCAGGATCAAATCAGCCTCGCTCTGCGAGGTGGACAACGATTCCAGGGAAGAGTTCAACGTGGCCCTGGAATTCACGCTGGACCGGGGCGGAAATCTCCTGTCGGCCCTTAACCGGAACGATTTCGGAGAGTACGAATATGTGCTGGAGCGCGGCTCGGACGGCCGGGTTATCAACACCTCGGTGCGGGACCTGGCAGACAGCGCCAAATACATCTACAATTTCAGCGGCTACACCTGCGATTCCCTCGGAAACTGGGTGTCCAGGCGCTATACGGTCACTTGCGAAGGCAAGGTTGTGAACTCCGGGGCGGAAAGCCGCGACATAGTTTATTACGATGAGTAAACATCTTATCTATCAGATGCTTCCCCGGCTTTGGGGAGAAGGGAAGTTCTCCAGTGTGGACGATAGCTTCCTCTCTTATGTGAAATCCCTCGGCTTCGATTACATCTGGTACACGGGAATCGTGCGGCATGCGACATCGGCCACCGAAAAAGTGGTGAAAGGGGAGGCCGGCTCGCCCTATGCCATCACGGACTGGTACGACGTGAATCCCTATATGGCCGATGACCCTTCGGAGCGGATGAAGGAGTTTTCGGAGCTTTTGAGCCGCACCCACGAGGCCGGCCTTAAAGTGCTCATCGACTTTGTTCCCAACCACGTGGCCCGCGAATATTCCGGCGCCATGACTCCTCCCGGCGAGCCTGTCCTCGGGGCCGATGACGACTCGTCCATCCACTGGGCTCCGGACAACGACTTCTACTACTATCCCGGCGAGGCCCTATGGATGCCCTATGTAGAAGGTTATAGCGAGTTCCCGGCCCGGGCCTCCGGCAACGCCTTCACCCCGGCTCCGGCCCAGACGGACTGGTATGAAACCGTGAAGCTTAACTACTGCAACTGGCGCACCCCTACATGGGACAAGATGCTGCATGTGTTGCAGTTCTGGGCGGCCCTTGGCGTAGACGGTTTCCGCTGCGACATGGTGGAGCTGGTGCCCCCGCAGTTCATGCAGTGGGCGATAGAATCCATTAAGCGTGATTACCCTTCTCTTATGTTCGTTGCAGAGGTGTACGAGAAGGAGAAATACAATATGTATGTTCGTGAGGTTGGATTCGACCTTCTCTATGACAAATCCGGCCTGTACGACACTCTGAGGGCCATTATGTGCTCGGGCGCATCGGCCCGCGAGATCACCCGCAACTGGCAGTTCCTTGGCGATCTGCAGCCCCGTATGCTATGCTTCCTGGAGAACCACGACGAGCAGCGTCTCGCCTCGGATTTCTTCGCCGGCTCTGCTTCTGCGGGGTACGCGGCAATGGCCGTTTCCCTGCTTCTTAACGATGCCTCGTTCATGCTGTATTTCGGCCAGGAAATAGGGGAGAGGGGAATGGACAATGAACCCTACAGCGGCCTTAACGGACGCACCACCATTTTCGACTGGTGGAAAGTGGCGAGCCTTCAGCGCCTTCGCCGCTACATCGGCAATCACCGCGCCGGGCTTCTCGCTGGTGAACGCGCCGTTTTGAAGCGCTACACCGAGCTTCTTTCCTATGGGCGCGAACCCGCCTTCACCGAAGGGCAAACCTACGACCTCTGCTACTGCCAGAACTCCGGCTTCGACCCTTCCCGTCACTTCGCCTTCCTCCGTTCTACGGGTTCCGTAACGGCCTTGGTTGTAGCTAATTTCGGTGAATCAACTGAACTAACGGTTCAAATTCCCCAGCGCGCCCTGGACTTCCTCGAAACACCCCTTTCCGGCCCCCTCACACTCCGCCTCTGTGTCCCCTCCAACGACTTCGCCGTCCTATACCTGGTGTAACCCTTCACGGTGCTAATGCGCAAACGCAATACGTTTACTCAGATTCGCGGGAGGCGAGTTCGAGTTTCGCGGCCACAGGGTTGGAGTAGATGTGGAGGAGTATGTCGCGAAGATCGTCGCTGTTGAGCTCGGGTTCTACGTACTCCAGCTGGTGCGAAATGTAGGATTTGAAGGCCTCGAGTTCCGTCAGGGAATAGCGGTCCGCAAAGCGGGTGGTGTTTTCCACGATGTCGTACGCCATGTAGTTGGTTTTCCACAGGCGGTAGCCGCTGATAATGCGGCGATCGACTGCGTGGCGGATGCTCTGGTAGCGTTCGTTCTTGTCGCAGGCTGCGGCGGCGCGGATTTCTTCTTCGCTAAGGGGATCGCCGATATTAAGATGCACGTTGCCCTTCCACTGCTTGATGCCCACAAGGATGCTCTGGAGGTCTTCGTTTTCGGTTTTCTCGTACTTCTGCGTGCGGGAGATGAGCTTTTCGCGGGCTTTGAGAATGTCGCAGGGTTCGAACTCGTAGGAGATGGAAAGGGGAACGATGTTCAGTTCCATGAAGTTGTGCACGAAATCGTCGCCTCCGCTCATGTCGAACATCTTCAGGAGGCCCTGCTCCGTGACGTCAAGACCGTCCTTGGTGCGGCCCTGGCGCTGGGCGATCCACACCGAGCCGGTGCCGCTCACGATGGTTTCACGGATATATTCCGACAGCAGTTTGGACGACAGGTACAGTTCACGGGCCGATACCCCGCGAATCACCTTGATCATGCGGTTGGAGCGGATGAGAAGCTCCACCGCCTTGCTCTTCAGCAGATTGTCGCCGACGGCAATCTGAGTCAAAGGCATCTTGTTGCGGTACAGGATTATCTGGGTGAAAGCCGGGTCCAGAATGATGTCCCTGTGATTGGACATGGCCAGGAAGGTGCTGTCCAGCGCCTGGATCTTCGAAAGTCCGTCATAGGAGAAGTTGTGCACCGTATTGGCGATAACCCACTCGATGGCCTCCGACATCACCTTGGACTGGAATTCATCCACGGTCTTGATTTCGCGAAGGATATCGCGAAGATAAGTTTCCTTCCTGTTGGGGAAGATGAACTTGGACACCCACGGAACATTGGGGTGGTTGGCTATGCGGGACATTGCGGCCGCCGCTTCTTCGTCGGTATAGGGGGCGATGTCGGAAAAGGGTTTCAAATCCATATCGGCATTATTTTATAAGGTGAACGTCCATCTGGGGGAAGGGGAAATTGATGCCGTACTTCGAGGGCAGTTCCTTGTAAATAGTTTCGTTGAGATAGAACCATGCAGGCCAGTAGTCCGATGTTTTCACCCACAGGCGAAGCACAAACTGCACGCTGCTGTCTTTCAGGGAAACCAGGCCGGCAAAAGGATCTGCGCATAGGGGAGTCTTCGTATCCAGCACTCCGGGGCAGGAGGCCGCAATCTCCAGGAGGGCCGATTTAACCTCGTCCAAATCCGAGCCGTATTCCACATCCACGGTAATATCCACCCTGCGCACCGCGTTGGCGCTGATGTTGTTGATATTCGCGTTGGAGAGGGCTCCGTTTGGAATGACGATAACCCGGTTATCCGTGGTAACGAGGAGCGTGTTCACGATGTTGATGGAGCTCACCGTGCCGGAATAGCCCAGCGCATCGATGAAATCTCCAGCACGAAAAGGCTTGAATACAAGCAGCATAACCCCGCCGGCAAAGTTCTGAAGCGTGCCGCTGAGCGCCATGCCGATGGCCATTCCGCCTGCCGCCAGAAGGGCCGCCAGAGAAGTGGTGTTGATGCCCAGGACGCCTATGCTGAGGATAATCAGAAGTGTCCACAGGCCAACGGCCGTGAAACTGTCGGTAAAAGTGATGATCGTGTGCTCGGAATTCTTGCGGATGAGCGCCTTTTTCACCGCCCTCCTCACAAGTTTTATGAGCCATGCGCCGATGATGAAAAGCGCCAGGGCCGCCAGCAATTTGAGGCCAAAATGAAGGGCCTGTACGCCGAGTTCCTTCACCAGCTCGTTGGCCGGAGTATCTTTGACGGTTTCAATGAAGCTACGTGCTTTCACCGCGAGGGAATCCGCCGCGGTGGAATCGGCAAGCGCCGCCTGGAGAATAGTATGAAGCATGTCAGAGTTTGATTACGAGGTATGTCATATAGGCAAGCCAGACGAAGACGAAGATAGCCCCGTCCAGACGGTCTATTTCATTCTTACGGCCGATGTAGGCCGATGTGAACAGCGCCACGGCGCTGAGAGCTAGAATGCCAAGGTCCACAAGGCTGAGCCCGGAGAAGGACAGCGGGCAGATGAGCGCCGAGCCGCCCACTATCAGCAGCAGGTTGAACAGATTGGAGCCGATGATGTTACCGAGCGCCAGCGCCCCCTTCTTCTTGGCGGCGGCCACAATGCAGGTGGCCAGTTCCGGCAGGGAAGTGCCGCCGGCAAGGAGTGTGATGGCGATAAACTTGTCGCTTACCCCTGCCATGCGGGCTATTTCGGTTGCGTTGTTCACGAAGAGCCTGCCGCCCAGGATCAGGGCGCCAAGACCGCCAACCACAAGAATAATTGCCTGCCACACCGGCATTTCCGTCTCAAGAACCTCTTCCTGGCTCTTGTCATGAGTGCGGAAACTCAGCCAGACATAGGCGGCGAACAGTGCCAGGAAAATTGCTCCGTCCAGCCTGGAGAAGATGCCGTCGTACAGGCCGAAAACGATGAACAGCGCAGTAACGAAGATATTCATGGGAATATCCTGCTGCTTGTTCGTCTTTGTTATGCCGATGGGGAGGATAATAGCCGTTAACCCCAGTATCAGCAGGGTATTGAAAATATTCGAGCCAAGGATGTTGCCAAGGGAAATATCCGCATTGCCTTGAATCGCCCCCAGCCAGCTCACAACCATCTCCGGAGCCGAAGTGCCGAAGCCGACGATTGTGAGGCCGATGACGAACTCGCTCACTTTCAGCCTTCTGGCCAGTGACGACGATCCGTCCACGAGATAATCCGCGCCGAAAACTATAAGGGCAAGCCCCAGAAGGAGGAGAAGGATGACCAACCAAAGTGCCATAAAAAACCTATTTGATTACAAATTTACGAAATAAATAGGTATATTTGTAGAGTTTACGTAAAAAAAACCTCATATAAAATGAGAAGACTTTTTTATCTGGCATTGCTGGTCGCAGCTGGAGCGCTTGTTTCTGCATGTGACTGGGGAATTCATATTTACCAGCCCACAGAGCCTTCCATCTTCGTTGTGAACAACAATACGGAAAGGCTGGAAGTGGGGCCGGAGGCACAGGAGCAGATGGTATACATCTCATCGGACATGTTCTGGTACGCCACCCTCAAGGATGGCTCCTGGTGCACTCTCGGAGACCAAAGCTTCTACAATGAATTCACCACCAGCCTGTGTTTCAGGGTGCAGTCCAATCCCTCGCTGGAGTCCAGAACAGATTCCCTCATCGTCATATCCGGAAACCAAAGGCGCGCGGTCGCAATCGTTCAGAACGGTGTAGGCAGCCTTCTGGACGTGAGCGAAGTCGTCCTTCATGGAAAGCTCCCGGTCCAGTACCCGTTCAACGCCAAAGGCCGATGGTCGGTTTCCAAGGAAGGGGACTGGTTCACCGTTAGCCCGGTTGGCGGCTCAGAAGGAACAGTTGTCACTTTCACTGCCTCAAGCGAGAATATTAATACAGACTCCCGCACCGGCAGTGTAACCTTCCAGTTGGAGGGCCTTAATCTTACAATCCCGGTTAAGCAGGTAATCACAGAAACGATAATAGTCGAGAGCGGCACCCTCAGCCTCGAGGCAACGGGCGGAGATTTCAGCATAAAAACCCTCACCAACGTGGATTACCAGGTGAGCACGGATGCCTCCTGGATCCATAAACTCGGCACCAGGGGCCTGCTGGAATTCAACGAACCCTTCAGCGCGGATGCCAATCCCTCCTCACAGCCCAGAACAGGCACCATCACCTTCACCTACGGGGACATCTCGGAAACCGTAACCGTTACCCAGGAAGGGAAAGAGCCCATTCTGGATGTCACCACACCTGGCTTCTACGGCATAAAGGGCCAGGATTACATCTACCGCAAGGGCATCTGCCAGAACTCCCGGTTCACCTCCGGCACCTCCAGAAGCTACCGTCTCATCATTCCTTCTGAAACATGCGTAGTGCAGCTCCAGGGTGTTCCGGTCCAGATCACTGCCGGGGAAACCCTCCAGCTTTCCCTCTCCGTATACAAGAACGGCAAAACCACGTACTCGCAGCCCGTGAGCGCCAAGATCATAGGGGAGGATGAGAATCTCATCTGGCTCAAATGTTCCAACGTCACTTATTTCATCCTCAAGAAGCAATAGACTATGAAAAAGATTATCTTACTCGCAGCACTGCTTCTTGCAGCATCAATTCAGCTAAGCGCAATCCCCGCATACCGGGGCCTCATTCCATACACCCAGCCGGACGGCTCAGTGATCCAGATCCGCCTCCATGGCGATGAATTCTTCCACTGGACAACGGATGTATCCGGCAATGTCATCGAGCAGGGGGAGGATGGCTACTATCATCCCGTGCCCGCATATGTCCATCAGATAAGGCGCTCTGAGGGTGCAAGACGCCGCACCGCCGCCAATGCGGCCCGCGCGAGCCGTATCGGCAAAACCGGTATCGCCCACGGCCAGAAGCATTTCCTGGTTATCCTTGTGGAATTCTCGGACGTGCAGTTCAGTAGCAGCACGGCAAATGAGGATTTCACCAAACTCCTTAACCAGGCAGGATACAGCGACAATGGCGCAACCGGCTCCGCAAGGGACTATTATTACGACAATTCCCATCACGATTTCGAACCCATTTTCGATGTCTACGGCCCAGTAAAACTGGCTAATAATCAGAAGTATTACGGTGGAAATACATCTTCCACGCAGCAGGGCAGCGACCGTCAGCCGGAATTGGCCGTCAAGGAAGGCTGCGAAGCCCTTGCACCGGATATCGACTTCTCCAAGTACGACAATGACGGAGACGGCGATGTGGACCTTGTGTTCATGTACTACGCCGGTAAGGGCGAGGCCGACGGCGGAGGCACAGACTGCATCTGGCCCCACCAGTGGGAACTTTCCAACGGAGGAATCAACCTGGTCCTTGGCGGAAAGAAAATCGACAGATACGCCTGTTCCAACGAGATCGTGAATCACGGAGCCCTTTCCGGAAAGATGTGCGGAATCGGCACCGCCTGCCATGAATTCGGCCACGCGATGGGTCTGCCGGATTTCTACGACACGGACTATGAGACCAACGGAGAGGCATCGGGCCTGTACGATTTCTCCCTCATGTGCGGCGGCAGCTATAACAACAGCGGCCGCACTCCGCCTTATCTCAACATCGAGGAGCGCATCATGCTGGGCTGGGTAGAGCCTTCCGCAATCCAGGAGATATCCTCCTCCGGTCAGTATTCCGTTCCTGATGTGGATAACAACATTGCATACAAGGCCTCTACCAATACGGATGGGGAATACTTCATCTTCGAGACAAGAGGTGGCCAGGGATGGGACAAATACATCCCCACGGGCCTTCTCATCTATCATGTGGATAAATCCAACCGCAACGTTACCATAGTCGACGGCGCAGGAAGGAGCATAAATGTTCCGGCGGCGGATCTGTGGAATTATTGGGCAAGCTATAATGCCATCAACGAGAATGGCTCGCATCCCTGCTTCTACATTATTCCCGCCAACAATCCCACGGCCCTTTATCAAAGGTCGTACAACCTAAGCACCATTGTATTCCCCGGATCCAGCAATGTAACTTCGTACCAGCCAATCGACTGGAACGGAGAGGAAACTCCCGTCAGCATCACCGGCATTCAATACACTTCTTCAACCAGACAGGTGTCATTCAACGCCAGCGTGATGAACAAAAAGGGCGTCAGCGGCTATGTGACGGACACTTCCGGCAATCCTCTGGGCGGCGTTACCATCCAGTTGGATCCACTGGAAGGGTCTACTTCATCGGTGCGCGGCAAGGCAAGTATCCGGGTTGTCAAGGCCAATGAGGCCGCCCAGTATTCCGTCCAGACCGACTCGAACGGCTATTATGAAATAGACCTGCAGGAGTGCACTGCATCGCAGGTGGAGCTGTCGGCCCACAAGGACGGTTACGTCTCATCCGCGCAAACGGTCACTCTCAAGGTCACCGGCAATAAGGTGAACTTTACCCTGATGAAGGTAGGGGAGACCGTGCCTACGGATCTGTGCAAGTACGACACCGATGCAACCAATTTCACTTCCATCGGCATACCGGGATACGATTTGATGGCTTCGGTCTGCTTCACCCACAGTGAACTTTCAATGTATACGGGAGACCTTATCAAGTCGATAACGTTCTATCCTTATTGCACGTCGGCAACCATCTATGTGATAATCGATTTCGGCGGCACCAGGGCTCTCACCTACAAGGTTACCAATCCACAGTTCGGAGACCTGATCACAGTACCGCTCGAAAACCTGGACCTTCACATTCCTGAAAGCGGAGACGTGTACTTCGGATATGGCGTCCAGGGGGCCGACTATGACTATCCTCTGGTTTGCACCCCTTCAAAAACATTCCACGGCAGCTATTTCGACTATCTGAACCTCGGCACGTCGGACTGGACTCCCATTCAAAACGGAGAGGATTACTATGACATTGCCGTTTCCGTCACCGTAAAGAAAGAAGGAGAGGATCCCGGCCCGGAGATTGAACCCGGAGAGGATCCCATTGCCGCATTTGGCTTCAGCTACATCGAAATCCCGGAATCCATCTCCATGACAGCCGGGACGGAGCTGCCGCTAAAGGTGGTATATGGCAAGGGGCTCACTCCAAGGATTACCGCCTGGTACCTGGACGGCGCAGCGGTATCTGCAGACAGCATAACCCTCACCGGCGGAACGCACACGCTTCGCGCTGTAATCTATTATGAAAACAGCAATACCACGGAAAGTATTGAAGTGGAACTGGAGGTTCAATAGCGCTCCAGGGCGCACACATTCTCCACATGCATGGTGTGGGGGAACATGTCAACAGGTTGTACCGCAGTGATGCGGTACTTCTTGTTTAATATGGCAAGGTCGCGCGCCTGCGATGCGGGATTGCAGCTCACATATACGATACGCTGCGGCTCCGCGTCCAGGATAACCTGGGCAACGTCAGGATGGATTCCGGCGCGGGGAGGGTCCAGGATAATCACGTCCGGGCAGCCGTGCTCCGCGATAAAGTCCGCCGTGAGAACGTCCTTCATGTCGCCGGCGAAGAATTCGCAGTTGTCGATTCCATTCCTTCTGGCGTTGTCCTTTGCGTCCTCAATAGCCTCCGGCACGTATTCTATGCCGATGACCTTCCGGCACTTACGCGACACGAACTGGGCGATGGTGCCTGTGCCGGTATAGAGGTCATAAACAACTTCGTCGCCCCTCAGAGCCGCGAATTCGCGCGCCACTGAGTATAGCCGTTCCGCCTGGCGGGAATTGGTCTGGTAGAAGGATTTCGGGCCGATTTTGAAGCTCAGCCCCTCCATGCTTTCGTAAATGGCGTCCTCGCCTTTGTACAGGACCGGTTCCTGGTCGGTGATGGAGTCGTTGAGCTTCGTGTTCACCACATAATAGAAAGAGGTGATCTGGGGGAATTGGGCCGATACCGCCTCCAGCAGAGCCTTCCTGTCGACCGGCTTGTCTTCGCCCATGCACAGGATGAGCATAACCTGCCCGTCCTCAGTGGTGCGGATGAAGATGTTGCGAAGGAAGCCGTGATTCTCGCGTATGTTATAGAATGTGAAGCCATTTCTGATACAGAAGTCCTTGATAAACAGGCGTATGGCGTTCGATGGTTCCCTTTGCAGGTGGCACTCTTTGATGTCCAGCACCTTGTCGAAGAACTTGCCCACGTGAAAGCCAAGTCCGGGGCGGTCCTCCGGAGCGATTGCCTCTGCGTTTTCACCATCGAGCACCCATCTGCGGGCCGATGCGCTATACTCCAGTTTGTTGCGGTAGTACTCGGTTGATTCCGATGCCAGTGTGGGTTTTATCTCCGGCACCTGCAAATGGCCGATCCGCACCAGCTGGTCTTCCACCTGCTGGCGCTTAGCTGCGAGCTGCATCGGGTAGGGGAGCGGCTGCCACCGGCAACCACCGCACACGCCGAAATGGGGGCAAAATGCGGGAAGCCTGTCCTTGGAGGGGGTTACGATGCGCTCGATGCGCCCCTCCATATAGTTCTTCTTTTTCTTCCTCACCTGAATGTCCACGACATCCCCCGGCACTGCGAAATCCACAAACACCACCATCCCGTCCACACGCGCAAGCGCCTTCCCCTCCGCCGCCACCGCCTCAATCGTGACGTTCTCCAACCTTAAATCAACCCTTTTCCTAGACATATATCATACTAATATTATAACTAATATTGTCATTTCGAGCGAAGTCGAGAAATCTGTTTCCTATTACTATCCATGGTCTATTATTGCGACGGGAGTAACTCTTTTTCTGCGAGCACATCCCTATTGTCATTTCGAGCGCAGTCGAGAAATCTGTTTCCCAATACTATCCATGACCTTTATTGCGACGGGACTAAAACTTTTTCTCGGGGGCTCGCAAAAGTTTTGTCCCGTCTGTTTTGGCTCTCGCCACTACCCAACGCACTGTTTTTCCCTTCAGTGCGCCTAACCGTGCTTTGGTATGGATGGTTGGGCGCATTTTGGGCCGTTTTTGCGCCTAACCATGCTGTTTAGTGGATGGTTGGGCGCACTGCCTCCGGAATTCCGCAATGGTTATTGCGGCGGCGATGGCGGCGTTGAGCGATTCCATCGCGGAGGTGGGCGCGGCCGGGATGCTGATGCCCCTTGTGACGGCTGCGGCGGTTTCCGCCGAGATGCCGTTGGCTTCGTTGCCGATGACGATCAGCACGGGGCGGTCGGCTCCGGTGCAAAGCTCTTCCTTATATATATTCGCGCCGTCCATGAAGGTGCCGTACACGACTCCGCCGGAGGCGGCGGTAGCGCGGCAGAGGGCTGGGATATCCGTCAGGGCGAATTTCACGCGGAAAATGGCGCCCATCGTGGCCTGCACCACTTTGGGATTGGATATTTCCACTGTATCGGCCGATGCGAACACGCCGCTTATGCCGAACCAGTCGGCCGTGCGGAGGATGGTGCCAAGGTTGCCGGGATCGCGGATGCCGTCCAGGGCGAGGTACAGGCCGGGAGCGGGCACATCGGCACATACCTTATCCCAGGCGGTCGGTTTTTCCACTACGGCAAGGACTGGGGAGGGCGAACTAAGCTGGCTGATGCGCTCCATCGCGGCTTCGCCTATATCCGCCACGCTGTAGCGTTCAAGGATGCGGAAACCGGATTGCTCCGCCTCGCGAACCAGTTTTTCGCCTTCCACCACGAATGCGCCTTCGAGGTCCCTGAACTTTTTCTGCCCCAGGGACTTTATCCTTTTGATGTCTTTCGCGCTTAACATTGTCAAAAAAGCCGTTTTGCAGTGCAAATATAAAGAATATTATTCGTATTTTTGTATGATGTACATTCTCAGGCGAATATTCGTGGTTCTGCTTGCCGCTGCCGTGGCGGTGGGCTGCAGCACCACGCGTACGCTCAAGGAAGGGGAGTACCGGCTTGCAAAGAACACCATCAAGGTAGACAGAAGGGGAGTGGACAATTCCGAGCTCAGCCCCTATCTGCGCCAGAAGCCGAACGCATCCATCATTTTCGGCTGGAACCCGTTCCTCAGCATCTACGGATGGGCAGGGGACAGCGACAGCAAATTCGCGAACTTCCTCCGCAAGTTGGGCCAGGCGCCTGTGGTCTTCGACGAGTCCCAGGTGGAAGCCAGCGTGGTGAACCTGGAGAACCACCTGGAGTATATCGGCTGGTACGGCTCCACGGTATCGGCAGATGTCCAGAAAAAGGGTCGCAGGGCATACGTCACATACAACGTTACCCTGGGTAAGCGCTACAAAATCAGCGAAATAAACTACAATATCCCGTCCTACGGCACATTTGCCAAGGATTTCAAGGTAAACAATTCCAGGACAACGATCAAAACAGGGTCGTGGCTGTCGGAATCGGCCCTAGAAGACGAGACTGTGCGAAGCGCCCAGTTCTTCCGCGACATAGGATATTTCGGCTTCACTAAGGCATATTACAGCTTTGAGGCAGATACCCTGGGCCATGACGGAAAGGCTATCCTCACAATGTCCATCCTGGACTATCCACGAACCGGCACGCCCCAGGAAGCGGCAGAGCACAAGAAATTCACAATAGGGGATGTCGTTATCAACTATCCCAAGTCGTTGCCCTTCAGGCCTTCCGTGCTGGAGAATCTGAACATCCTCAAGCCGGGCCAGATATACAGCGAAAGGCGGGTAAACATGACGTATAACCGTCTTTCCAACCTCTCGGTTTTCAACGGCATCAACATCGACATGGAGCCCGTCTCGGAAGATAAAGTGAACGCCAGCATCAACCTGCGGAACAGCGGTCTCCAGGGCTTCAAGTTCAATCTGGAAGGCTCCGTGAACTCCACCGGCCTGCTGGGCCTGTCGCCCCAGTTCAGCTATTACCACAAGAACCTCTTCCACGGCGGGGAAGTTCTGAACGTATCCATCAAGGGCAACCACCAGTTCCGTCTGGACAGTGACGTGAAGTCCAACGAGATAAGCACATCGGCAAGTATCCGCTTTCCTAAATTCATCGGCCTTCCGAACAGGATATTCCGGGGCAACAACATTCCCCGCACAGACATCACCGCGGCATTCAGCTACCAGGACCGTCCGGAATACTCCCGCACCATCATTTCCGGCGCCTTCGGCTATTCCGGCACCCTTGGACGCGGCCGGCGGTTCTCCTATCAGCTGTATCCCTTCCAGGCCAATGTGGTGCGCCTGTTCAACATCAGCAGCGACTTTTCCAAGAACATCGCCACAGACCGCTTCATGATGAACGCGTACTCGGACCACTTCGACATGGGTATAGGCGGAATCCTGTACTACACCACGGACGTATCGGCAGTGCCCACTACATCATATCACTACTACAGGCTCCTGTTCGACCTTTCCGGCAACGCCCTCAGCCTGCTGAACCCTCTTCTTCCAACGAACGATCTGGGCCAGCACACAATATGGCAAACCCCTTATTCCCAGTATGTCCGCGGCGAGGTTCAGCTTGGCCGCACCGTGCGTATGGGCAACAAGGAGCAGTATTCCATAGCAGGGCGCATCGTAGCAGGTGTTGGATATGCTTATGGTAACGCCAGCACGCTGCCGTTCGAAAAGCAGTTCTACAGCGGCGGCGCCTCCAGCATGCGAGGCTGGCAGGCCCGTACCCTCGGCCCCGGCCATTCTCAGATCAACGACATCTTCGTGATCCCCAGCCAAACGGGCGACATGAAACTGGAGGCGAATCTGGAATTCCGTTCGCCCCTCTTCTGGAAAGTGGAGGGCGCCATCTTTGCCGATGCCGGTAACATCTGGGCCCTTAACGGCGCAGCCCCGGAAGAAGAACGCTTCGCCCTCTCCAGCATCGCAGGCGACTGGGGCATCGGCCTCCGCCTGAACCTGGATTTCATCCTGGTTCGCGTGGACATGGGCATGCAGGTGCACGATCCCGCCCGCGCGGAAGGCGACCGCTGGCTTGGGCCCACCCAATGGCTCCGCCGCGGCAACTACGCCGTCCACTTCGGCGTGGGCTACCCGTTCTAAGGCGTTTCTCGATTAGAGAAGATTTTTAGTGTCCGGGGGCGTGTCCACCCCCGGACACGGGCAGGGGGAGGGGCCCGCAAGATACAAGTTCTGCGTAGCAGGACGCAGTAGATTGTGGGAGGGGCCGGAGTGGAGCGAAGCGGAACGGAGTTCCCCGGACACCACACATCTT
>JAEEGI010004360.1_pt1 | contig 33193 bp, 24 predicted proteins | sample 8958751 | NCBI WGS metagenome assembly JAEEGI01 (sample SAMN16246545, study PRJNA631951) | gut metagenome | biome: gut microbiome; feature: rumen; material: KS-attached | host: Bos | place: Iran: Karaj | collected 2018-10
ATACGCGCGAGTGCCCGGAGCCGCGTCCGTTCCCGCTCTTCGAGTACGGCCTGCGCTTCAGCGAAGAGAGTTGCTTCCCTATGGAGAAAGGGGACTGGAACTGGGAGACCGGCCTGCGCTGGGATCCCATCACACAGGCGGAGATGGTCCGTGACTACGGGATGCTGGTCGTCTATTCCAACTGGTCCTTCGTCAAGAACCGCTCTTCCCATCGGGAGGAGTTCAGCCGCCGGGAACTGGCCTGGGTGGCCTATCTGGCTGGGAAAAGGGAGTCCCGGCGCCTGCTGGGCGACCATATCCTGGACCAGCATGACATCGACGGGCACATCCTCTATCCCGACGCCTCGGTAACGGCCACGTGGAGCATCGACCTCCACTATCCGGACCCGCAGAACACCCGTTTCTTCCCGGGACGGGAGTTCATCACGGTCTGCAACCAGGATCCGATCCGACATTATCCCATCCCATACCGTTGCTTTTATTCGAGAAATGTCGGAAATATGTTTATGGCTGGGCGCGATATCAGCGTGACGCACGTGGCCCTGGGCACCGTCCGGGTGCAGCGGACCACGGGGATGATCGGCGAGGTCGTGGGCATGGCGGCCGCCCTGTGCGCCAGGCACGCGTGCCTGCCCCGGGATATATACAATGAGTATCTGGAGGAGTTGAAGGTGCTGATGGCGGAAGGATGCGGCAAGCAGGGCCTGCCGAACAACCAGACCGAGGGACTCGGCCAGACCGACCTTGAATTTTACGATTCTGACGATATATGATCAAAGAAAAAATCACTGGACTGAACACGGCCGTCGTGACTCCGATGTATGACGACGGGACGGTCAATTACGACGCCATCGACGGCTATGCCGAGTTTCTCATCGCGCAGGGTTTGTCGGGAATCTTTGTCAACGGATCTTCCGGAGAGAGCCTGCTGCTGAGCACGGAGGAAAGGAAGAAGGTCTTGCGCAAATGGATGCGCTATGCCGACCGCTTGAACATCCTGGTCCACGTGGGCCACACCTCGTACGTCGAGGCCTGCGAACTGGCCCGCGATGCCGGGGCTCTGGGTGTCAGGGCCATTTCCGCGATGGGGCCGTGCTTCATGCAGCCCAAGACCCTGGAGGACCTGATCGCGTTCAACGCCAAGATAGCGGCCTCGGCGCCGGATACTCCGTACTATTACTACCACATCCCGGTCCGCGCCGGCGTCAACTTCGATATGACCCGGTTCCTCAGCCAGGGTGCGGAACGGATCCCCAACCTGACCGGACTCAAATATACCAGTCAGGATACGTTCATGGAGTTCAAGTGCATCCGCCTGGAGGGTGGCCGTTTCGACATCCTGCACGGACACGATGAGACCTATTTCCTGGGCCTGACGATGGGCGCCCGAAGTGGTATCGGCACTTCTCTCAACGTCAATGCCCCGCTCTTCCAGAAGATCGTCGACGCCTTCCAGGCGGGAGACCTGGCCAAGGCGGCCGACCTGCAGGAGCAGGCCAACCGGGCCGTGGAGCTGATGTGCCGGTACAACACCATCGCCGGCGTCAAGGAGATGCTGTCGCTGTGCGGCATCCAGGCGGGCCCCTGCCGGCTTCCCAACGGCGCCCTGACGCCGGCCCAGAAGGAAGATACCCGGAAAGGATTTTTTGAGCTGTTTCCTTCGTTCTGATGCATAGCAGCTTCACTTGGATCGACTGGTTGGTGATCCTCATCATGCTTGTGGCGATGGTGTGGATCAGCGCCCGCTCGTCCAAGCAGAACAAAACTTCCAAGGATTACTATCTGGGCGGGCGCTCGCTGCATTCGGGGATGGTGGGACTGTCCCTGTTCGCGACGCTGGTCAGTACGCTCAGCTATCTGTCTTATACCGGGGAGATGGTCAAGTACGGCCCGGTTTTCCTGACCGGAGTGCTGTCTTTCCCGGTAGCTGGCTGGGTGGCGGGGAAGTTCATCATCCCGCGCATCATGCGTTTCAACGTGACCAGCGCCTACGAGATCCTGGAACTTCAGCTGGGGAAGGGGTCGCGCCTGCTGGCCACCGTCTTCTTCATTTCGCTGCGCTTCCTGTGGATGAGCACGATCGTGTTCGCGACCGTACGGGTGGCGCTGATGCCCATCCTGGGCCTGCCGGAGGCGTGGATGCCCGTCTTGTGCGCCGGCATCATCCTGTTCACCGTATTCTTCACGACGATCGGAGGACTGCGTGCGGTGGTGGCGACGGATGCGCTGCAGTCCCTGATCATGTTCCTTGGGGCGCTGATTACGATCGGCGTCATCTTTTTCGGCCTGGGGGACGCAAGGGACACGCTGAAGGACCCTTCGCTCTATTCGGGCTGGATCGACTGGATCTGGGCGCCGAAAAGGGGCGTGCGGATGACGGTGTGCAACATCTTCCTGATGAACCTGTGCTGGCAGATCTGCACGGCGGGTTCGGACCAGATGGCGATCCAGCGCTACCTTTCCGTCAAAGATGCGCAGGCGGCCAAGCGTTCCTACAACATCTCGCTGCTCAGTTCGGGGACGATCAAGGTCCTGCTGGCGGTCGTCGGCCTGATGGTGATGGCGCATTTTACCGTCCACCCGGAGCTGCTTCCCGCCGGTCAGGACATCCATTCCGCGGCGGATATTCTGTTCCCGACTTTCATCCGCATCGGCCTTCCGGCCGGCATCACGGGCCTGATTGCCGCCGCCTTGATGGCCGCTGCGATTTCCAGCCTGTCGTCGGGGCTCAATTCGGTCTCTTCGGTCATCGTGGAGGATGTCCTGAAACGGCTGCCGGCCTACAAGGGGCGGGAGTTTTCCTTGCGGACGAACAAGTGGATCTCGGTCCTGCTGGGCCTGACGGTCCTGGCCTCCTCCTTCCTGGTGGGTTATGTCCAGGGCAACCTGCTGGACGTCACAATCAAGGTGGTCAACCTTTTCGTCGCCCCGCTGTTCATCCTATTCTTCATGGCGATGTTTTCGCCTGTGGCCAGTGACCGCGGCGCCATCATCGGCGGCCTGGCCGCCCTGGCCGCGGAAGTAGGCGTCTCCTTCTTCGGCCTCTTCGGCTTCGTCCAGACCTGGAACCTCTTCGTCGCCCTCGCCGTCGGCATCCCCATCGGCATCCTTGCCAGTTGGCTGGACGTCAAGTTGTCCGGTAAAAAACAGTTAGGATGATTATGCGTCGATTCGGTCTTTCCGTTTTGCTCCTTTTGCTTTCGGCGGGCCTCTGGGGCCAGCTGCGGCTTCCGGGGACGATGAGCGACGGAATGGTGCTCCAGCGGAATACGGAGGCTCATATCTATGGATTCGGTACACCCGGCAAGACGGTGCGGGTCCGGACTTCGTGGGACAAACAGACTTACAGCGTCCGGCCGGGGCAGGACAGTCTGTGGTGCGTCTCCGTCCGGACGGGGGAGGCGGGCGGTCCCTACAGCGTTTCCGTCCGGCAGGGGAGTGAGAGACTGACCATCGGGGATGTCTTGCTGGGAGAAGTCTGGCTCTGCTCGGGCCAGAGCAACATGCAGATGCCCCTGATGGGCTATCCTTCCCAGCCGGTGGAAGGATCCCTCGATGCCCTGGTCGGGGCGGGCGCTTATCCGAACGTGCGCTTGCTCCAGGTTCCCCGGATGCTCCGGGAGGGACCGCAGGAAGATGTGGATGCCCGTTGGCAGCGCGCCGGAATGGCTTCGGCAGCGCCCTTTTCCGCGATAGGATGGTGGTTTGCCACGCGTCTCTCGGAGGTGCTGGACGTGCCCGTGGGGATGATCGAGGCGGACTGGGGCGCAACCCGGATCCAGCCCTGGATGCGGAGGGAATCGGCCCGGGCCATCCATTCGCAGTATGTGGCGCCGAATGCGCAGAATCTCCCGCAGGCCTTGTTCGACTGTATGGTCTGGCCGCTCCGCCACTATACCCTGAAGGGCTTCCTCTGGTATCAGGGCGAGGGCAACAAGGAACATCCGGAGGTTTATGCGGACCTGATGGCGGCGATGGTGTCCGAGTGGCGGGCGGCCTTCGGCGGAGATGAGAAGATGCCTTTCTACTATGTGATGTTGGCGCCGTTCCAGTATGACAACGGGTACGACAACGCCCGCAACGACCATCCGGGCGACCTGGCGGCGCCCCTGATGTGGGAGGCGCAGCAAAAGGCGCTGGCGTTGATTCCGGGCAGCGACATGGCCGTGACCACGGACTTGGGCGCGGAGCGTTTCATCCATCCTTGCCGCAAGCGGGATATTGCGGACCGCCTGCTGCTGCTTGCGCTGCACGGGACCTACGGTGAAGACGCGGCCGGCCTGGACTGGCGGGGCCCGCTGTACCGCGGCGTCACTTTCCAGGACGGATATGCTGAGGTGGAATTCGAAACCGTCGGCACGCTGATGCCTTCCGACCCGCGTGAAGACCGGCCCCTGCTCCGGGGCTTCGAGATCGCCGGCGAAGACCGGGTGTTCCACAAGGCTTCGGCCTGGGTCGAGAGGGACGGCCCGTATCGCTTTACGAATCGGGTTATCGTCCAGTCCCCCCAAGTGCCCCATCCTGTCGCCGTCCGTTATGCCTTCCACAATCTGCCGGATGGCAACCTGACCAACACCCTCAGCCTGCCCGCCTTCCCGTTCCGCACGGACCGCTGGGATGATGTGCGATAATTATTTCGTATCTTGTGAAAAATCGAAAAGTATGAAGTTTATCGTTTCCAAATTTGCCATTTTCTTAATTGCCATGTGTACTGTCTCTTGCGCCCCCGACTGCCTCAAGGAGTGGCAGTCTCTTCCCCTTCATTCCGATACGAACCAGACCTTGCTCAAGGAGCAGGTAGCGGCCAATCCTGGCCAGTGGCAGGCCGTGTATGATTTCCTGAAAGACAACGACCTGGCCACCCTGGCCCTGGGCCGGCACGAGATCGTGCCCGGGGGCGCCTACGCCAATGTCCAGGAGTACCAGACCAAGCTGGAGAACGTGTTCGAGGCCCACAGAGACTACATCGACGTCCAGATCGTCGTGAGCGGGGAAGAGGTCATCGACGTGGCGGATCTCGCCGACGCGCTCGACTGCACGATGGAATACGACAAGGAACGCGACTGCGTCCTGTATGCTTCGGCCGCCAAGGTCCGCAGCCTCGACGCCGACCCTTCGGCCTGGTTTGTCTTCTTCCCCAGCGACCTCCACCGGCCCGGGATGGCCCGCGGCCGCGTCCCTTCGCCGGTGAGAAAGGTCGTCGTGAAGATCCCCTTGAAACATTAGTCCCAATTTCGTGTAGATTCATCTCAAATTCCTCCTTTTTTCAAAAAGGGAGGCGGGATGGTCTTTTTTTTAGGTGGAATTCTTTATATTTGTAAGGATGGGCCTGTATGCCCGGAGATAACGAATAATATTTCACAAAAGCCAATAATATGATTTCCAGAAGAGATTTCCTCAAGACGGCGGGCGCCAGCGCGGCAGCCCTGGCCGTCAACCCGATGAGTACCCTCGAGGCTTCCGCGAAGAACCGCAAGGAAGCTCCGAAGGCCAGCGAGAAGATCAATGTCGCGTTCGTCGGCATCGGCTTCCGCGGCAATGAAGACGCCCGCCATGTCCTGGACACCGGGATGGTCAACGTCGTGGCCCTGTGCGACGTCAACATGGGTGCGCCGCACACTCAGGAGATTATCGGCCGCTGCCCCGGCGTCCCGCAGTACAAGGACTTCCGGAAGATGTTCGACGAGATGGCCGGCCAGATCGACGCCGTCATCGTCGGCACGCCCGATTTCTCCCATTTCCCCATCACGATGCGTGCGATCAAGGAAGGCATCCACGTCTATACGGAGAAGCCCCTCTGCCGTACTTTCGCCGAGAACCAGCTGCTGATCGACGCGGCCAAAAAGTATCCCAATGTCGTCACCCAGATGGGCAACCAGGGCCACTCCGGCCCCAACTATTTCCAGTTCAAGGCCTGGACCGAGGCCGGCATCATCAAGGATGTCACGCACATCACCGCCCACATGAACGGTGCCCGCCGCTGGCACGGCTATGACGTCAATATCAAGAAGTTCCCGGATGCCGATCCGATGCCCGAGACGATGGACTGGGACGTCTGGCAGATGCAGACGATGTACCACGACTACAGCAAGAATTTCGACACGGGCAACTGGCGCTGCTGGTATGACTTCGGCATGGGCGCCCTCGGCGACTGGGGCGCGCACATCTTCGACACCTGCCACGAGTTCCTCGAGCTCGGCCTGCCTTACGAGGTCGGCATGCTGAAGTGCGAAGGCCACAACGACTACTTCTTCCCGATGGCTTCGACGATCCAGTTCAAGTTCCCGCGCCGCGGAACCAAGCACGCCTGCGACATGACCCGGTACGACGGCGTGGGCAATTTCCCGGAGCTGCCGGCGAATTACGGCAAGAGCGAGGCCTCCGATGTCCCGACGGTCAACGGCGCCGCCTACGTGCCCACCAAGCTCAACCCGGGCAAGGAAATCTACACCAACGACCTGGTCTTCAAGGGCGGTTCGCATTCCTCCGCGCTGACCATCATCCCCGAGTCCCTGCACAAGGAGATGGACGAAAAGGGCCTGCTCCCGCACGTCCCCGAGGACTACCACTACAACCACTACATCAACTTCTTCAACGCGATCAAGGGTACGGAAGTCGCGCACTCCCGTTTCGAGGTGTCCGGCCCCCTGTGCCAGGTCATGAACCTCGGTGTCATCGCCCAGCGGCTCAACACCACCTTCCACTTCGACCGCGCCACCAACGAGATCACCGACAACAAGTTCGCCAACGCCCTGCTGACCGGCATCCCGCCGCGCAAGGGCTGGGAAGAGTATTATACCGTCTAGCGTTATGAAGAAAGTTTTGCTTTTCGCGTCCCTGCTGGTCCTGACCCTGTCGGGCTGCGGCCCGAAATGGACGTCCCTGTTCAATGGGAAAGACCTCTCTGGCTGGCATCAGGCCGTCGGTGAGGCGGAGTATGCCGTGGAGAAGGGCTGCATCACCGGTACGACACACGTCTCCGGCGGCCCCAATTCCTTCCTGGTCACGGATGCCACTTACGGTGACTTCATCCTGGAGTTCGAATTCAAGATGGACGAAGGAGCCGGTAACAGCGGCGTGCAGTTCCGCAGCTTCTTCAACGAGGAGCGCGGCCGCGTGATGGGCTACCAGTTTGAGTTCGATCCCAAGACCGACCGCCGTTTCACCGGCGGCATCTACCACGAGGGCGTGGAGTGGATCTACCGTCCGACCTTCAATAACAAAGGCCGTGACGCCTATCATCCCGGCCAGTGGAACAAAGGCCGCATCGAGGCGGTCGGAGACCACCTGAAGACCTTCGTCAACGGGGTGGAAACCGCGGATATCCTGGTCGACATCTATGATGACGGTTTCTTCGGCCTCCAGGTCCACGCGACCCGCGACTCTTCGTGCTTCGGCAAGAAGGTCTGGTGGCGCAAGCTCCGCATCTGCACCGAGGACCTGGACAAGTATCTGACGCCCGACGACCCTTCGGTGCATCAGGTCAACTGGATCCCCAACACCCTGAGCGAGCGGCAGAAAGCCGAGGGCTGGAAGCTTCTCTGGGACGGGGCGACCTCCGACGGATGGCGCAGCGCGAAGGCGCCTGATTTCCCGGTCGAAGGCTGGACCGTCGGCGACGGCATGCTGCAGGTCTGGGAGAACGGCGGCGCCGAATCCACCCACGGCGGCGATATCATCACCGTGGACCAGTATGAGAATTTCTGGCTCTCCGTGGACTTCAAGCTCACGAAGGGTGCCAACAGCGGCATCAAGTACTTCGTGCGTCCCGACCTCTACAACGTGGTCGAGGCCTCCGCGATCGGCTGCGAGTTCCAGCTGCTGGACGACAAGAACCATCCGGACGCCCATCTCGGCGTCAACGACAACCGCACCCTGGGCTCCCTGTACGACCTGATCAAGTCCGACAAGAGCGACGCCTGGTACAACCCCGGACAGTGGAATACGGCCTGGGTCAAGGTCGAGGGCGACCACGTCGAGCACTGGCTCAACGGCTCCAAGATCCTGGAATACGAGCGCAACAACCAGTTGTTCAACGCCCTGGTGCAGTGCAGCAAGTACAAGAACTGGGAGAATTTCGGTAACCACCGCAAGGGCCACATCCTCCTGCAGGAGCACGGCAACGAGGTCTTCTTCCGCAACGTGATGATCAAGGAACTGCCGGCGACCGAGCCGGCGGAGAAGCCTGCGGCGACGCTCTCGGAGGCTGATCTGACTGAGGGCTGGACTTCGCTGTTCAACGGCAAGGATCTTGAGGGCTGGCGCAGCGTCAAGGAAGACAAGGTTCCCGAGCAGGGCTGGGCCGTCGAGGACGGCGTGCTGGTCGTCAATCCGGTACCCGGACAGCGCGGCGGCGATATCATGACGGCCAAGGCCTATGGGGATTTTATGTTCTCCGCGGAGTTCAAGCTCACCGAGGCGGCCAACAGCGGCATCAAGTATTTCGTCAATCCCGGGACCTACAAGGATCCTTCGATCGGCTGCGAGTTCCAGGTGCTGGACGACAGCCTGCATCCGGACGCGAAACTGGGCGTGGCGGGCAACCGCACAGCCGGTTCACTGTATGACATGATCCGGGCTGATAAGGAGAACGCCAATTTCCAGTTATATGACTGGAACACGGCGCTGCTCCGCGTCCAGGGCAATCACGTGGAGCATTGGCTCAACGGCGTGAAGGTCGTGGAGTACGACCGGAACAGTCAGGAGTTCGATGCGCTGGTCCAGTACAGCAAGTACCGCAAGTTTGAGGGCTTCGGCAATTTCAAGACCGGCCACATCCTCCTGCAGGACCACGTGGACAAGGTCTATTTCCGCAACATCCGCATCAAGGAACTTTAGAGCGTCTGTCCCCCGATGAACTCCCGCATGATGGAAGTCGGGGGGATGGCCGCGATCTCGGCCGGGCGCAGCGCGGTCACGTGCGTGAGGAAGGTCAGCAGGGACTGCGCCTTCGGGTACGCCGGGGATGACTCGGCGATGCCCTCCAGCAGCGGCTCGGCGTAATATTTCAACAGCGGGACGTCGTAAAGCGTCGAGGAATTGAACACCACGTTGGCGTTCTCCTCGAAGGGGAAGATATTCTTCTCCTCGCCCCGGCGTACGCTGGGCCAGCGCAGGATGTTGTCTTCCGGCGAAATGCCCCGCACGCGGTTGTCCCGCACGATGCGGCGCAGCAGGCGCTTGTCCGTCGTGGAATTGTGGGCCTTCTCGCCGCCCGGCAGGGCCGACAGGGCGGAAATGTAGATGCGGAAAATCGCATCTTGATCCACTGCGGAAGTCAGGGCCGGGTTGAGGGCGTGGATGCCTTCCATGCAGAGGATGTCGCTGGGGCCGAGTGTGATGACCTTTCCGCTCTTGCGCTGCATCCCTTCCTTGAAATCGAACTTCGGGAGTTCCACCTCCTTGCCGGCGAGCAGGTCGTTGAGTTGCTGGTCGAGCAGTTCGATGTCCATCGCGTACAGGGACTCGAAATCGAACTCGCCGTTCTCGTCCCGGGGCGTGCGGTCCCGGCTCACGAAATAGTTGTCCAGCTCGATCACCTTGGGATTGAGTCCCAGGACCCGGCACTGCTGGGCGATGCGCAGCGAGGACGAGGTTTTTCCGCTGGAGGACGGCCCGGACATCATCACGATGCGGGATTTCCGGCGACGGTAATAAATCTGGTTGGCGATGCCGGCGTACTTGCGTTCCTGACGGGCCTCGCAGAGGTTGATCAGTTCAATGCCCCGGCCCTCGGCGAGGGTCTGGTTGACGGCATCCAGCGTCTCGATGCCGATGGCGCTGCACCAGTCCTTGTATTCCTGCCTTGCGGCTTCGATCTTGGTCATATCGTTTTTACTTTAACACTTCTTTCAAATAAAGGCCCGTGACGGAGGCCGGATCCTTGGCGATCTCCTCCGGCGTGCCCTGGGCGATCACGCGGCCGCCCTTTTCGCCGCCCTCCGGTCCCATGTCAATGATCCAGTCCACGGACTTGAGGATGTCGAGGTTGTGCTCGATGATGAGGACCGTGTTGCCCTGGTCCACCAGCTTCTGCAGCACGCCCAGGAGCACCTGGATGTCCTCGAAATGCAGGCCGGTCGTCGGCTCGTCGAGGATGTAGAGCGTGTTGCCCGTGGCCGTGCGGAACAGCTCCGCAGCCAGTTTCATGCGCTGGCTCTCGCCGCCGGACAGGGTGACCGCCGACTGGCCGAGATGCACGTAACCCAGGCCCACGTCGACCAGCGCCTTGAGCTTCTGGGCGATCTTCGGGATAGGTTTGAAGAACTCGTAGGCCTCGCTGATGGGCATCTCGAGCACGTCGTTGATATTCTTTCCCTTATAGCGTACGGCGAGCGTGTCCTCCTTGTAGCGCCGGCCCCGGCATTCGTCGCAGACGACGTGGACCGATGGGAGGAAATTCATCTCGATCACCTTGATGCCGGCGCCCTTGCATTCCTCGCAGCGCCCGCCGGGCACGTTGAAGGAGAAACGTCCGGCCTTGAAGCCGCGCACCTTGGCGTCCGGCGTGTCCTCGAAGAGGGCGCGGATGTCGTTGAAGACGCCCGTGAAAGTGGCCGGGTTGCTGCGGGGGGTGCGGCCGATGGGGCTCTGGTCGATTTCGATCAGCTTGTCGATGTTCTTCAGGCCGATGACTTCCCGGTACGGAAGCGGATGGAGCTGGGCCCGGTGGAGGACATTCTTGACGACGGGCATCAGGGTCTCGTTGATCAGCGAGGACTTGCCGCTGCCGCTCACGCCGCTGACGCCGACGAAGCGCCCCAGCGGGATGTCCACGTCGAGGTCCTTGAGGTTGTTTCCGCTCGCGCCCCGGATCCCGAGGATCTTCCCGTTGCCCTTGCGCCGCATCCCCGGCACCGGAATGCTCTTCTCGCCCCGCAGATACTCGAGCGTCACGGAAGACTCGCAATGCTCTGGTAGAGCAGAAGGGCCGTTGTAGCAGATGCGGCCGCCCTCGGCGCCCGCCCCCGGCCCCACGTCCACGATCCAATCCGCGCTCAACATCGTCTCCAAGTCATGCTCCACCACGATGACGCTGTTTCCCTCATCCCGCAACTTCTTCAACGAAGCGATGAGCTTGCGGTTGTCCCGCTGATGCAAGCCGATCGACGGCTCGTCCAGGATATAAAGCACGTTGACCAGCTTCGAACCGATCTGCGTCGCCAGCCGGATCCGCTGCCCCTCGCCGCCCGACAGCGAAGCCGTCGGCCGGTCCAGCGACAGGTAATCCAGCCCCACGTCCAACATGAAATCCACGCGGTCCGTCAACTCTTTCAGGATATCCCGCGCGATGGCCTTCTCCCGCGCATTCAGGACCTCGGGCAGATGCCCCAGCCACTCGCGCAACGCGCTGATTTCCATTGCGGAAACCTCCGATATGGTCTTCCCGTCGATGCGGAAACACTTCGTATTCTCATTGAGCCGCGTCCCGTGGCAGACCGGACACTCGACCTTCTCGTCGATGTCCTCCACGATGCCCGGGAAGGTCACCATCTCCGACAGGTTCCCATCCCCGACGCGGAACAGGTCGTCGGAGCCGTAGACAAGGAGCGAGAGCGCCTCGTCCGGGATGTCCGCGATCGGCTCGTATAGCGAAAAGCCGTACTTGCGGGCGATGGCGCGCACGACCTCGAACTTCCGGGTCTCGCGCAGTTTCCCCAGGGGCACGATGCCGCCGTCGGCGATGCTCAGCGCGCGGTCCGGCACGATGCTGTCGATGTCCACGTTCACGATCCGCCCCAGGCCTTTGCAGTGCGGGCAGTAGCCTTCCGGCGAATTGAAGGAGAAGGTATGGGGCGCCGGCTCCTGCAGCGAAACGCCGCTCTCCGGATCCACCAGGTGTTTGGAGAAATGGTGCAGCTCGCCGCTCTCATAGTCCAGGACGGCCAGCGAGCCCTTGCCCTGGTTCAGGGCGGACACCACCGAACTCCGGATGCGCTTCTCATCCCCGTCGCCGGGCTTGAGCTTGTCGATCACGAGTTCGATGAAATGGGCCTTGTAGCGGTCCACGGCCTCCAGCGAACCCAGGTCCTGGATTTCGCCGTCGATGCGCACCTGGGCGTATCCGCGCTTGCGGAGCTGCTCGAACAATTCACGGTAATGGCCCTTGCGTCCCCGCACCAGCGGGCTGAGCAACAGGCACTTGCGTCCCTTGAAACGGGTCTGGATCAGCGTGACGATCTGCTCGTCGGTGTAGCGCACCATCTCCCGGCCGCTGACCGGCGAATACGCCCGCGAGGCGCGGGCATACAGCAGGCGCAGGAAGTCGTAGATCTCGGTGATGGTGCCGACCGTGGAACGCGGATTGGAGCCCGTGGTCTTCTGCTCGATCGCGATGATGGGGCTCAGGCCCTCGATGCTCTCCACCTCCGGTTTCTCGAGGATGCCCATGAAGTGCTTGGCGTAGGGGGAAAGGGTGTTCATATAACGGCGCTGCCCCTCGGCATAGAGGGTGTCGAACGCCAGCGACGACTTGCCGCTGCCGCTCAGGCCCGTCACGACGACGAACTTGCCCCGGGGAATATCCACGTCGATATTCTGCAGGTTGTGCGCCCGCGCGCCCCGGATCTCGATCTTGTCCTTGTAGGCCTTCGCCTGTATGTCCTTCTTTCCGGCCATAGAGTTACAAAGATAGCCAAACTTTGCCGATATCCGTGTTTTTCGCTTAACTTTGCAGTCCGATCAAAGCACAAAGACTATGTGGATCTGGCTGGCCGTGGGCTCGGCATTGATGCTGGGCATTTATGATGTAGCGAAGAAACAGTCGCTCAAACGCAACAGTTCGCTGGGCGTCCTGCTGCTCGCGACGGCGTTCTCGACCCTTTTCCTCAGCCCCTGGCTCTCCGCCGGGCCGCTGCAGGACCATATGCGTCTTTGGGTCAAGGCCGCGCTCGTCGCCCTCGCCTGGATCTCCGGGATGGAAGGCCTGCGCCTGCTCCCCATCACGATCGCCAGCCCCATCAAGGCTTCGCGCCCGGTCTTCGTGCTCCTGTTCTCCATCCTGCTCTTCGGCGAGAGGCTCAACGCCTGGCAGTGGGCGGGCACCGTCGTGGCCCTGGCCGCGCTCTACATCCTGAGCCTGTCCGGCAAGAAGGAAGGCATCCGCTTCCGCAGCAACAAGGGCATCGCCTGGATGGTGGTGTCCGTGGCGGCCGGCGTCGCCAGCGCCCTCTGGGACAAGCACATCATGGCTTCGATGCAGCCCCTCTTCGTCCAGAGTTGGTGCAACCTCTACGTCACCGTCCTCCTGGCCCTGATCACCTGCGTGACCTGGCTGCGGGACAAGGCGCATTTCCAGACTATCCGCTGGGACTGGAACATCCTGCTGATCGCCGTCTTCATCACGGCCTCGGACGCCCTCTATTTCTTCTCCCTGAAGGACTCCGACGCCCTGCTGTCCGTCATCTCGATGCTCCGCCGCAGCAGCGTCCTCGTCACCTTCGTCCTGGGCGCCATCCTCTTCAAGGAAACCAATATAAAGAACAAGGCCATCGCGCTGCTCGTTCTCCTCGCAGGGATGGCCTTGATCGTCTTCGGATCCTGCTGATCTACTGCACCTCGACCCAGCGGCCCGGAACGACCGCGGTGACGGAGGCGTCGTACATCGCCGAGCAGCTGACGGCCGGCAGATAGAAGCGGCCCGGATAGGTTGCGGTCAGCGTGACCGGCACGGACACGCTCTCGCCTGCGGCCAGGTCGAAGAAGCTGTAGACCCGGTCGTCGCGGAAATCCTGGTAGGTGATGCCGGCGGGATAGCTGAAGCCCGTCTTGTACACCCTTTCATTCTTGATCTCCCAACCGGACGGGAAACGCTCCGAGAGGGCGATGTCGCTTACGGCGACGCCGCTCTTGTTCGTCACGACGGCCACGGCCTTGAAGATCTGGCCGCGCGGCAGCGAAGCCACATCCACCGCCGCGCCCTTGTCGTCCACGTAGCGGATCTCCATGGTCAGGCCGGCGCTCTGGGCCTTTTCCTCACCCGCCGCGGGAATGCCCGTCACGGACAGGACCGCATAGACCGGCGAGGCGCCGTTGTTGGTGACTTTCAGCGACTTCTTGCCGCCGTCGGCCTCGGACAGGAGCACCCGGCTGACCAGGCTCTTCGGCGTCTCCAGACGATAGGATTTTCCGCCGAGATCCACCAGGCCCGCAATGCCCTTGCCGGCCAGGTCCTTGGCATAGTTGCTCATCGCATACAGCGACCAGGCGGTAGACTGCGTGCTCATATAGTGCTTCGGGTCGCCCAGCGACTTCGCCAGGTCGGCGGCCACCTTGAAGGCTTCTTCCTTCTGTCCCAGCAGGGAATAGACCTTGAGGGCGATGGCCTTGTTGCGGTCCTCGCTGCCATACCAGGAATAGTAGTCCTGGCGGTTTGTTTCCGTGTAAGGGAGTCCCGCGACCATTCCCTTCGCCACATCCTTCTTCCCGTCGCAGGCGTAGGCCGCGGCCAGCAGCCAGCGGACGTTGTTGGACAGGGCCTTCTCGGAGCGCATCAGGTTCATGATGCCGCGCTGCGGCTTGCCGGCAGAGGCCAGGGCATAGAGGCCGTAGGCGCGCACGAACGCGTCACCCTTCTTGTCCTTGACCATGCCGGTCACATAGGCGGAAAGCGAATTCTTCAGGTCGGCGGGCACGGCATAGCCGGCGTTCTCCGCCTCTTGGAGGAAGTGCAGGGCGTAGGCGCTGCCGAACGGGGACGAACCCGCGGTGCCGGGCCAGTAGCTGAGCGAACCGTCGCTGCAGCGGAAACTCTGTAGGCGGCGGATGGCGGCCTTGACGTTGAATTCGTGGAGGGCCGCGTCATTCTCGCCGCCGTCCACGAGGGCGTCCACGTAGAGCTGCGGGAAGACGGCGGACACCGTCTGCTCGACGCAGCCGTAAGGATAATCCATCAGATATTTCAGACGGCCCTTGAGGTCGATCGCAGGGATGGAAGACAGCTCGACGGACAGGGCGTTGGAGCCGTCGATGCCGAAGAGCTCCGCATCCATCGAGGCGCTCTTGCCGGCGTCGATCAGGACGGCCTGCAGGCGGGTCTGCTCCGGGTTGGGGTTGAGGACGTCAATCTCGATGTCGTGGCGGGACTTGTCGGAGCCGGCCACGGCCTTCACGCTGACGTGTCCGATAGCGGGCTTGTCGCCGGCCTGGAGTTCGAAGTATTCGACGCTCTGGCCTTCCTTGTCGCTGCGGACCTCCAGGGTGGAAGGACCGACGACCGTAAAGGCCTTGTCGGTGTCGACGGACAACTTGACCTTGCCCACGCCGTCTTTCAACGCAAAGAGGGTGACGGGGATCTTGATCCGCTCGCCCACGCTGACGGTGCGCGGCAGGGAGGCCTGCACCATCACGGGCTGGGTCACGTTGACGTTCTGCTGGCAGCTGCCCTGGGCCTTGCCGTCGGAGGCGATGACCATGGCGCGCAGCGAACCGATGTACTGCGGGATGGCGACCTTGTGCGTGGCGCTCCGGCCGGGCTTCAGCTCGAAGGGACCGAGCCAGGACACGACAGGGGTGAAACGGTCGGCCTTGCGGCGCTTGAGTGGTCCGGCCGCCTCGTCGTCGCCGCCGATGGCGAAGAGCTGCTCGATATGGCCGCCGTAAGCCCCGATGATGTCATCATAAAGATCCCAGGTACGCACGCGCAGGGCTTCCTTGGCATAGAAGGACTGCCAGGCGTCCGGGGTCTTGTAGCCGGTCAGCGAGAGCAGGCCTTCGTCCACGAGGGCGACGACATAGCTCATCCCGCGGCCGTCTTTCTCCTTGACCTTGAAGCTGACTTCGCTCTCGGGCTTGATCTCAGAGGCGATGTCGATCTGCGGATGCAGGTGGGTGGACGGATCCTCGACGTTGAGGTTCTGGATGCCGTACAGGCGGATGGGCGCGTCGTTGAGGCTGCTCTGGTAGGGCTGGATCAGGGTGACGGAGACGTAGGCGTTGGGCAGCATGTCGGCGGTCACGGGCACGCTGATCCGGGTGCTGCCTTCATAGCAGCCGACCCGCTCGGTGCGCAGGACCTTGCCGCCCTTCTCAACGGAGACCAGGGCCGAAGAACCCTTGGAGGAAGGGATGGTCAGCTGGGCCGTCTGCCCGACGGCGTAGCTCTCCTTGTCGGCCGTGATGGCCAGCCGGGTCGCCCCGTCGGAAGCGCCGTCGCCGCCCAGATATTCATTGACGTCGCAGATCATCGAGGTGGCGTGGCCGCCGTTCTCGTCGGTGACGCGTACGTAATAGGTTCCGGACGGATACTTGGCCCAGTCGAAGCGGAAGGAACCGCGTCCGTCCTTCGTGGAGAATCGTTCGTCGAAGACCAGTTCCTTGCTCTTGCCGGCCATGTAGGAGGCGATCAGGGAAGAGGAATTCCACCACCAGCTCCAGTCCACGTGGTAGATTTCGGCGTGGAGGCCGGAGACCGACACGGCCTTGCCGTCGGGATCGACCGTCGCCACGTCGAAACGGTGCTCGACACCGCGGCGCAGGTATTTTTCATCCCATTCATTGACATTCTGCTGGGTCTTGATGCCCACATAGACGTCGAAGGGAGAGAGGCGGTATTCGGAGTAGCCGGTGCTGAATTCGCCGGAAGGCTCGTAGGCGCGGAGGGTGAATCCGGCGCCCAGCAGGCCGGGCACGGCGCGCTTGTTCAGCTGGACGCCGGCGCTGATCGCGCAGTGGCCGCTGCTGTCCGTCTGCATCGGCGCGTAGGTGAAGCGCTGGTCCGCGAATTCCCGCGCGTCATCCTTGAAGTCGAAGTCCTCGAAGCCCTTGAAGGCGGTCTTGGCGGCCGTGAGGTCCAGTTCGCCTTCCACCTTCAGGCCGCTGCCGGGGGCGCCGTAGAGCCAGGCCACGTTGATGTCGCCGCGCGTGTCGCCGTCCAGGCGTATCGTCGGGGAGGAGAAACGCAGGTCGATGTCGAGCTTGTTGGGCTTGACGGTCTCGATGCGGACGCCCTTGGTGAAGGTCTGGCCGCCGAGTTCGACCTGGACGGTCCAGCGTCCCGTCTGGGCGTCAGGCTGGGTGGTGAAGGGGAAATGGAACAAGGGCTTGCCCTCGTAGCGCCGGGTCAGGGACTGGACTTCCTGGCCATCCGCGTTGCGGAGCCGGGCCGTGACGGGATAGCCGTTGGGCAGGGTCCCGTCGTCGAAGAGCACCACGGTGCCGATGTGGAGGGTGTCGCCGGGGCGCCAGACGCCGCGCTCGCCGAAGATGTAGGCCTTGATTCCATCCTTGTGGGTCGTGCCCTCGACGTCGAAGTTGCTGGTGGACAGCGCCTTCTCGTTCTTCAGATCCAGGTAGGACCGGCTGTTGCCGGAGGTGGCGACGAGGAAGCGGGCGTCATCCCGCGCGGGGATGCTGAGGTGGCCGTCCCGGTCGGTCACGCCCTTTCCGAGCTCCTGGCGCACGAAGTCGTAGAGCTTGACGCGCGCGCCGCTGACGGGCTGGCCGCTGAGGATGTCGAACGCGAAGACCTCCAGGGCCTTGTCGCCACGCTTGGCGAGGAGGGCGAGGTTGCTGCACAGCAGGCTCACGCTCCGCTCCCGGTAGGTGTCATAATCGCCGAAGGAGTAGTCGCTGTCATAGAAGTCCTCCTCGACGAGGGGCTCGCGACCCCGGATTTCGACATAATAAATGGCGCCCGGCTCGGGCCGGACCATTTCGTCGAATTCCAGGGCGTAGGCCTTCTGCGCCCGGATATGGGCCGCATTGGGGCTGCCCAGCACGATCAGGGTGTCGGCGATGAGCTTGGAGACGCGGTTCAGCTCATAACGGGCGTCGTAGCTGTTCTGCATGTATTGGAGCACGTTGTCCTCGAAGACCTTCCGGACCCGGACCTGCGCCTTGGCATAGCCGGTCGAGACGAAAGGCAGGTCCAGGCGGCCCGAAGAGGGCAGGATGGATCCCTTGCCCACGAAACGGATCGCGGGGACGATCTCTTCGTCGGAAAGCAGGTCCGCCTGGGGACTGACGGTCCCGGCGGGCTCAGCCTGGGCGGATGAAGCCGGCTGGGCGCTGATGGGCTCGGGGACGCCGGATCCCGGGGCGGCGGTAACGCTGCCGGAGGGAGCGGCGGCAGAGGAAGAGGACTGTTTGGGCTGGTTGCAGCCTGCGAGGAAAAGCAGGCAAGCCAGGGCAAGCGGGAGGAATCTGAAGGTTTTCATTCGCGGGATTTTTAGTATTTTTGTTCTCCGATGAACAAAGGTACGAAAATAGTTCTGATTGTAGCGTATGTTTTGCTGCTGGGTTATGCGTTCTGCCTGCCCCGGAATTTATTTCCGTCTCCTTGCTCGGCCACGCTCTTGAGCCGCGACGGCGAGCTGCTCGGCGCGCAGATTTCTCCGGAGGGGCAATGGTACTTCGGCGCGCAGGACGCGGTGCCGGACAAATTCGAGAAATGCATCATCTGTTATGAGGACAAGCGTTTCCGCTGGCACGGGGGCGTGGATCCGCTGTCGGTTTGCCGGGCTCTGCGGCAAAATCTGGGCCAGGGACGCGTGGTCAGCGGCGCCAGCACCCTGACGATGCAGGTGATACGCATGAGCCGCGCCGACGCGCCCCGCAGCCTGCCCGAGAAACTCTGGGAGGCGGTCCTGGCCACGCGCCTGGAGTGGCGCTGCTCCAAGGATGAAATCCTAGCCCTGTATGCGTCCCACGCCCCGTTCGGGGGCAATGTAGTCGGCCTGGAAGCCGCGGCCTGGCGCTATTTCGGCCGCCCGGCGGACGAACTTTCCTGGGCCGAGAGCGCAACCCTCGCCGTCCTGCCCAACGCCCCGGCCCTGATCCATCCCGGCCGCAACCGGGAGCGGCTGCAGGCCAAACGGGACGCCCTGCTGGATAAGCTCTGCCGCAAGGGCGTGATCGACGAAACGGAATGCCTCCTGGCGAAGGACGAGCCCCTGCCGGACAAGCCGCGTCCCATGCCGGACCTGGCCTATCACCTGCTGCAGCGCGCCCGCCGGGAGGGCGGCCCCCGCGAGGTCCGTTCCACCTTGGACGCCGACCTGCAGCGACGGGTGAACGCCATCGCGGAGCGCCATTTCCAGGAATACCATACCAACCTGGTGGACAACCTGGGCATCCTCGTCGTGGAGGTCCCGACCGGCGAGATCCGGGCCTATTACGGCAATACGCGGGGCTGCGCGCCCGGACTGCGGGGGACCGACGTGGACATGGTCCCGGCCGCCCGCTCCAGCGGCAGCACGCTCAAGCCCCTGCTCTACGCGGCGATGCTCCAGGACGGCCTGATCCTGCCCGGGACGCTGATCAAGGACACGCCCTACAATTACAATAATTTCTCTCCGAAGAATTTCAACCTCGGCTACGACGGCGCGGTGCCGGCGCACGAAGTCATCGAGCGCTCGCTCAACGTGCCTTCCGTGCGCATGCTGGAGCAGTACGGGGCCGAGCGTTTCCTCCAGCTTCTTCGGCAACTCGGCTTCACGACCATCGACAAGAGCGCGGACCATTACGGCCTGTCCCTGATCCTGGGCGGGGCCGAGATCTCGCTGGAGACCCTGGCGCGGGCCTATTATTACCTGGCGGCCAACCTCTTGGACCAGCCGGTCTTCCGGGACCTTTCCTACGAGCCCGACGCCCGCCGGAAACGCCTGGCGGCCGATGCGGTGCCGCTCAGCCCTTCCGCCATCTGGCTCGCCTTCGACGCCCTTTCCAATGCCAACCGGCCCGAGGAAGAGGCCGCCTGGCTGGATTTCACTTCCTCGCGCAAGATCGCCTGGAAGACGGGAACCAGCTGGGGAGACCGGGACGCCTGGAGCGTGGGCGTGACCGGGCGTTATGTCGTGGCGGTCTGGGTGGGCAACAGCGACGGCGAAGGCCGGGCCGGGATGACGGGCGTGTCCTACGCCGCGCCGGTGATGTTCGACGTGTTCTCCGCGCTGCCGTCTTCCCGCTGGTTCGAGCAGCCGCTGTACGACATGGCGCCGGTGGAAGTGTGCCGCCGCAGCGGCCTTCCCGCGAGCGCCCTCTGCCCGGAAAGGGATACGATCCAGGCCCCGGACATCGCCACGCGCCCCGATCCCTGCCCCTACCACCGCCTGGTGCACCTGGACGCGCAGCGGCGCTGGCAGGTCAATGCCGAATGCTGCCCGGTGGACCAGATCGTGACGGATACCTGTTTCGTCCTTCCGCCCGCCCAGGAATGGTATTACCGGCGCCGTCACCTGGATTACCGGCCGCTGCCGCCCAAGCATCCGCAGTACGACGCGGCATCCGGGGGCCGCAACCCCATCGAGATCATCTATCCCCAGAGCGGGATGACCGTGGTGCCGGCGCGCGGGCTGGACGGGGTGCAGAAGGGCGCGGTGCTGCGGGCGGCGCATTCCGATCCGGACGCCGTGCTGTACTGGCACCTGGACGGGGAATACCTGGGGGAGACCCGGGAGTTCCACGAGATGCTGGTGTCCCCGGCTCCGGGCCCGCACCGCCTGACGGTGGTCGACGGGGACGGGCAGAGCCGCAGCGTGTCTTTCAACGGGGGTTAAATCTCTATGCCGTCCACCCAGCCGGTCTCGGGGTCCTTCTCGTTGAAGGGCTGCAGGAAGGGGTTGTGCGTGCGCTCGTAAGCGATCGTCGTGCCCCCGCCGTGGCCGGGATGGACCTCCGTGTCCGCATCCAGGCCCATCAGTTTCTCCATCACGGACACGATCAGGGCGTCATAGTCGGCCCAGGGCAGCTGGGTGTTGCCGATGGTGCCGGCGAAGAGGGTGTCGCCGCTGAAGAGCTGTCCGTCCGACTCGCAGAAGTAGCAGACGCCGCCGGGGGAGTGGCCGGGGGTCTCGATGACCCGGAACGAGAGGTCCCCGAAACGCAGGACTTCGCCGTCCCGCACGGGTTTCCAGGCCCAGTCCGTGTCGGGCATCGGCATCCCGCAGCCTGCGGCGAACGGGGCCTCTCCCCGTAGGACGGGCTCTTCGCCGGGGTGCAGGTACACAGGCACGCCGTATGTTTCCACGCAGTGCCGTACGCCGTAGATGTGGTCGAAATGGGTGTGGGTGAGCAGGACGGCCTGGAGGCGGAGGCCTTCTTCCGCGAGGAGAGCGTCCAGCGCGGAAGTTTCCCCGTCGCCGAGGAAACCGGGGTCGATGAGGACCGCCGCGCCGCCCTCGTCGCTGACGAGATAGGCGTGTTCCTCGAAGGGATTGCACGTGAATTGTCGGATGTTGGTCATCGGAGCGTCTTTTTCATCTGCAAAATTAAAAAAGCTTTGCTAAATTTGTAGGACAACACGACTAATATCGCAGGCCATGCACATCGGAGTAGCAGGAAACATAGGGAGCGGCAAGACGACGCTGACGCGGATGCTCGCGGAGCACTACGGCTGGACGCCCCAGTACGAGGCGGTCACCTACAACCCCTACCTGGAAGATTACTACAAGGACATTTCCCGCTGGTCCTACAACCTGGAGACCTATTTCCTGGCGCAGCGTTTCAAGGACCTGCTGGAGATCTCCAAGTCGGACGACGTCATCATCCAGGACCGTACCATCCTGGAGGGCGTGTACATCTTCGTGGCCAACAACAAGGCCCTCGGGAATCTCTCCGAGCGGGATTTCGACACCTACATGCAGCTGTTCGAGCTGATGATGTCGATGGTGAAGCTGCCGGATCTGCTGATCTATCTCAAGTGCTCCGTCCCGCACCTGGTCTCCCAGATCCAGAAGCGCGGCCGGGACTACGAGCAGGGCATCAGCCTGGAGTACCTCTCGGGCCTGAACGAGCGTTACGAGGCGTGGATCGCCTCCTACAAGGGTCCGCTCCTGATCCTGGATGCGGACGCCCTGGACTTCCAGAACCGGCCGGAGGACTTCGAGTCCGTGACCGACAAGATCGACGCCCGCCTCTTTGGGCTTTTCAAGTAAAAACGATACATTTGTAAATCATTAACATTTACCCCATATGCACGTTGCTATAGCAGGTAACATCGGAAGCGGCAAGACGACCCTCACCAAGATGCTCGCCGCCCATTACGGCTGGACGCCGAAATTCGAGTCCGTGGACTTCAATCCCTACCTGTCCGATTTCTATGAGGACATGGAGCGTTGGTCCTTCAACCTCCAGATCTACTTCCTCAACAAGCGTTTCAAGGATGTGGTGGAGATCTCCCGCTGCGATGACGTCGTCATCCAGGACCGCACCATCTTCGAGGACGCGCGCATCTTCGCGCCCAACCTCCACGCGATGGGCCTGATGTCCACCCGGGATTTCGAGAACTACACGGACCTCTTCGACCTGATGATGTCGCTGGTGAGCCCGCCCGACCTGCTGATCTATCTCCGTTCCTCCATCCCCAACCTGATCTCCCAGATCCAGAAGCGTGGCCGCGAGTACGAAAAGAGCATCCGTATCGACTACATCACGGGTCTCAACGAGCGCTACGAGGACTGGATCAAGGACTACAAGGGCAATCTCCTGATCATCGACGCCGACAATATCAAGTTCGGCAACAACCCGGAGGATTTCGCCAAGGTCACGGACATGATCGACGCACAGATGTTTGGATTATTCTCACCTAGCAAGGATATTTATGGACAGTAAAAGACCGACCATCATCGACTTTGTCGAGAAGTATAGCCGCCGTTTCCCGAACAACGTGTACATCCGGGAGAAAGTGGACGGCGTGTGGAAAGAGATCACCCAGGAGCAGACCCGCGAGGAGGCCTACCGCATCGGCGCCGGCCTGATGGCGCTGGGCGTGGAGAAGGGAGACAAGATCGCCCTGCTGAGCGAGAGCCGCGCGATGTGGGTGCTCGCCGAACTGGGCGCCATGTACGCCGGCGCGACCGACGTGCCGCTCTCCGTCAACCTCGGCGACGGGAAGGACCTCCTTTTCCGCATCCACCATTCCGAATCCAAGTGGATCCTCGTATCCGCCAACCAGCTTCCCAAGATCCGCGCCATCATCGGCGAATGCCCGGACGTGCAGCGGGTCATCGTCTTCGACGACACCGCCTTCTTCGTGGACGGCCTGGAGGACCGCGAGATACGGATGTCCGACATCCAGCAGATGGGCGAGGGCTTCCTGCAGACGCACCGCAAGGATTTCGTGGAGCGCTACTCTTCCATCGGGCCCGACGATTATGCCAACATCAGCTATACCTCCGGCACGACGGCGGATCCCAAGGGCATCCTGCTGACGCACCGCAACTATACGGCCAACGTGGAGCAGGGCAGTTCCGTCATTTCCCTGGACGAGAATGAGGTCCTGCTCATCATCCTCCCGCTGGACCACTGTTTCGCCCATGTGGCGGGCATGTACACGATGATGATGTACGGCGGCAGCATCGCCTTCGTCCCGATCGGGAAGAACGCGCTCGCCACCCTCCGCAACGTGCCGACGGCCATCAAGGAGACGCGTCCGCACGCGATGCTTTCCGTCCCCGCGCTGGCGCGCAACTTCAAGAAGAACATCGAGAACGGCATCAAGGCCAAGGGCCCCACGGTGGAGAAGCTCTTCAATTTCGCCGTGAAGAACGCCATCGCCTACAACAAGGAGTATTACAACGCCGGCGGTATCCTGAACTGGTGGCGCAAGCCCCTGATGTGGATCTTCGACAAGCTGATCTTCAAGAACGTGCGTGAAGGCTTCGGCGGCCGGATGAAGTTCTTCGTGGGCGGCGGCGCCCTCCTGGACATCGAGCTCCAGCGCTTCTTCTGCGCCGTCGGGATGCCGATGTTCCAGGGCTACGGCCTGACCGAGGCGACCCCCATCATCTGCGCCAATGCGGCAGGGCACGCCATCTTCGGTTCCTCCGGACGCATCGTCAAGCCGATGGACTGCAAGATCTGCGACGAGCAGGGCAACGAGGTCCCGCACGGCACCAAGGGCGAGATCGTCATCCGCGGCGAGAACGTGATGGCAGGCTATTGGAAGAATCCCAAGGCGACCGAAGACACGATCATCGACGGCTGGCTGCACACCGGCGACATGGGCTACATCTGCCCCTGGGATCCTGAATTCCTCTATGTCGTGGGCCGCTTCAAGTCCCTGCTGATCTCTTCCGACGGCGAGAAGTATTCGCCGGAAGGTTTCGAGGACAGTCTCCCCGAGGTGTCCAAGTTCGTTTCGCAGGTGGTCCTGCACAACAACCAGGATCCCTACACGATCGTGATGATCGTGCCCGAGAAGGAGGCGCTCGCCGAATTCGTCAAGGGCCAGGGTCTCGACCCGGAGTCCCGCGAGGGCAAGGTCGCGATGCTGCAGAAGATCCAGGCCGAGATCGACTCCTACCGCAAGGGCGGCGCCCACGAGGGCCTGTTCCCCGAGCGCTGGCTGCCGGCGGCGGTCGTCCTTTGCGACGAGCCTTTCACCATCGCCAACAAGATGATGAACTCGACGATGAAGATCGTGCGCGGCAAGGTCGAGGAGCACTATGCTGACCGGATGGCCTACGCCTACACGGCGGAAGGAAAGAACCTGCTCAACGAAAAGAACCTCGCTTCCTTGTAGGCGATACCCTTTCGAACGAGAGACCCGGACTGTACTGTCCGGGTTTTTTATTGATTTTTTTCCATAATCTCACTCATTTTTTGAATAAGGATGAATTCGGTTTTTGCATTTTGGAAATATAGAAAAAAGGAAAGAAATTAGTAATGCGGTTTATGCAGAACCGTCGGTCAATTTGATAAATAACCAAAATAACTATGAACCAAGTCGTGAATGAAGTCACGGTGAATGATCTGGTGCGGATGTTTCCTGTATTCAAATCAGATGATGCCATCGCTGATTTTATTGCCGCTAAACAGGACCATGAAGAGCTCTCCGGTGTCTTTCATTTCCCATGTCGTTTCAATGCCTTCCTGATCGTGATCTGTCAGGAAGGGGAGGTGACCGTCCATCTCAACCTGCGGACCTTCGTCCTCGGCCGGAACATGGTGTTCTTCTGCGAGCCGGGCAATATCATCCAGCTCAAGTCGGCAGAAGGGGCGCGGTTTTACATGGCGGCCGTCACGGAAAATATGGCGCTGGAGATGGCTCCCAATGCCATGCAGTATTACAAGACCTCGGTTTCTGCGCGTGTCAACCCTTGCCTGACGATGGGGGACAGGGACTTTGAAACCCTGGTCTGCTTCCAGGATCTGCTGATCCGTGTAATGGAGGCACGGATTGACGAAAAGAGGGAACTGGTCCTGTCGTACCTGAATGCCTTGATGTATTTCCTCCGGACGTTCTGGCGGGCCCGGCAGACGAGTCTCCTGTCCGAATATCAGGCCCATTCTCCCCGGACGCGGGGCATGGTCGACGAGTTTATCCGGCTCGTGACGGAGCATCACATGTCGGAGCACTACCTGGCTTTCTATGCGAAGAAACTGGACATCACGCCGAAGTATTTGTCCAAACTGGTGCGCGAGGTGACCGGCCGTTCCGCCCCGGAGTGGATTGACGCCTTCCTCGTCCTGGAAGCGAAGAATAAGCTGAAGTATTCCGACATGGCCATCAAGGAGATCGTTTATGAGATGCATTTCCCGGACCAGTCGTCGTTCTACAAGTTTTTCAAGCTCCATACGGGCATGATCCCCAGCGATTATAGAAAATCTTGATTTGAATTGAAAAATGAAATCAAAATTTTTGTTTTTGTAAAAAGTATTCATAAATTTGCTCTCGAACATTGAAATTATCATTCGTGTTCAGTTGTTAAGTTCGTTTTATATGCGAAGGATGTCTTTGTGAAAAGGCATCCTTCTTCTTTATGGGTTGAAATGTGCGTCGAATTGAAGATTTTTCGTATATTAGCAAGACTTTTTGGAAAGTGTACAATAACTAATAAATCTTTCAGTATGACAAAGAAAAACACCAACATGGTCGCCATCGTGACGATGTGCTTCATTTTCGCGATGATCTCCTTCGTCACCAACATGGCGGCGCCGTTCGGCAACATCTGGGGCAACAAATTCGAGTGGTCCAAGATGGCCGGCAACTTGATGAACTTTGCCGCATACCTCTTCATGGGTATCCCCGCCGGCAAGATGCTCGTCAAGATCGGATACAAGAAGACCACGCTCGTGGCCCTCGCCACCGGTTTCTTCGGCATTGTGATCCAGTGGATCTCCAGCAAGATCGGCGCTGACACTTCCGCGATCGTCGTCTATCTGATCGGCGCTTTCGTCTGCGGTCTCTGCGTTTGCATGCTCAACACGGTCGTCAACCCGATGCTCAACATCCTGGGCGGCGGCGGCAACAAGGGCAACCAGTACATCCAGATCGGCGGCACGCTGAATTCCCTGACCGGCACCTTCACTCCGCTGCTCGTCGGCGCCATGATCGGCACGGTGACCGCCAACACCTCCATGTCGGATGTCACCCCGCTGCTCTTCATTGCCATGGCCGTGTTCGCCATCGCTTTCATCATCATCTCCATGGTGAAGATCCCCGAGCCCGCGCAGGAGCGCAACGCCCAGGCGTACGAGCACAGCCCCTGGAATTTCCGCCACTTCGTGCTGGGTGCCATCGCCATCTTCTTCTATGTGGGCATTGAGATCGGCATCCCGTCCCAGGTCAACTTCTTCCTGGCCGACGCGACCGGCAAGGGCGCCTATCCCGCGGGATTCGCCGGCGCCGCCGCCATCGGCGGAGCCATCGCGGCCATCTACTGGCTGCTGATGATGGTGGGCCGTCTGTGCAGCACCCTCATTTCCGGCAAGGTCAGCACCCGCACCCAGATGATCACCGTCTGCTCGGTGGCCATCGCGCTGGTTATCGCCGCCATCTTCACGCCGAAGAGCGTCACCGTCAACATGCCCGGCTACAGTGCGGCTGACGGCTTTGCCATGTTCCAGGTGCCGCTGAGCTGCCTGTTCCTCGTCCTCTGCGGTCTGTGCACCTCCCTGATGTGGGGCGCCATCTTCAATCTGGCGGTCGAAGGACTCGGCAAGTACACCGAGGCGGCTTCCGGCATCTTCATGATGCTCGTGGTCGGCGGCGGCATCATGCCGTTCATCCAGGACTTCATCGCCAAGGGCTCCGGCTATATGAACAGCTACTGGCTTGTCATCGCGATGCTGCTCTACTTGCTGTACTACGCCCTCATCGGCTGCAAGAACGTCAACAAGGACATCCCCGTCGAATAATCCGCTGAACCATGGAAGAAAAAGAGAAGAATTTCGTAGTGGGCGTCGATGTCGGCGGCCAGACCACCAAGATCGGTGTCGTCGACACCCGCGGTGAGGTCCTGACCCAGTCCGTCATCCGCACGGATACCTACGGGACCGATGCCGGGGCCTATGTCGCCGCCCTGGCGGACGCCATTGCCAAGGTCGTGGAAGCCGCCGGTAAGGTGGGTGAGATCCGCGGCGTGGGCGTCGGGGCCCCGAACGGCAACTATTATACGGGCACCATCGCCTTCGCACCGAATCTCGCCTGGGCCGCCAACGGCTCGATCGAGTTCGCGAAGATGCTGAGCGAAAAGCTCGGCGGCATCCCCGTTTCCCTGACCAACGACGCCAATGCGGCGGCGGTCGGCGAGATGGCGTACGGCGTGGCCCGCGGCATGAAGGATTTCATCATGATTACCCTGGGCACCGGTGTCGGCAGCGGCATCGTGATAGGCGGCCAGGTGGTCTACGGCCACGACGGTTTCGCCGGCGAGCTGGGTCACACCTGCGTGGTGCGCAACAACGGCCGTACCTGCGGCTGCGGCAAGCAGGGCTGCCTGGAGGCGTACTGCTCCGCCATCGGCGTCGCCAAGACGGCGCAGGAGTGGCTTGCGGCGAGCGACGAGCCTTCGAAGCTCCGCGAGTGCGACAGCATCTCTTCCAAGAGCGTCTATGACGCCGCCAAGGAAGGAGATGCGCTGGCTCTCCGCGTATTCGAGTACACCGGCACCCTCCTGGGCCGCCAGTTCGCGGACTTCGTGGCCTTCAGTGCCCCGGAGGCCATCGTGCTCTTCGGCGGTCTCGCCCGGGCGAAGGAATTCCTGTATGACCCGATCATGAATGCGATGAACGAGAACCTCCTCCCGATCTGGAAGGGCAAGGTGAAGATCCTCTTCTCGTCGCTGAAGGAGTCGGATGCGGCCATCCTGGGCGCGTCCGCGCTTGCATGGGAACTTTAAAACCAATCATATTATGAAAAAGATTTTTGTTTTGATCACTGTCGCCGCGGGCGTGCTGTTCGCGGCTTGCAACAAACCCGCCGAGGCTCCGGCCGAGGGCGAGGAAGCTACTCCCGCCGTTGAGGCTCAGGCCCCGCAGGCTCCCCAGACGCTGAAGGATGTCACCCCGACCAAGGGTCAGATCGATTCCGTCAGCTACCTGGTGGGCATCCAGTTCGGAAGCTTCATCAAGGGTTACAATTTCGGCGACCTCAACATGTCCCAGATCAAGAAGGGCATGATGGACTTCATCAATTCCAAGGGCAACCAGCGCGATCCTGACTTCGTCAAGCAGTTCAAGGTCAACCCCGAGGAGATGAACAACCTGTTCAACAACTACCTTGAGAAGAGGCAGGCCTACATGGGCCTCCAGAACAAGGAGAAGGGTGAGAAGTACATGGCGGCCAACAAGAAGAAGGCCGGCGTGGAGGTGACCGAGAGCGGTCTCCAGTACAAGATCATCGAGGCGGGCAACCCCGACCTGAAGGCCGGCCCGACCGATACCGTGCTGGTGCGCTACAAGGGCACCCTGCTGGATGGCACCGTGTTCGACGAGACCAAGGAGGATGCCGATCCCGTCCGTCTGACGCTCGACCGCGTCATCAAGGGTTGGACCGAGGGCCTTCAGCTCGTGGGCGAGGGTGGCAAGATCCAGCTGGTGATCCCTTCCGAATTGGGTTACGGCGAGCGTGGCACCCAGGGCATCGAGCCCAACTCGACCCTGCTCTTCGACGTGGATGTCGTGGAGGTTCACAAGTTCGTCCCGAAGGAGGAAGCGGCTCCCGCCGAGTAGTATTTCCGCTTGGTTTTACAAGGCTGGCCCTTTCCGGGCCGGCCTTTTTTTATGCATCGATCCAGCAGATGGAGGGGTCCCGGCGCCACCAGGAGAGCTGTCGCTTGGCGTAATGGCGGGTATTGCGCTGGATCAGGCGGACGGCCTCCTCGAGGGAAGTCTTGCCGTCCAGATGGTCGAAAAGCTCGGTGTAACCGACGGTCTGGAGCGCGCTGCAATCGCGGTAAGGAAGCAAGCTGCGGACCTCCTCCAGCAGCCCTTCATCCATCATCTGCAAGACCCGCCGGTCGATGCGCCCGTACAACTCCTCCCGCGGCCGCGTCAAGCCGACCTTCTCGATCTCGAAACCCCGCGCCGCAGGCGCCTCGGGCTTGAAAGAAGAATAAGGCCGCCCCGTCCAAAGGCAGATCTCCACGGCCCGGAAAAGCCGCTGCCGGTTACTCAGGTCCATCGCCGCGTACGCCACCGGGTCCAGCCTCTCCAACTCGCCCGCGAGCCACTCCGGACCCTCCGCCTCCGCGCGGCGCCGAAGCTCCTCCCGGAAAGCCAGGTCGGCGGTCGGGACACTCCCCAGGCCGTTGCACACGGCATCGATATAAAACATCGAGCCCCCCGTCATCACCAGGGTCTCGTGCCCCTCCTCGAACAGACGCCGGATCAACTCCAGCGCCTCCCGCTCATAAATGCCGGCCGTATAATAATCCCTGACCGAAACCGTCTGGATGAAATAATGCTTCACGGCGGCCAGCTGCTCCGCCGACGGGACGGAGGTGCCGATGCGCATCTCGCGGTAAATCTGCCGCGAATCGCAGGAAATGATGGGGGAACCGTATTGTCGCGCGAGAGAAAGACTGTAGTCCGTCTTGCCTACAGCCGTCGGTCCGAGCAGGATGATGAGCCGGTGCTGCACGGCGCTAGAGAGTCAGCTCCTCGGTGCCGTCATAGACCTCCACGGCCTCGTCGTCGTCATCATCATCGTCCTCTTCGTCCCCGTCTTCATCTTCATCCTCCTCGTCCTCGTCATCCAGGTCGTCCAAGGCGCCCAGGATGTCCTCGAGGGGATTGCGCCGCTTCTTGTCGCTCTCGGACGGCAGGTGCCGCTGGTCGGCGGGCAAGTCCTCGAAAGCGACATAACCGTTCTCGAAATCGATGGGATCCGGACCCTTGCTGTCGACCAGCGCCGGGGCGCCGGCCTTCTCGGGGGTCTCCTCTTCGAAAGTGACGTTGACGCTCTTGCGGTTGGTCACGTCATAGAAATAGACGAACGACACGATGCCCTTCTGCAGCGTCTGGGCCATGGTGACCTGGTCGGCGGCCCCGTCACCCAGGTCGAAGAGACCGTAACGGGCGACCACGTTGCCCTCGGCGTCCAATCCCTTGAAAAGGATCAGCTGGTCGGCGGGAAACTCCATATCCGCCCTCATCTGCTTATGGAAAGCGTAGAGCGTGCTGGTGGCGCTCATGCGGTATACCCGGTAGAAACCCTTGATGCCGCTTAAGGTGACTCGATACTGACAGGCCATAGGTTGCTGTAGGTTGAATAGCTGTTCGCAATACAAAAATACAAAATATTTCAATCCCGTTGCAAATAATCCCCAAAATCGCTAAATTTGAAAAGGACGCACCCCGCATGGACCCCGTTCAAGACACATACAAGAGCATTTCCGCGCCTTCCGAGGGCCTGTTCAAGGACCTGGGAAGCCGCTTCCTGTCCCTGGCCTTCCCCGTGGAAACCGAAGACGAGGTAAAGGCGCTCGTGGATGCGCTGAAGAAGAAATACCACGACGCCCGCCACCACTGCTATGCCTACCGCCTGGGCCTGGACGGGGCGCGTTTCCGCGCCAACGACGACGGCGAGCCCTCCGGTTCGGCGGGACGCCCCATCCTGGGCCAGATCGATTCCGCGGGGCTGAGCGACGTGCTGGTCGTGGTCGTCCGCTGGTTCGGGGGCATCAAGCTGGGCATTCCCGGCCTGATCCGGGCCTACAAGACGGCGACCGCCGACGCCCTCGCGCAGGCGCAGGTGGTGGAAAAAGTGGCGGGTGAGAACTGGCGCCTGGACTTCGGCTACCTCTCGATGAATGCGGTGATGAAGGCCGTCAAGGACCTGGGCCTCCCGCAGAAGGACCAGCAGTTCGGCGAGCGCTGCACGATGACGGTCCGGGTGCGTCTGTCCGCCCGGGAAGACTTTTTGGCGCGAATGTCCGACATTAATGACTGCGAGGCTTGCAAAATCTGAAAAGGATAGTTAAATTTACTATAAATCTTAATCTTACAAACCAGACATGAGTAAAGTCCATAATTTCACGGCCGGGCCCTGTGTCCTCCCCCAGGCCGCCATCGACGCCGCCATCGAGGCGTTGAAGGATTTCAAGGGCACAGGCGTCCCCGTTATCTGCATATCACATCGTACGAAGGAGTGGGAGAGCGTGATGAACGAGTGCCGCGCCCTCTGGCGCGAGCTGCTGGACATCCCCGAGGGCTATGAGGTCGTCTTCCTCGGCGGCGGCGCCAGCCTGCAGTTCCTCTATGTGGCGATGAATTTCCTGGAGCACAAGGCCGCCTACCTCGACACGGGCGTATGGGCCAGCAAGGCGCTCAAGGAAGCCAAGGGCCTCGGCGAAGCGTATGCCATCGCCAGCTCCAAGGACAAGAACTACAGCTACATCCCGAAGGGCTTCGAGATCCCCGCGGACCTGGATTACCTCCACGTCACGACCAACAACACGATCTACGGCACGGAGCTCAAGGTGGACCTGGACAGCCCCGTCCCCCTCATCGCCGACATGTCTTCCGACATCCTCAGCCGCCGGGTGGACGTCAGCAAGTACGAGCTCATCTATGCGGGCGCCCAGAAGAATGCCGGCCCCGCCGGCGTCGCCGTGGCCATCATCAAGAAGGACGCCCTCGGCAAGGTCAGCCGCTATCTCCCGACCATGCTGGACTACCGCACGCACATCGACAAGGAGTCCATGTTCAACACCCCGCCGGTCTTCTCCATCTTCGTGATGAACGAGACCCTGAAGTGGCTCAAGGCCCAGGGCGGCGTCGACGTGATCCACGAGCGCAACGTCCGGAAGGCCGAGACCCTGTACGCCGAGATCGACCGCAATCCCTTCTTCACCGGCACCGCGGCGAAAGAGGACCGTTCCATCATGAACATCTGCTTCGTGATGGCGCCCGGCAAGGAAGACCTGGCCGACGAATTCCTCGCATTGGCCAAGGATCGCGGCATGGTGGGTATCAAGGGCCATCGCAGCGTCGGCGGCTTCCGCGCCTCCGTGTACAACGCCTGCACGCAGGAGGACGTGGACGCGCTTGTCGCCTGCATGCGCGAGTTCGAAGCGCTTAAAGCATAATGCTATGAAGATACTTCTTGCCACCCAGAAACCCTTTGCCGCGGCCGCCGTCGCCGGCATCCGGGAGATCGTCGAAGCCGCCGGCCACGAGCTGGTCGCCTTCGAGAAATATGCGGAGCAGGCGGACCTGGTCGCCGCCGTCGCGGACGCCGATGCGATGATCATCCGTTCCGACAAGGTCACCGCCGAGGTGCTGGACGCCGCCCCGAAGCTCAAGATCGTCGTGCGCGCCGGCGCCGGCTTTGACAACGTGGACCTGGCGGCCGCCACCGCCCACGGCGTCGTCGTGGAGAACACGCCCGGCCAGAACAGCAACGCCGTCGCCGAGCTCGCCATCGCGCTGATGATCTTCATGGCGCGCACCCAGTTCACCCCGGCCACGGGCTCCGAGATCCAGGGCAAGACCCTCGGCATCCAGGCCTTCGGCAACGTCGGCCGTCTCGTCGGCGCGAAAGCCGCGGCGCTCGGGATGAAGGTCAAGGCCATCGACCCCTTCCTTCCCGACGAGAAGATCGTCGCGGGCGGCGCCGAACCGGCCGCTTCCCTGGAGGATCTCTATGCGACCAGCGACTATGTCTCGATCCACATCCCCGCCACGCCCGAGACCATCGGCTCCATCGGCTACGACCTGATCACGAAGATGCCCAAGGGCGCGACCCTGGTCAACACCGCCCGCAAGGAAGTCATCGACGAGGCCGGCCTGGAGAAGGCCCTGGAGGACCGTCCGGACCTGAAATACGTCACGGATGTCGCTCCGGACAACCTCGCCGTCCTGAAAGAGAAGTTCGGCCTGCGCGTCTTCGCCACGCCCAAGAAGATGGGCGCACAGAGCGCCGAGGCCAACGTCAACGCCGGCCTGGCCGCCGCCCGCCAGATCGTCGCTTTCTTCGAGAGCGGCTGCACGAAGTTCCAGGTCAACAAATAGGCGCCCCATGGTCAGA
>JAEEGI010004363.1_pt1 | contig 33177 bp, 29 predicted proteins | sample 8958751 | NCBI WGS metagenome assembly JAEEGI01 (sample SAMN16246545, study PRJNA631951) | gut metagenome | biome: gut microbiome; feature: rumen; material: KS-attached | host: Bos | place: Iran: Karaj | collected 2018-10
GCTAGCTCCTCCTTCCCTGGGGGCGCCGCTCTGGCCCTGATGCCGATTGGAGCCGCCCTGCTGGCTGTTCATGGGGCGATTGCCCTGGGGCCGGTTATAACCGCCCTGGGGACGATTGCCATAGCCGCCCTGGCCCTGGCCCTGACGGTTGCCGTAGCCGCCCTGGGGACGATTGCCGTAGCCGCCCTGGCCCTGGCCCTGACGGTTGCCGTAGCCGCCCTGACGGCGGTCGCCGCGGCGGTCATTCCGACGGTCATTCCGGCGGTCGGGCCGGCTGGTGTCCATGGTGCGGGGAGTGGTGCGCAGGGTCTGGGAGATGACCTCGCCCTTGTAGATCCAGACCTTCACGCCGATGCGGCCATAGGTGGTGGCGGCCTCGGCGAAGCCGTAGTCGATGTCGGCGCGGAGGGTCTGCAGGGGCACGGTGCCCTCGTGGGCGGTCTCGCTGCGGGCGATTTCGGCGCCGCCGAGACGGCCGCCGCACATGACCTTGATGCCGCGGACGCCGGCGCGCATGGCACGGCCGATGGCATTCTTCATGGCACGGCGGAAACCGATGCGCTTCTCCAGCTGCTGGGCGATGTTCTCCGCCACCAGCTGGGCATTGGTATCGGGGCTCTTGACCTCCACGATGCTGAGAGCCACGGGCTTGCCCAACATCTGCTCCATGGTGAGGCGGAGCTTCTCGATCTCCGTGCCGCCCTTGCCGATGACCACGCCGGGCCTGGAGCAGTGGATATAAATGCGGATCTTGGCGCTGTCCCGCTCGATCTCAATGGTGGGGATGCCGGCAGAGTAGAGGTTCTTCTTCAGATATTTCCGGATCTTATAGTCCTCGACGATCAGGTCGCCGACTTTCTCGTTCCGCGCATACCAGCGGGAATCCCAGTCCTTGATGACGCCTACGCGCAGACCATGGGGATTAACTTTCTGTCCCATACCGTTACTCCTTCTCCTTCACAACGACGGTGATGTGCGACGTTCTCTTGAGGATCCTGGCGTAGCCGCCCCGGGCGCGGGCCATGCCGCGCTTCAGGATGGGGCCGGGGTTGGCGTAGGTCTCGGAGACGTACAGCGCATCGGGGTTCATCTCATGGTTGTTTTCCGCGTTGGCACAAGCGCTCTTCAGCAGCTTCAGCAGCAGCTCGGAGGCGGCCTTGGGCGTCTGCATCAGGATCGCTTCCGCGGTGCGGGTGTCCTTGCCGCGGATCAGGTCGCAGACGATCTGCACCTTGCGAGGCGAGATGCGCGCGTAATGCAGTGTAGCTTTGGCTTCCATTCTCTCTGCTTGCCTCCTTTACTTGCCCGCCGTCTTGCCGCCGGAGTGGCCGCGGAACGTGCGGGTGGGGGCGAACTCGCCCAGCTTGTGGCCCACCATGTCCTCGGTGATATACACGGGGATGTGGCGGCGGCCGTCGTGAACGGCGATGGTGTGACCCACGAAGGAGGGGAAGATGGTGGAAGCGCGGGACCAGGTCTTCAGGACCTTCTTTTCGCCGGTCTTGTTCATTTCGGTGACCCGCTTAATCAGCTCGGGAGCTACAAACGGGCCCTTCTTGATACTTCTGCTCATGTTTCCGTTCCCTCCTTACTTCGAGTTTCTGTGCTTCACGATGAACTTCTCGGTGCGGGCCTTGGTCTTCCGGGTCTTGTAGCCCAGGGTCGGCTTGCCCCAGGGAGTCACGGGGCCGGGCCGGCCGATGGGAGCCTTGCCCTCGCCGCCGCCGTGGGGATGGTCCACCGGGTTCATGACGCTGCCGCGGACGGTGGGACGCCAGCCCATGTGGCGCTTGCGGCCGGCGGAGCCGATCTTCACGTTCTCGTGATCCAGATTGCTGACCTGGCCGATGGTGGCCTTGCAGTTCATGCGCACATAGCGGACCTCGCCGCTGGGGAGACGGACCTGGGCAAGCTTGCCCTCCTTGGCCATCAGCTGGGCGTAGTCGCCGGCGGAGCGGACCAGCTGGCCGCCTTTGCCGGGGTTCAGCTCCACATTGTGGATGATGGTGCCCACGGGGATCTTCTCGATGGGGAGGGTGTTGCCGGGCTTGATGTCGGCGCTCTCGGAGGAGATCACCTTGTCGCCGGGCTTCAGGCCGTCGGGAGCGATGATATAGCGCTTCTCGCCGTCGGTGTATTCCACCAGGGCGATGTAAGCGGAGCGGTTGGGGTCGTACTCCAGGCGGAGCACGGTGGCCTCCACGTCCAGCTTGTCGCGGCGGAAGTCGATGATGCGGTACTTCCGGCGGTTGCCGCCGCCGCGGTGGCGGACGGTGATGCGGCCGTAGCTGTTGCGGCCGGAATTCTTCTTCAGGACCTCGGTCAGGCTCTTTTCCGGTTCGGCCTTCTTGTCGATGCCGTCGAAGCCGGAAACGGTCATGTGCCGGCGGGCCGGGCTGGTCGGATTAAAAGATTTGATAGACATTGATTACACCATCCCTTCAAAGAACTCGATGGTCTTGGAGTCCTCGGTCAGGCGGACCACAGCCTTCTTGGTGGCGGCGGTGAATCCGGCGGGGTACTGACCGGTGCGGCGCTTTTTGCCCTTCACGTTGAGGGTGGTGACCTTGGCGACCTTGACGCCGAAGGCTTCCTCGACGGCCTTCTTGATCTCGATCTTGCCCGCGTCACGGGCCACCTGGAAGGCGTACTTCTTCAGATCGCCCTGCTCCATGGACTGCTCGGTGATGATGGGCTTAATGATGATGTCGTAAGCGGATTTCATCAGGCATATACCTCCTCGACGACCTGCAGCGCTTTCTCGTCGATGATGAACTTCTTGCAGTCCAGCACGTCGTAGGCGCTGAGAATGACGGAGCAGATCTCCTTGCCGTTCTCGTCGGCGCTCTTGCGGGCGATGGTGGTCTTCACGCCGGGGATGTTGCGGGCGCTCTTGACGATGTTCTCCCGCACCTCGGGGGTGACGACGAGGGCCTTGCCCTCGGAGCCCACCGCGTTCAGGAACTTCACGAATTCCTTCGTCTTGATGGTGTCCATGCTCAGATCGTCCACCACGATCACGCTGCCCTCGGCGGCCTTGGCGCTCAGGGCGCTGATCAGGGCCAGGCGGCGGACCTTGCGGTTGAGGGAGTAGCTGTAGTCCCTGGGCTTGGGGGCGAAAGCGACGCCGCCGTGGGTCCACACGGGGCTGCCCTTGTAGCCGGCGCGGGCGCGGCCGGTGCCCTTCTGACGCCAGGGCTTCTTGGTGGAGTAGCTGACCTCGCCCTTGGTGAGGGCGCTCTGGGTGCCCTGCCGCTGGTTGGCCAGGTAGTTCTTCACGGAATCATGGAGCACACTGCCGTTGGGCTCGGCGCCGAAAACGGCCTCGGAGAGTTCAACCTCGCCGACACACTGGCCGGCCATGTTATACTTTTTCGCAACAGGCATTTCACTCTCTCCTTTCTTATGCGTTTCTGGCGGACCGCTTCTGCGGGTTGGTGCTCACGCGGGAAGAAACGGCGTGCTTGATCTTGTTCTTCTTCACGGTGCTCTTCAGCGCGACGATGCCCTGGTTGGGGCCGGGCACGGCGCCCTTCACGGCGATGAGGTTGAGACTAGCGTCCACCTGGACGATCTCCAGGTTCTGCACGGTGACCTGCTCGACGCCCATCTGGCCTGCGCCGATCTTGCCCGGGAAGATCTTGCTGGGGCTGGAGTTGGCGCTCATGGCGCCGGCGTGCCGGTGCACGGGGCCGGTGCCGTGGGATTCCTTGAGGCGGTGGGCGTTCCAGCGCTTGATGACGCCGGCGTAGCCCTTGCCGCGGCTGATGCCGGTGATGTCCACCTTTTCGCCCTTGGCGAAAACGTCGGCCTTGATGACGTCGCCCACGTTCATTTCAGCCCCGGAGTCCAGCTTGAACTCCTTCAGGACCTTCATGGGGGCGGTGCCGGCCTTCTTCAGGTGACCCTGCTCCGGCTTGGAGAGCTTCTTCTCGGCCACTTCCTCGAAGCCCAGCTGGATGGCGGCGTAGCCGTCGGTTTCCTGGGTCTTCTTCTGGGTGACCACACAGGGGCCGGCCTCGATCACGGTGACGGGGATCGCGTGGCCGGCTTCATCGAAAATCTGGGTCATGCCCACTTTCTTTCCGATGATGGCCTTCTTCATGGATATTTCCTCCTTCAGGTTATTGGTTGACGGGCCCTCGGGCCCTGCCAACATGACCCGCCCGACCTACGCAAGCGGCCAGGCTTGGGTTATGCGCGGTAATAAGATAAGGTGTTCGCCGGGGGATGTGCGCTTCGCTTTGACCCGTTGGGCTGGATCAGAGCTTGATCTCGATCTCGACGCCGGCCGGAAGTTCCAGGCTCATGAGGGCTTCCACGGTCTTCTGGGAGGGATTGTGGATGTCGATCAGGCGCTTGTGGGTCCTGCGCTCGAACTGCTCGCGGCTGTCCTTATATTTGTGGACGGCCCGGAGGATCGTCACGACCTCCTTGCGGGTGGGCAGGGGGATGGGCCCGGAGACCTTGGCGTCGGTGCGCTTGGCGGTCTCCACGATTCTTTCGGCGCTCTGGTCGATGAGCTGGTGGTCGTAGGCCTTCAGCCGGATGCGGATCATTTTCTTTGCTGCCATTGGTTGTGCTCCCTTCGTACGTTCCTTTTTCCTTGTCCCGTACGGTGAAAATTTCTCATACCCGCTGCCGTGCGTATCATTCCGTTCCCATAAAATCAGCCGGTTTTGAACCGGCTTTCATCCCTGAGCGCGGCGATATACGCGCTTCAACCCTTGCAGAGGGCACAGACATTTCCAGCCGCCCGATCGTCGGACATGCTCCACGGAAGTTACCTCGGTCCTCCGAGCAATCTCCCGCTTCATCGCAGCTCTTGCCGCAGGGCAAGAGTACCACGCTTTTTGCGCGGCTCGATAAGTTTACCAAAGGCTGCCGGGAATGTCAAGCAGTTATTTTGTATATTTCAGAGAAATTTCATCTGCGGATTTGGGCAAAAGGTACAAAACGCTCCTGTCAGGGCCGGACGCCGAAGAAAGTGCAGGCGTTCTCCCAGGTGAGAAGCTCGATTTCCTCCGCCGTGACGCCCCGGAACGCGGCGACAGCCGCGGCGGTATAGGGCAGGAGTGAGGAATCGCAGCGTTTCCCCCGGAAGGGGACCGGGGCCAGGTAGGGGCAGTCCGTCTCCAGCATCAGCCTTTCCGGCGGCAGGGCGGCGATGACCTCCGGTGCCTTGCGGGCGTTTTTGAAGGTGACGGCCCCGCCGAAGGAGAAATACCAGCCCAGCTTTACCAGCTCCTGCGCCATCTCCACGCTGCCGGAATAGCAGTGGAAGACTCCCCGGAGGCCGGGCAGCTCCTTTACCGCCATGAGGCTGTCGGCGTGGGCCTCCCGGTCGTGGATCACCACGGGCAGGTCCTTCTCCAGGGCCAGGCGGAGCTGGATGCGCAGCAGCTCCAGCTGCGTCTCCCGGGGGGCGGCGTCCGCATAGTAATAATCCAGGCCGATCTCCCCCACGGCCACGACCTTTTCCTCCCCCAGCATGGCCTCCACGGCGGCAAGGTCCTCCGGGCCGTATTCCCCGGCGGCCTCCGGGTGGATGCCCGCGGCGGCATAGACATGCGTAAAGCGCCGCGCGAGATCCAGGCTCACGCGGGAGGAGGGGGCGTCGGAGCCGCAGTTGACGACGCAGCCCACCCCCTTTGCCGGCAGGGCGGCCAGCAATTCTTCCCGGTCCGCGTCAAAGCGGCCGTCGTCATAGTGGGCATGGGTGTCGAAAAACATGGGGATCACCTACATTATAATATATATGCTGTGGGACTTCGGTCGAAAATATCAAAATATAGGGCTTGCAAAAAACGGAGGCTTATGATACTATGGCATGCACGAAAATACGAGGCCCGGCAGCATTGCCTCTGGCCTTCAACGAAAGGATGCTTGTCAATGTCTGCCTGGATCATCATTCTCACCGTACTGCAGCTGCTCACCGCCCTGGCCACCGTGCTGATCGTCCTCTTCCAGTCCGGAAAGAGCGCGGGCCTCAGCGGCGCCATCGGCGGCGTGGCCGATACCTTCCTGGCCAAGAACAAGGCCAAGACGCTGGACGCCAAGCTGGCCAAATACACCAAGTGGGTCGCCCTTGCCTTTGTGCTGCTGACCCTGCTCATCAACATTCTGACCTGATCGGACTGCGGTCCGGCGCTCCCCGGCGGGAATTCCCGCCGGGGCGTTTTTTATTTTCCCCGGTCTATTCCTCCGTGACCGCCGCGTCCAGGACATAGTTGCCGCCGGCGCTGCGGATGGCCCGGACCGTCAGCCGGCCGCCGGACTCCACCCGGTTGTCGAAAAGGAAACGGGAGAGGGGGTTGATGAGCATGCTTTCCACGATGTTGCCCACGCCCCGGCCGCCGTTGGAGAGGTTCTGCAGAGCGGCGCGGAGCAGGGTCTCCCGCGCCCCGGCATAGAGGACCAGGCGGATGGAGCGGTCCTCCCACAGCCGCCCGGCGATCTTCTCCACCTGCGCGTCCAGAATGGCGGCGGCGGTGTCGGGCCGGATGTAGTCGAAAACGATGATATTCTCCCCGATGCGGTTGAGGAGCTCCGGCCGCCCCAGCTCCAGCTTGAAGTATTCCTCGATGGCCCCGTGGATGGTGCTGCGCAGGGTGGCGTAGTCCATCTCCGGGCTGGCGGCGGCGCGTCCATCGGCGCCGTCCCGCCGGTGGAAGCCCAGGTTGCTGGTGAAGATGATGACGGTCTCGGTGAAATAGACGGTGTTCCCCTTGCCGTCGGTCATGCGCCCGTCCTCCAGGATCTGGAGGAATTTGTCCAGGATGGAGGGGTGGGCCTTCTCGATCTCGTCGAACAGGAGGATGGAGAAGGGATTATTGCGCACGGCGTTGGTGAGCTGGCCCCCGGCCTCATAACCCACATAGCCCGGCGGGGCTCCCAGGAGCCGCTGGTCGGAGTGGCTCTGGCGGTATTCGCTCATGTCGAAGCGGATACAGCAGCGCTCGTCGCCGAACAGGGCCTCCGCCATGGTCTTGGCGGTCTCCGTCTTGCCGGTGCCCGTGGGCCCGGCGAAGAAAAGGATGCCCTTGGGCTTGGTGGTGGAGCTGCTCTGCAGGTTCCCCAGGCCGATGGCGGCCCGCTTGATAACGTCCATGGCGCGCTGCACCGCATATTCCTGGCCCTTGACCCGACGGCGGAAGGTCTCCTCCGCGGCGGCCAGGCGTTCGTGGTCCAGGCTGTTCCAGGGATTTTCCCGGATGCCGAATTTATACAGGTCCACCACGCTGGTCATCTCGTGGACCGGGATGTTCTCGTTGACACAGAGGGTCCGGAGACCCATGAGCTCCGTGAAGCTCAGGCCCTCCGTCAGGCCCACGAAGCGGGCGCGGAGCTTGTCCAGCTCCTCCGGATGGGCTTGAAAGTGCGCCTGCTCCTTCTGCCAGGCCCGGAGGGTGAAAAAGGAGCGCAGCCCGTCCCCCGCCAGCAGGGCCTCCCGCTCCTCCCGGGCGGGGGTGCCGATGGTGATGAGCTTCACATTGGGATTCTGCAGGTAAAACCAGGGGGGCAGGTCGTTCACCTTGCCCACCACCAGGATCAGCAGGTTTTTCAGCCGGTCGACGCCCGTGGCCACCTCCGTCCCTTCCTGGGAGGCCTGCAGCAGCTCTGTGAAAGCGTCCACCTCCGCCTGCTCCGGCCGCTCCGGGGAGACGATGGTGCGGGAGGCATATTCCAGCACCGTGGCACAGGGGGATCTCGTCTGGGTCATGGCGGCGGCCATGAGGGCGGCGGCCCCGTTCTTTCCCCGGAAAGCGGCCCGCTCGCTGAGCTGGTGGTCGCTGAGGCCCAGCACGGCGGCATAGTCCCGGAGACAGCCGGGATCATAGGCGTTGGTGAAGCCCCGGCGGCTGTTGTAAAAGGCGATGTTGTGGTAGCCGCAGGCGCGGAGAAAGACCTGGAGGTATTCCCCCAGGCTGCAGGTCTCCCCCGTGTCGGGGCGGCGGTAAACGTCCAGGATGTTCCCCTCCAGGATCAGCACCGGCTTGACGCGGCGGAAGATTTCCAGCTCCCGCCGCCACTTGGGCAGATAGCCCTCCTTCATGACATTCCCTCGTTTCGTCCTCTGTGATGGCCTCAGAAAAACTTCTCGATGGCCTTCTGGAATTCCTCCACCGCCTCCATATCCCCGTCCTTGATGGCGTGGGAGATGCAGTGGCGGACATGCTCGTTCATGATCTCCTTCCCCAGGCCGGTGATGGCGCTGCGGGTGGCGGAGAGCTGGTTCAGCACGTCGGCGCAGTCCTCGTCCGCCTCGATCATCTTCTTCACATGCTGCAGGTGGCCGATGACCCGGCTCAGGCGGTTGAGCTGCCGCTTCTTCTCCTCCGGGGAGTGGAAATGGGCATAGCTGTGGGGATGGGTATGCGCTTCTTCGTGCCCGTGGGCGTGTTCCTGCTCCTGCTCGTGCGCAGGCTCGTGTTCGTGTTCGTGCTCGTGGGCCATGGTCTCGCCCTTCCTTCCTGTCAGTGTACCCCACGCAGGCCGTCTCTGCAACCCCGGCGGGGGGATACTTCCGTAACCGATGGTTGCTTCACAGGTGCATTTTTTGGCCCGTTCCCAGCACGTCGGACACCTCGTTGACGGTGACGAAGGCCAAGGGGTCGATCTCCCGGAGGATGGATTTGACCTGGGGGATCTGGAAACGGTTCGCCACGAAATAGACGGCGCTCTTCTCGCTGCCGGAATAGAAGCCCCTGGCCTCCCAGCGGGTGATGCCCCGCCCGAAGCGCCCCGACAGGGCCTGGCAGACCTCCTCCGCCTTCGTGGTGATGATAATGACGCTCTTGGCCTTGTCCAGGCCCTCCACAATGAAGTCCACCACCCGGATAGCCACGCAGTAGGTAATGATGGAATAGAGAGGCAGAGTCCAGCTGCCGAAGACGCAGCCGATCACCACATAGAGGATCACATTGTAGATCATGACGAAGGTGCCCACGGTGATGCCCAGCCTGCGGGCATAGATGGAAGCCAGCACCTCGATACCGTCAATGGCCCCGCCGAAGCGCAGGGTCAGGCCGCTGCCCGCGCCGGAGATGAGCCCGCCGAAGGCGGCGCAGAGGAGCAGGTCCGTGCCTGCCACCGGGGAGGAACCCACCACGTTCACCGGCAGCACCCGGATGATGAGGAAGGAAGCTCCGGCATAGACCGCCACGGCCCAGACGGAATAGACCGTGAAAGCCGCCCCCTGCTTTTTTGCCCCAAAGAGGAAAATGGGCAGGTTCAGCACCAGCAGGAAGACGGGCAGGATCAGCCAGTCCGGCGTCACCTGCCACAGAAGCATGGAGGTGCCGGAGATGCCGCTGTCATAGAGGTTCACCGGGGCCAGAAACATGGTGACCCCCACGGCGTTGACGATGCCCGCTCCCAGAAGGGCCAGCAGGTTCAGGGGCTTCACTTGTCTCAGGAGCTTTTTCACTGCGCTGCCTTTCCGGCACAGCGGCCTTTACCAGTCGGAATCCCAGTCCGTGTCGCCGCTGTCCCAGTCGTCGTAATCATAATCGTCATCGTCCCAGTCCCAGTCGTCATCGTCGGAATCCTGGATCGTCTCCCAGGCCTCGGACCCGGTGAAATCGCTGCTGCCCCAGTCCTCGTCGTAGCTGTCGCCCACATAGTAGCTGCCGTAATCCTCCGCGGGGAAGGAATCCACCGTCGTCCAGTCGCTGAAATCGGAATCCACATACCAGGAGGAACCGTAGCGGTAAAACAGCCGCTCCCCCAGGCGGTAGTAGCCGTCCTTCCGGTGGCCCAGCTTTCCGCCGACCAGCTGGAACAGCAGATACAGCAGGATGACGGCGACGATCAGGAAGGTGTAGCTGCTGCGGGTTTTTTGCCGCGCGCTGCTTGCCCGCGTGACGCCGCCCCGCTCCCTGCCGGGGGCTCCGGCGCGGAGGCGGTGCTCCTCCAGGAGCTTCAGATACAGCTCGTTGACGGCGTAGGCCTCGTCCGGCCCGTCGTAGCGCACGGCCCGGCTGCCGTCGGACTTGTTCTTATAGACGATGAAGCGGTCCCCCTCCCGGTAGATGCCGAAGGCCCTGGGGGAGGGCTCGTTGACGCCGATAAAAAAGCGCATCTTCTCCAGGGGCATGCCCTTGGAAGCGCAGAAGGCCTGCAGTTCCTCGATGGTCCGGGGCTTCCGGGTCCCGGTCCCTGTTTCGCCGCCGGGGCGATACCCCGGGTTCGGCGCGCCGCAGGAGGGGCAGATCTCGTCCTCCGGCGCCATCACCGTGCCGCAGTAGGCGCAGTTTCTTTCGTTAGCCATGCGCAGCCTCCCTTTGTTTCTTATTGGATGATCATACCATGTTCTCCCGCAAAAGGCAAGAAAAGGGCCCGCTGCACCTGAGCGAACCCTTTTCTTCCATTTCTTTCGGTCCCGGTCAGCAGACAAGTCCGCCGTGGATCATTGCGCCGATTCCTTCGGATCAGCCCTGCGGAAGTTTCTTGCCCGTTCCGGCAGAGACGTCGTCTATGACGTTATATCGTTTTTCGTTGTCTCATGCCCTGCTGTTTTTGTCAATTCACACAGCGCTCATTGCAAAGAAATGGCACTGAGGGAGTCTCCCTGCAGTACCATTTCTTATCTTTATGGCTTTATTCCGGTCTTCTCGCGCCGCAGCCGGCGCAGAAATTGCCGCCGTTGCCCGTCTGGCCGCAGTTCGGACAGGTCCACTCCCCCTCCTTCCGGGGCCTGGGAGACCCGCATTCGGGGCAGAATCGGCCGGTATTCCCTGCCGCACCGCACTTCGGGCAGGTCCAGGCTTCCGGCGCCGGGGCGGCCTTCGGGGGCTGAGGCGTATGGAAGTCGCCGCCCGCCATGCCGGAGGCCCGGTTCTGCTGCTGCGCCGCCAGGGCGCTCAGGTCGAAGCCGAGCATGGTCGGTGTGGGGTGTTCCTTCGCGTACGCCTTCAGGTCCCGCTCGAAGCGTTCCATGGAAGGGCCGTCCGTCATGGGATGGGCGTTCACGTAATCGATCCCCCTCCAGTAGTCCCTCCGAACGGCTTCGCTCAGGGTTTCGCTGCCCACCCGGCGATGCTCCCCCTTTTCCTGATCTTCCAGATACACGGCGGCCTGCACGTCCCGACGGTAGCCTTCCGGCCAGTCGGGAAACAGCAGATGATAATACGATCCCGCGTAATAATGGCGATAGGAGTTGTCCAAAAGGGGGTCGCCCTCCCGAATGAGGTCGGGGAAGTCCCGGACGGTTGCCATTATGGCAACACCGCACAATTCTGGTGCGCAGATTGCGCAGTCAGAATTTTCGTCAGATTGTCTGAAAATCGCGGGGAATACTTCCTGTATTGGCCAAGATTTTCGGGCAATATGACGGAACATGATGCAAGCAAGATGTGTGCCGAGAACTAACGCGGTGTTGCCTTATTTGTTCCGCGTCTCGCCGTAGGTCTTCTTGGCTTCCTCCCAGCCCGCCAGCAGGCCCTTGAAGCCGGCGGAGACCACGTCCTTCAATTCGCCGGTGGCCCCTGCCGCCAGGTAGGACAGCTGCTCCGCCGCCTCCTTGAGGGCGGCCTTGGCGGCTTCCACCTTCTCATCCACCTGCTCCTTGGCTTTGCGGGCCGTTTCCGCCGCCTTTTCTTCGGCCTCCGCCGTCCGATCTTTTGCCTCCGCCTTCTTGTCCTTCTCCTCGGCGATGGCGGCCTGGGCGGCGGCCAGGCGGGCGATGGGCACCCGGAAGGGGCTGCAGGAAACGTAGTCCAGGCCCACCTTATGGCAGAAGGCCACGCTGGTAGGCTCGCCGCCGTGCTCGCCGCAGATACCCATGTGGATGTCGGGTCTCGTCTCGTGTCCCAGCTTCACCGCCATCTGCACCAGCTTGCCCACGCCGGTCTGGTCCAGCTTGGCGAAGGGGTCGTTCTCGTAAATCTTCGTATCGTAGTAGGAGCCCAGGAATTTGGCCGCGTCGTCCCGGCTGAAGCCGAAGGTCATCTGGGTCAGGTCGTTGGTACCGAAGGAGAAGAACTCCGCTTCCCTGGCGATCTGGTCGGCGGTGAGGGCGGCCCTGGGGATTTCGATCATGGTGCCCACCTTGTATTTCAGGCTGACGCCCGCCGCGGCGATCTCCTCATCGGCGGTCTTCACCACCACGTCCTTCACGTATTTCAGCTCCTTGACCTCGCCCACCAGGGGGATCATGATCTCGGGCACCAGGGTCCATTCCGGATGCCTGGCCTGCACGTTGAGGGCGGCGCGAATGACGGCGCGGGTCTGCATGACGGCGATCTCCGGATAGGTGACGGCCAGGCGGCAGCCGCGGTGGCCCATCATGGGATTGAACTCATGGAGGTCGTTGATGATCTCCTTCACCTGCTCCACGGTCTTGCCCACGGTATCCGCCAGAAGCTCGATCTCCTCCTCGGTATTGGGCACGAACTCATGGAGCGGGGGATCCAGGAAGCGGATGGTGACGGGGTCGCCCTCCATGGCTTCATACAGCGCCTCGAAATCGCTCTGCTGCATGGGCTGGATCTTCGCCAGGGCAGCCTCCCGCGCCTCCAGGGTGTCGGCGCAGATCATCTCCCGGAAGGCGGCGATGCGGTCCGGCTCAAAGAACATGTGCTCCGTGCGGCACAGGCCGATGCCCTGTGCGCCCAGCTCGCGGGCCTTTTTGGCGTCCCTTGGGGTGTCGGCGTTGGTGCGGACCTGGAGGCGGCGGTATTTATCCGCCCAGGCCATGATCCGCCCGAAGTAGCCGGAGATGGAGGCGTCCACCGTGGGGATCACCCCGTCGTAGACGTTGCCGGTGGCGCCGTCGATGCTGATGATGTCCCCCTCGGCGAAGGTCTTGCCGCCCAGGACGAAACGCTTGCTGGCCTCGTCCATGCGGATGTCGCCGCAGCCGGAGACGCAGCACTCGCCCATGCCGCGCGCCACCACGGCGGCGTGAGAGGTCATGCCGCCCCGCTCGGTGAGGATGCCCTGGGCGGCCTTCATGCCGGTGATGTCCTCCGGGCTGGTCTCCCGGCGGACCAGGATCACCTTTTCGCCCCGCTTGTTCCACTCCACGGCGTCCTCGGCGGTGAAGACCACCTTGCCGCTGGCAGCGCCGGGGCTGGCCCCCAGGCCCTTGCCGATGGGCTTCGCCGCTTTCAGGGCCGCCGCGTCGAACTGGGGATGGAGCAGGGTGTCCAGGTTGCGGGGCTCGATCATGCTGACGGCGGTCTTCTCGTCGATCATGCCCTCGTCCACCAGGTCGCAGGCGATCTTCAATGCCGCCTGGGCGGTGCGCTTGCCGTTGCGGGTCTGGAGCATATAGAGCTTGCCGTTCTCCACGGTGAACTCCATGTCCTGCATATCCCGGTAGTGATCCTCCAGGGTATGGCATACCTGCACGAACTGGCTGTAGGCCTCGGGGAAGAGCTCCGCCATCTGGGCGATGGGCATGGGGGTACGCACGCCGGCCACCACATCCTCGCCCTGGGCGTTGGTGAGGAATTCGCCCATGAGCTTCTTCTCGCCGGTGGCGGGGTCGCGGGTGAAGGCCACACCGGTGCCGGAGTTGTCGTTGAGGTTGCCGAAGACCATGGGCATCACGTTGACGGCGGTGCCCCAGGAATAGGGGATATCGTTGTCCCGGCGGTAAACGTTGGCACGGGGGTTATCCCAGCTGCGGAACACGGCCCGGATGGCCTCGTACAGCTGCACCTTGGGGTCGGAGGGGAAATCCTGACCGATCTGCTTCTTGTATTCCGCCTTGAACTGCTCCGCCAGCTCCTTCAGGTCGGCGGCGGAGAGCTCCACGTCATAGGTGACGCCCTTGCGCTCCTTCATTTCGTCGATGAGCTGCTCGAAATACTTCTTGCCCACCTCCATGACCACGTCGGAGAACATCTGGATGAAGCGGCGATAGGAGTCGTAGACGAAGCGCTCGAACTTGGGGTCCGGGTTCCCGGCGATCATGGCCGCCACCACCTCGTCGTTGAGGCCCAGGTTCAGGATCGTGTCCATCATGCCGGGCATGGAGGCCCTTGCGCCGGAACGGACGGAGACCAGCAGGGGGTTCACCTTGTCGCCGAACTTCTTGCCGTTCATTTCCTCCATCTTCGAGACATTCTGCATGATCTCGTCCATAATGTCGTCGGCGATCTTCCGCCCGTCGTCATAATAGCGGGTGCAGGCCTCCGTGGTGATGGTGAAGCCCTGGGGCACGGGCAGGCCGATGTTGGTCATTTCCGCCAGGTTGGCGCCCTTGCCGCCCAGCAGCTCCCGCATTTTCGCGTTTCCCTCGCTGAACAGGTAGACATATTTCATTTTGCCGCGATCTCCCTTCGATGATATCGTTTTCCCCGGCCGGAACAGACCGGAGGCAGAAACCTTATCTTTAGGATTATACCATGGGATTTCAAAAAGAAAACCTCTTTTTCAAAAATCCCGGCGGATCACCGGCTGTTAACGAGAACCCGCCCGGCGCAGCGCCGGGCGGGCCACGCTGTCGACAACGTGTCGACAGCGTGAGAGCAAAATCAGAAATGTATTCTGATTTTGCAAAAATCTCATGTGAAGGGGGCCTCTCCGCCCCCTTCACAAATCCCCCATGCATGTCGAACCTCTGCCGATAGGTTTGTCTGCAGTCAGACCCGCCCGGCGCAACGCCGGGCGGGTCTTCGTTATACGGTGCGTTCTGATTTTCCCCTGCCAGTTTGCTTCTGTTTATTCGTCCCCGATCTGTCCGCTGCCGTATTGCTCCAGGAGCTTCACGATGCGGTCGTGGGGGTCCATGATGGTGCTGACGGAAACGCCGTGGTTGATGGAGGCCACGATATAGGCCACATATTTGGAGCAGTCCACCTCGATGAACCAGGGCCTTTTTTTCAGTTCCGGGCTCACGTAGGTCAGGTTCGTGCCGAAGACGCCGTCGATCAGCCCGTCCTCATAGGCCTTGTCGAAGGAATCGAAGCCGGAGGTAAAGAGGGTGTAGGTAGCGGTGGCCAGAAAGCGGGTGGCGTTGCCGGCGTGCATATAGCGGGCGATATCCAGCATGCTCTCGCCGGAGGCGATGATATCGTCGGCTACCAGCACGGTCTTCCCCTCCACGCTTTCGCCCAGGTATTCGTGGGCGACGATGGGGTTCCGGCCGTTGACCACGCGGGAATAATCCCGCCGCTTGTAGAACATGCCCAGGTTCACGCCCAGCACGGAGGAATAATACATGTTCCGGTTCATGGCGCCCTCGTCGGGGCTCACCACCATGAAGCCCTCCTTATGGGGATTGATGTCCGGGAAACGGTGGAACATGGCCTTCAGCACCTGGTAGTGAGGCATCAGGTCGTCGAAGCCCATGAGGGGCACCGCGTTCTGCACCCGGTTGTCGTGGGCGTCAAAAGCGACGATATTGTCCACCCCCATGGCCTGCAGCTCCTGCAGGGCGCAGGCGCAGTCCAGGCTCTCCCTCGCGCTGCGGCGGTGCTGCCGCCCGCCATAAAGCTGGGGCATGATGACGGTGATGGAGCTGGCCTTGCCGCCCATGGCCTGGATGATCCGGGTCAGGTTGGCGAAATGGTCGTCCGGGCTCATGTGGTTTTCATAGCCGAAAAGCTTATAGGTGCAGCTGTAGTTGTAGACGTCGGCAATGATGTAGATGTCCATGCCGCGGACGCTGTCATGGAGCAGCGCCTTGGCGTCGCCGGACTGGAAACGGGGGCACTCGGCGGAGAGCACAAAGGTATCCCTGGCCTCCGGCCCCATGGCGGCCCACTGCACCAGCCAATGGTCGATCTTCGCGGTGAGTTCTTCCGAGCCGGGCAGCGAAATCAGGCCCAGCTTGGCAAAATGATTCCCTGTGTGAAACAGCTGTTCAGCTTCCATAATTCCCCTTTCCCCCCAAAAAGCGAAATTTTCAGGCATACTAAATTTAGTCGAAATCCCGGGAATTGTCAAGACATGGGAAAGCATTTGTCGCTTTTCCTTGTTTCGGCGGCGGAAACGTGCTATCATTTGGGGGCAAACACAGAATCATAGGAGGCTAGAACCATGTCCAAGGCCAGTCTGGTCATCATGGCCGCCGGGATGGGCTCCCGCTACGGCGGCGTCAAGCAGATCGCCGGGGTGGGCCCCAATGGCGAGATTTTAATGGAATACGCGATTTTCGACGCGCTGCGCGCCGGTTTTGACAAGGTGGTGTTCATTGTCACCGAGGCTCTGGTGGCGGGGCTCCGGGAGAAATTCGGCGACGCCCTGGCGAAGAAGGGCGTGGAGGTCCGCTTCGCCGTGCAGGACTATTCCTCCCTGCCCGCCTTCCATCAGGTTCCGAAGGACCGCGTCAAGCCCTACGGCACCGCCCACGCGGTGCTCTGCGCCAGGGAGGCCGTGCAGGAGCCCTTCGCCGTCATCAATGCCGACGACTACTATGGGGCCGACGCTTTCCGCGCCATTTCCGAGGCTCTGCCCGCTCTGGACGAAAAGCGCGCCTGCATGGTGGGCTACAAGCTGCGCAACACCGTCAGCGAACACGGCACCGTGACCCGCGGGGTCTGCGCCGTGGCGGAGGATAAGCTCCGGAGCGTGACGGAGACCTTCAAGATCGCCTGCTTCCCCGACGGCACGATTCGGGACACCGCCCAGGACCCGGCAGGCCGGCTGCTGGACCCGGACGCCGTGGTGAGCATGAATTTCTGGGGCTTCCATCCCTCGGTTTTCGACGCCCTGGAGGATTACCTGGTCCGCTTCCTCAAAAGCATCGCCCCCGACGACCTGAAAAGCGAATGCCTCCTCCCCGCTCTGGTGGACGAGCGCATCCGGGGCGGGCAGCTCAGCGTGGACGTGCTTCACACCGACGCCCGCTGGTTCGGCATGACCTATAAGGAGGACCACCCCCTGGTGCAGGCGGAGCTGAAGCGCCTCCACGACTGCGGGGTCTATCCCCCGGCGCTCTGGTAACTGTCTCCATATAAAATGGGCCTGCTGCAGCAGGCCCACTTTTGCCATTCTAAGGAACGAATAAGCTATCTTCTGTAAAACCGATACTGTAAATCGCCAAAAGCATCACAGATACTTTTCCGCAGGAAGGAAGTAAAACCATGGGAAGCATGGAAGAACGCATCGAATCAGAATCCAGATCGGTAATCCGTATAACGAACGACAGATTGGTTTGCAGGGATTGCCTCTATAAACTTGACGATTCCGAGGTGTTCAGAAACACGAGTTTATGCAGGGTATTTTCCCACTCGCCGGGAAAACCAAATGAAGTTCTGCTCGGAGAGGATTGCCAGTATTACAAGAAGAAATAGGTTTGCGATATAATATACTTTAAGGCTATATCAGGAGCAGGCAATGAATCAAGCAGAGAAAGCATTTGCATACGACGCACTTTTACAGGATGTGAAAAGTTGTTCTCGATGCCACGGTCTGAGAGGTACTGTTAAGCTACATGGCTGTGATTTCTGCGAGGAGATCAATCTTTGGTCTTACTGGGAAGGCGGCAGGGACCGTCTCGATGCAAAAGTGCTGCTGGTTGGTCAAGACTGGGGCGATTGTTACTCTGACGACCATATTCGACCTTTTATTGACGCTCAAAAGAGCGGAACCTCTTCCGTCCATTACATGGACAATAATCTCAGTATCACGAACAGAAACCTGGCAGCGTTGTTCGAGAGTATCGGTTATGATATCTTGCGGGATGAGAACGGAACAAGAAACTCGAAGGAACTCTTTTTTACAAATTTCGTGCTTTGCTACCGAAGTAATGGACTGACCGGCGGATTTCAGGACGCATGGGTCCGAAACTGCTCTGACTACTTTCGCAGGCTGGTTTCCATCATAGGGCCGAAGGTGATCCTGTGTCTCGGACGCAAAGTCTATGAGGGCGTAATGAAGTCGTTGGAAGGTCGGGAAGCCATGCCTGGATGGAGAACCTACAATGAGCGTTTGGATACACACGTTCCGAGCGTCGCTGCTGACCGGAATTGTGCGGTATTCCCGCTGGCTCATTGCGGTATCATGGGAACCAATACTCGCAACCGAGGGAAGTCATTTACGGATATCCTTGACATCCAAAAGCAAGATTGGCAGGAAATCACACGATACCTGTAAGACGGTTTTTCGAGATTGATTCGGGAACCAGTATCCAGAGTGATGCGGCCACGGCAAACAAAAACAGCTCCCTTTGGGAGGGAGCTGGCAGACAACGGGACTCCAGCTGACTAAGAGAGCCTGCGGACTTGACGGCTTCGTTGCGCTACTGCCCGCGTTCTCCCCAGTCGCCACCGGTGACAGCCCCCTTTCGGAGGGGGCTGATTCTCTTTCTCGTAGGTTTTTCACAGTAATAATGGAAAGCAGTATTATAAGTATTGTCGAGGATTTTCGGTCAATATGATGGAATAAGATGCAAATAAGATGCGTTCCACGAATTGTGCAATGTTTCCCTTGCTATTCCCGATGCAGGGTCGCTTCGCCGCTGCGGAGGAGGCGCGTTTCTCCGTCTGACAGGCGCAGGCGCAGGGAGAAATCCTTCTCCAGCCCCTCCGCAAAGCCCTCCGTGCCGTCGGAGAGGGTCACCTTCCGCCCCAGGGTGACGCAATGGGCGCGGTATTCCTCCCAATAGGCGTCTCTCGCGCCGGGGAAATCCGAAGCCAGTTCATCCAGACTGCGGATCAGCGCCGCCGCCAGCAAGGTGCGGTCCAATCCGGTCACGCCGAACATGCGGAGAGAGGCCGCCGTCCGGCGCAGCTCCGGCGGAAAACCCTCCTCCGACGCGTCCACATTGACGCCGACGCCCAGCACCAGGCTCTCCATGGTGCCGAAGCGCAGGGACGATTCACAGAGGATGCCGCAGAGCTTCCTGCCCTCCAGCAGCAGGTCGTTGACCCATTTGATCTCCGGCCAGAAGCCGCAGCAGCGCCCCAGGGCACGGCGGACGGCCACCGCGGCCCAGGCGGTGAGCTCACCCACGCCCGCCGGCGGGAGGGGAGGCAGCAGCAGATAGGAGAGATAGAGCCCGCCGGGAGGCGACAGGAAGCTGCGGCCCAGCCGCCCCTTGCCCGCCGTCTGCTTTTCCGCCAGGAACACCGAGCCCGACGGCGCGCCCTGCGCTGCCCAGGCCTTCAGGGCGTTGTTGGTGGAATCCGTCTCCTCCGGCCAGCGGAGAAGGCCGCCCCGGCCCTCCGGCAGGCGGGAGGCAAGGGCAGCCAGACGCAGCGTTTCCCCCTGGGACTCAGGCCCAGTCATCTTTTGCGGCGGGCGTGCGGATGCCAGACACGACGCTGGAAAACTCCCAGATGAACCACTCCCCCGTGGAGGGCTTCGTGCGCAGGGTGACGCCCCGCGGGCTGTCCGCGCCGCCGGAGGTCACAAAAAGCTTGAGATAGCCTTCGCCCAGCTGGTCCCGGCTGTGGGCCTGCTCCTCCACCGTGATCGTCCAGGGGGAGGCGGGGGTATAGTTGTTGGCAGGCGTCGCCCCGGCAAAGTAGGAGGGGCCGAGGTAATCCTTTCCGTCCATGAACCGATCCCGCAAAAACTGCTTCTCCATGGCGGAGAGGGGCTTGGGGCCCTTGAGGTAATCAATCATCTCCAGGGCGGCTTCCCGGCTGCCGGGATAGACGCAAAGCGATGCCATAAACAGGGCCAGCACCCCGAAGGGGTCTTTCAGATCTGCCTCCGGGCGGGCCTTCAGCAGCGCCGGATTGACGGGCAGCGCATCAAAAACAAAGCTTTTCTTTTCCATGATACTGCGAATCACCTCTTGGCCAGATTTCGCTCAAAACGGAAGCCGCGCTTCCGTTTGGAAAGGACGTTTCGCCGGAATCTGCGGGTATCCGCACTTGCGCGAATACCCGCCATTCCGGCGAATAAGGACGTTACTTCGTTTCCAGGTCGTACATCTGCTTCTGCAGGAGCAGCTTCTTGTACTTCACTTCCGCATTCTCGGCGGCTTCCTTGAAGAGGACCTTCGCCCGCTCGGGGAAGCTGAGGGCCAGGGAGGAATAACGCACCTCGCTCATGAGGAAATCCTCATACTTGCCGCTGGGCGCGCCGGAATCGATGCTCAGGGGGTTCTTGCCCTGGGCCTCCATCCGCGGGTCATAGCGGAACAGGTTCCAGTAGCCCGCATCCACGGCGGCCTTCATGATGCTCTGGGATTTGCCCATGCCGGCCCTGGAGCCGTGGTTGATGCAGGGAGCGTAGCCGATGACCAGGCTGGGCCCGTCGTAGCTCTCGGCCTCCGCCAGGGCCTTGAGGCACTGGTTGTAGTCCGCGCCCATCGCCACCTGGGCCACATAGACATAGCCGTAGGAGATGGCGATCTGCGCCAGGTCCTTCTTTTTCACGGCCTTGCCCGCCGCGGCGAACTGGGCCACCGCGCCGATGGGCGTGGCCTTGGAGGCCTGGCCGCCCGTATTGGAATAGACCTCGGTGTCGAAGACGAAAACATTGATGTTCTCGCCGGAGGCCAGGACATGGTCCAGGCCGCCGTAGCCGATATCATAGGCCCAGCCGTCGCCGCCGAAGCACCAGAAGCTGGGCTTGGGCAGCAGGTCGGCATTGGCCAGCACGAACTTCGCTTCTTCTTTGTCGCTGCCTTTGCAGGCCTCCAGGAGCGCGTCCCCGGCAGCCTGGGCCTTCACGCTGTCGTTCATGGCGTCCAGCCAGCCCTGGGCGGCTTCCTTGAGGGAAGCGTCCTCCGTGAGAGCGGTCACCTTTTCCGCCATGAGGGCCCGGCGCTGCTTCATGGCCTGGAGCATGCCGAAGCCGAATTCGGCGTTGTCCTCAAAGAGGGAGTTACTCCAGGCGGGGCCGCGGCCCGCCTTGCTCACGGTGTAGGGGGCGATAGGCGCGCTGCCGCCCCAGATGGAGGAGCAGCCCGTGGCGTTGGCCAGGTGCATGCGTTCGCCGAAGAGCTGGGTGATCAGCTTGGCGTAGGGGGTCTCGCCGCAGCCGGCGCAGGCGCCGGAATACTCGAAGAGGGGCTTTACGAACTGGCTGCCCTTGACGGTGTCGATGGCGAAGGGGGTCTTCTTGGCCTCCACATTGCTGTAGGCGTAGTCGTAGGCCGCCTGCTGCTTCGGCTGCTGGTCGGCGGGGGCCATGACCAGGGCCTTTTCCTTGGCGGGGCAGACGTTGACGCAGCTGCCGCAGCCCAAGCAGTCCGCCGGATCCACCTGGATGCCGAAGGCATAGTCCTCGCAGCCCTTGCCCAGCATTTTCACGGTGACGGTGCCCTCCGGGGCCTTGCTGAGTTCCTCCGCGCTGTAGGCGAAGGGGCGGATGGCGGCGTGGGGGCAGACGAAGGAACAGCGGTTGCACTGGATGCAGTTTTCGGGGATCCACCTGGGGATATCCACGGCACTGTGGCGCCGCTCATAGTGGGCGGTACCCAGGGACATGGTGCCGTCGGCATTCTTCACGAAAGCGGATACGGGGATGCTGTCGCCCCGGAGGAGATCGGTGTCCTTCATGATGCGCCGCAGGTAGTCCAGCAGCTCGGGCCGGTCGCAGGGAAGGCGTACGGGCGGTTTGTCGGGAGCGGGATCATGCCAGGAATCCGGCACTTCCACTTCCTCGAAGGAATCCAGGCCCGCGTCCACGGCGGCAAAGTTCATGTTGACGACCTTTTCGCCCTTGCGGCCATAGGACGCCACGATGGCATCCTTCATATACTTCACCGCGTCGTCGATGGGAAGGATCTCGCTGAGCTTGAAGAAGGCGGACTGGAGGATGGTGTTCGTCCGGCCGCCCAGACCCAGCTCCTGGGCCTTGTGGACGGCGTCCACGATATAGAAGCGGATGCCGTTGTCGGCGATATACTTCTTGGCTCTGGCAGGCAGGCGGGCGTCCAGTTCCTCCTTGCTCCAGGGCCAGTTGAGCAGGAAGACGCCCCCGGGCTTCACATCCTGCACCACGTCGTATTTCTCCATATAGGAGGGGGCGTGGCAGGCCACGAAATCCGCCTTGGTGACATAGTAGCTGGATTTGATGCGGCTCTTGCCGAAGCGCAGATGGGAGATGGTGACGCCGCCGGACTTTTTGGAGTCATACTGGAAATAGGCCTGCACGGTCATATCCGTGTGGTCGCCGATGATCTTGATGCTGTTCTTGTTGGCGCCCACGGTGCCGTCGGAGCCCAGGCCCCAGAATTTCAGGGATTTGATGTCCTTCGGGGTGGTGTCCGGCTCCTCGTCGATGGGCAGGCTCTTATGGGTCACGTCGTCCACGATGCCGATGGTGAAGCCCTGGATGGGCTCATCCTTCTGCAGGTTGCGGACCACGGAGATCACGCTGCCGGGCGTGGTGTCCTTGCTGCCCAGGCCGTAGCGCCCGCCGATAACGGGGACGGAATCGAACTTCGAGCCCCGGAGAGCGGCCACCACGTCCAGATACAGGGGCTCGCCCAGGGCGCCGGATTCCTTTGTGCGGTCCAGCACGGCGATCTTTTTCACCGTGTCGGGCAGAACGGAGATCAGGTGCTTCGCGCTGAAGGGCCGGTAGAGGTGCACATTGATGACGCCCACCTTCTCGCCCCGGGCGTTGAGGTATTCCATGATCTCCTGGGCGGTGTTGCATACGCTGCCCATGGCGACGATGACGTATTCCGCGTCCGGCGCGCCAAAATAGCTGAAGAGCTTGTAGTGGGAGCCGTTGCGGCGGTTGATCTCGTCCATATAGCCCTGCACGATGTCCGGCAGATTGTCGAACCAGGTGTTGGAGGCCTCGCGGTTCTGGAAGAAAATATCGGGGTTCTGGGCGGAGCCGTGGAGGACGGGATGGGAGGGCAGGTTGGCCCTGTCCTTGAAGGCGCGGACCGCGTCCATATCCAGCATTTCCTTCAGTTCGTCATAGTCCCATACCTCGATCTTGGCGATCTCATGGGAGGTGCGGAACCCGTCGAAGAAGTTGATGAAGGGAACGCTGCCCTTGATGGCGCTGAGGTGGGCCACGGCGGACAGGTCCATGACCTCCTGGGGATTGGCGGAGGCCAGCATGGCAAAGCCGGTGCTGCGGCAGGCCATCACGTCGCTGTGGTCGCCGAAGATATTCAGGGCGTGGCTGGCCACGGTGCGGGCAGACACATGGATGACGCAGGGCAGCAGCTCGCCGGCGATCTTGAACATATTGGGGATCATCAGCAGCAGGCCCTGGGACGCGGTGAAGGTGGTGGTCAGGGCGCCGGAGAGGAGGGAGCCGTGGACCGCGCCCGCGGCGCCGGCCTCAGACTGCATCTCCACCAGCTTGACCTGCTGGCCGAAAATGTTCTTGCGGCCGTGTGCGGACCAGTCGTCCGCCAGTTCGGCCATCACGGAGGATGGGGTGATGGGATAGATCGCCGCCACATCTGTGAAGGCGTAGGCCACGTGGGCCGCTGCTGTGTTGCCGTCCATGGTTTTCAGTTTGCGTGCCATAGAGGGACCTCCTTATTATTCTGCTTACGCTATTTGCTTTTCCGCGGTTGATTTCGCTATTTCGATAGTTTTGATTCTTATGATATCATGCCCAATGAAAGTTGTAAACCGCAAACTTGCACGAAATCCCTGCTTTTTCCGCCGCCATCCTGCCGCAAAATGGAGAGGCCGACAAAAACCGCGCCGGGGCCGGCTCTCCTGAGCCGGCCCCGGTACGCCCTTCCATGCGCGTCCGCGCCCGTGGGATCAAAGGATCATGTTGACGATCGATTCCGCGCTGATGCAGAGGAAAAGGACGAATCCCAACCCTGCGGCATACCATTTCCTGTTCTTCATCGACGACACCTCCATGCAGCATCCTTGCCTTTTGATGGCTCCATTCTGCCGCAGGCGGTGTCCAATAAAACGGACTTTTCGCGGAATCCGGGATGTTTTTTCGGAATTCAGTCGGTTTCCGGGATCGGGAGACCCTTATCCCAGGTCGATGTTCTCTCCCCGGAGGCCGATCCAGGCCCCGTCCCCGGCCTCCGGGGCGTCGGGATGGGCCAGCAGCCACTTGTTCCGGGCCCGCAGGAGCCTGTCCTCCGGATCCTTTTCCCGGATGGCGGGCTTCGGCGTGTTGGTCCCCAAGGGAAGGGCCACCGCCACCCGGAAGCCTGTTTCTTCGTCCGTATGGCAGGGGGCATAGTGCAGGGTGGTGGCGTAGACCTCCACCACCGCCCCCGCCGGGGCCCGGAAGGCCTTCACCGCGGCGGTATCCAGGCTTCCGTCCGTGATCTCCTCCTGCTTCGCCAGCAGCAGGATAAAGTCCCCCTCGCCGATGTTCAGCTCGCTGTCCCGGTGGTATTCCAGGCAGTTCAGCTTTCGGTTGCGCCCCCAGCACATGCCCAGCTGGATGGGCATGCCCCCGTAGGCCCGGTCCCGCAGCGCCGGGAAGACGTCCGTCGCCTCCAGGGCGGGGATGCCGGGCTCATAGGCGGTCCCCTCCTCCGGCAGGGGGATGGCGGCCATGGCCGAGCGCAGCGCCGCCGTATCATAGCCCGTCAGCACCTTGCCGTAGGGCTTGAATTCCGGGTCGAATACAGACCAAACTTGCATGTTTTCGTCCTCTTTCTTTCATTTTCGGGGAATCCGGGCGGCGCCGAAGCCCGGCGAAAAATACGCTCGCGAAGCGGCTGTGCGAGCGAAGCGAGTGCGGGCAGCGGAGCGCAGCCTTCTCAAATCGGAGCCCGGCGAAGCGGGTCCGATCTGCTTATTTTTTGGAGGGGTCGCCCGCGCCCTTGGACATGGTCCAGTGGCGGTAGGTGCCCGCCGCGTCGCCGGATTCCCGGGCCGCCTTGGCCGCGGGGGTATAGAGCCCGTATTCGTGGGCCACCAGGCATTCGGTGTAGCTCTTGTCGGTGTGGGCGTTGCGGGGCAGGGGCACGTCCTGCTCCCCTGCCAGGATGTCCTGCACCTTGGCGACATTCACGGTGTGGGTGCTCGTGCCGTCGGCCACGGCCACCGCTGCCGCCACGCCCGCGGCCTGACCGGTGCCCACGCACTGGGGGATCAGGTTCACATTGTCGATGGCGATGCGGTCCGCCGAAATGTGGCGGCCGGGGGCCAGCAGGTTTTCCACCTTCTGGGGAAGGATGGAGCGGTAGGGGATCTCGATGGGGGCGTTGTCGTTGAGGGTGTCCACGGTGCAGTGCCAGGCGATGCAGTCCTCATGCTCCTTGGGGAAGGCCCAGTCGTTGGAGGAGATGACATATTCCCCCACGATGCGGTGGGAGCCGCGGGTGCCCAGCTGGGGCGCGATATCATAGAGATAGGCGTCCTTGAAGATTTCCGGGGCGTAGGTCTTGTAGGCCTCCAGCACCTCCCGGAGCACCAGGCGGGTGCCCATTTCCGTGGCGGTCTGGTCGGAGATCTTGGAGCAGTCCCGCTTGGGCTGCCAGTTGTTGACCCAGCTCACGTCGTCGGTGGGCCCGGCGATCATGCCGGTGCGGAAGCCGTGGAGCTTGTAAAGCGCCTCGGAGAGCTTCTGTGCTTCCTCCCGATGGGTGAAGTTCCAGATGTTGTAGGCCGCCTTGCTGAAGCCGCCGATGCGGTACACCAGGGCGGTGGAGGAGCAGCGGCAGTCGTCGTCGATGGCGGAGGAGGTGGGCGCGCCGGAGAGGCGGCACAGGTCCGCGTCGCCCGTGGCGTCGATGACCACCTTGGCCAGAACGGCCTTCCGGCCCTCCTTGGATTCGAAGATGACGCCCTTGCACACGTCGCCCTCCATGATGGGCTTCACGCCCCAGCTGTGGTACAGCACCCGGATGGAATCCTTGAGTTCGTTGAGCATGATGTCCATCTCGATCTTCAGCTGGGTGGGGTCCAGCATGAAGCCGTGCTCCACTCTCGCGGGGGGAATGTGGGTCGCGCCGCCCACGTCGCCCCATTTGCGCACTTCCTCCGGGTCGGTGATGCCCGCCAGCTCCGGACCGGGGCCGCGGACCGCGCCGGGGATCTTGCTGAGGCGGGTGTACCACTCCTCCTGAATGCCCCGGACATAGGTCTTCTCATGGAAGGAAAGGCTGGGGATCAGCAGCACATAGCCGCCGGTCACGTCGCCGCCGCAATAGCCGTAGCGCTCCATGAGGATCACGTTTTTGCAGCCGGCGCGGGCCGCCGCCACGGCGGCGCTGTGGCCCGCGCTGCCGCCGCCCACCACCAGCACGTCGCATTCATCGTAGATGGGGACGAGGGTCTGAGGTTCCAGATAAGTTTTCGCGTTCATTGTTTTCCCTCCAGCCGAGGCTGCAGCCTCATTATTTATTCGTTATAACCTAATCATAACACAGGACACATCCCGGTTCAAGAACGGAATAGCGCCGTCCCTATTCCACGCGGCAGCGTTTTTCGCCCCTCCGGAACGCCCGGATGTTCTCCATGATCTCCGCGAGGCAGCGCTGCCTCGTTTCCAGGGCCCCCCAGGCCATGTGGGGGGTGAGGCACACGTTGGGCAGATTCCGGATGGCATAGAAGGGGTGCTCCTCCGGGAAGGGCTCCCGGCTGTAGACGTCCACCCCCAGGCCCCCCAGCCTGCCTTCCGCCACCGCCGCGGCCAGGGCTCCCTCATCCGCCACCGCGCCCCGGGCCACGTTGATGAAGATGCAGTCCGTTTTCATCAGGGCCAGCCTTTCCGCGGAAAAGAGGCCCCGGGTCTCCGCCGTCAGGGGCAGGTGGACCGAGAGGACGTCCGATTCCCGGCAGAGGGTATCCAGATCCGTGCAGGGCTCCCCCGGCGCGGGACTGCGCCGCCAGGCCAGCACCCGGCAGCCCAGAGCAGAGGCGATCTGAGCCACCCGCTTGCCGATGCGCCCGTAGCCCGCGACACCCCAGGTCATGCCCCGCAGCTCATGGTAAACGGGCGTCAGCAGATTGGCGGTGGGGCCGCGGGTGTAGCTGCCGTCCTTCACCGCGCCCATGTAGCTCCCCAGGCGGCTGACGAGATAGAGGGCCATGGCGGCGGTAAGCTGGGCCACGCTGTCGGTGGAATAGCCCGCCACGTTGCACACGGCGACGCCCGCGCCGCGGCACCAGGCGGTGTCCACGTTGTCATAGCCCGTGGCGGCCAGGCAGATGAGCTTCAGCCTTTTGCAGCCGCTCAGATTCTCGCCGTTCAGCTTCACCTTATTGATGACGGCGACCTCCGCCTCCGCCAGGCGCCGGGTCACTTCTTCCGGCGGCGTGGCGCTCCACACCGTCAGCTCCCCCAGGGTCTCCAGGGGGGACAGGTCCAGGTCCGCCCCCAGGGTGGCGGCGTCCAATACCACGATCTTCATCGCTCCGACCTCCCGCGTTTCGTTTATTCGTATTATACCGTCTTTTCCCGCCGGCGGAAAGCGGTGATTCCCCGAATTCCTGAAGAAACTGTCGCAATTTGCCGCGCTTTATGCTATAATCACCGTGATTTCTTTGAAGCAAAAGGAGCCAGAAATGAAAAAGCTTGCGATTTTTCTTGTACTTGCGCTGCTTCTGAGCGTCTGCGCCGCCTGCACCAAGGCGGAGCCCGCGCCCACGGCTGCGCCGACCCCCGCCCCCACGGAAGCGCCCGCTCCTACGGCGACCCCCGCCCCCACGCCTGCGGAGACGCCTGCGCCTACGGAAACACCCGTGCCTTCGGAAGCGCCCGCCCCCACGGAGACCCCCGCGCCGACCCCCGTTCCCACGGAGGTACCCGCCCCCGCCGGCGCGCTGGAGGACATCCTGCCCGGCAGCTATTGGATGGGTATCCGTTTTGACGCCTACGGCGAGGATATGGAGCCGGAAAGCATCGAATTCGAGGAATGGGCCCAGGATACCTTCAATCTGCTGCTGAACGCGGACGGCACCGGCATCTTCCGCACCAGCTACTGGAGCCCCTATGATTCCGACAACGGCTACATCACCTGGACCATCGACGGCAACAATCAGATGACCCTTCATCTGGCCGACGAGGTGGATATCCCCTGCCATCTGGAGGGGGAAAACCTGGTCCTGACGGAATACTACGGCTGCCGCATCGTCATGGAGGAGCGCAGCGAGATGACCCCGGCGGGCACGGAGCTGCGCACCGAGAAGCTCGCGGGCAGCTGGATCGCGGACAAGATGGAGATCGAGGGGGCCGCCTCCGACCCCCGGCAGGAGCACCTGCTGATCTACCTGGTCTGCGACGAGGAGGGCGCCAGCTTCTATTGGAACGAGAAGGACGGCCTGGCCAGCTTCTATGACGAGAATCTTGCCGTCTGGTACCGCTGGACGCCCCTGTACGACGGCCACGAAACCAACCAGGTCTGGTCCGCGGACCTCACGCCCCTGAATTACTACGGCCACCGGGATTACAGCGTCGCCGTCACCGGGGAGAAGGAAGCGGAAATGCTCGTCTACTTCTACTCCTCCACGGAGGATTATCCCACGGTGGTCTGGCTGCACCTGATCCCCGCCAGCCCCAAGAGCGTGGTGAAGCCCATTCCGGAACCCGTCACCGTGGACAATGTGGGCGACCTGATCCTGAACCTGCGGGACGGGGCCGAGATATCGCTGGAGCCCGGCACCTACAACATCACGGAATACCTGCGGGAGCATCCCGACGCGGTGGCCGCCTGGGATTACAACACGAACGATGTGTATGCCTGGGGCCTCTACGACCTCGGCTATGACGATCCGGAGCTCCAGATCATCGGCCTGAAGGACATCACCATCAAGGCCGCCAGGCCCGGCGAGCTGACGGAGATCGTCTGCGAGCCCCGCTATGCCAACGTTCTGAACTTCCTGCGCTGCTGCAACGTCAGTCTGGAGGGCGTCACCATGGGCCACACCATCGAGCCCGGCTATTGCTCCGGTTCGGTGCTGAGCTTTCAGGACTGCTCTCTCGTCCGCCTCGAGGGCGTGGACCTCTACGGCTGCGGCGCCTACGGCGTCTCCGCCTATGACTGCTATGATTTCAGCATGAACAACAGCATCATCCGGGAATGCACCTACGGCTGCCTCAGCATCACGGGCTCCTACTCCATGTCCTTCTCCAACGTCGATTTCCGGGACTGCGAGGGCTACACCATGCTGGAGTTCAACTACTCCGCCGCAGACTTCAGCGACTGCAGCTTCAAGAACCTCGCTGGCACCTTCCTCTATGTGGACGACAGCGCCCACGTCAGCTTCGCCGGCTGCACCATGGACAGCGAGATCAAGGCATTTTTGGAGACCCACCCCGCCTTCGGCACCCAGATCGACGGCGACTGGGAATCCGCCTCCTCCCCGAAGGGGAAGGGGTAATCCCTTCATGCACAGAAAGATTGCCGGGCGGCCGCAAGGCCGCCCGGCAATATCTATTTTTCATTCAAAATTCAACTCACGATTCAGCTCACGCGGTTTTGCGGAAGAACAGCACCCCGATGCAGGCGGGGCCGCAGTGGCTGCCGATGGTGCTGCCGGCGCTAGTGACGCAGACCTCCTTGAAGGAATGCAGGGAGCGCACCAGGGCTTCGGCCTTGTCCACCAGCTCCTGGGGCATATCCGTGTGGGTGATCATGATGCGCCCCGGCACCACGTTGTCGTTCCCTTCCAGCCGCCCGCGGATGTAGTCCAGCACGGTCTTCTCCATATTGCCCCGGTATTTGCGCCCCACGGTCATCGCCCCGTCGTTATTCACGACGATCTCAGGCCGCAGCTTCAGCAGATTGGCTCCCAGCGCAGCCACGCCGGAGCAGCGGCCGCCCTTGTGGAGATATTCCAGCGTCTGCAATACGAAGCTCACGTCCAGCCGGGTGCGCATTTCCTCCAGCTTTTTTGCGATCTCCGCGGCAGTCATCCCCTCGGCGGCCATTTCCGCTGCAGCCATCGCCAGCTGGCCGCTGCCGGAGGAGAGATTCAGGCTGTCCACGGGATAGACGCCGGTCATGCCCTCGGCGGCGATGCAGGCATTCTGATAGCAGGCGGAGAGCTTGTTGGAGATATTGATATGGACGACCTCGCAGCCCGCGTCCGTCCAGCGGCGGAAGCAGTCCTCATAGCCGCCCACGGAAATGGCGCTGGTCTTGGGCAGCGCGCCGGTCTTTTTGGCATAGTCATAGAGCTCCGCTGTGGTCACGTCCACTCCGTCGTGGCAGACCCGGTCCCCCAGGGTCACCTCCAGAGGCAGAGCCTCGATATCGAAGCGCCGGTAGAGCTCCGGCGTCAGGTCGCAGGTGGAATCGCAGGTGATCTTGATCTTGGACATGGACAGTTCTTCCCCCTCATCCTTCCGGGCGGCCCGGCGGGGCCAAGGGCCCCGGATATCCGCTGCCAGCACAGACGTTGTTATTTCACACTATGACACGAATCCCCGAAAATTGCAAGACTTATGTTCATTCCTCCGGCGCAAACGCCTTCGGGGGCGGCGGCTTTCGCCGGAGAGGAAACCTTTCCCCGTTTTTCCGAAGATGTGCGGATTTCTGCGTTATTCATTGACGGACCGGCAAAAAATGGTTAAAATATAATAGGAATTTCAGAGCGTGTTCACACAACCGTTCATGGAGACAAGAAAGCGCGCTGTGCCCTGCCGGTCCCTGCGGGAACCGCTGCGCGGCGCGACGGAGGCCAACATATGGCTTATGAATATATGAAACGCGCCCGCGGCAAGACCGGCGGGGCGCACACCGGCGACGCTCCGCCCCAGCCCGACACGGACGCGCTTCTCACCGGGCTGAAGCAGCCCACAGCCGCGCAGCTGGGAAAGCGGGTGGACCTGCCGGAGGCCATGCGCACGAAGATGGAGAACGCTTTCGGCGCGGACCTGAGCGCCGTGAAGCTCTATGAGAGCGAGGCGGTGGGCGACGCGGGGGCCAGAGCGGTCGCCCGGGGCGCAAGCATCGCCTTCGCGCCGGGGCTGCTGGATTTCACCAGCTTCGGCGGTCAGGCCCTGCTGGGCCACGAGCTCAGCCACGTGGTCTCCCAGGCGAGGGGCGAAGCAACGGGGCGCGGATTCCTGGACGATCACGCCCTGGAAGCGCGGGCTGACCGGGAGGGGGCCATGGCCGCCGCCGGGGAGACGATCGCGCTGCCCACGGCGGCGCTGTCCCCTGTGGCCGCCGCCCCCGCCGCAGGTCCCATGCAGGCCTCGAAGGACGAGCAGAAGAAACGGGCGAAGCTCGGCAAGCAGGCGGACAAAAAGGATGCGGCGGTCAAGGATATGGTGGAGCGCTATGACGCCAAGCAGGCGGACATGACGGCCGTCATGAAGGCGCAGGGCTTCTCCGACGAGGAGATCGAGGCGCAGAAGATGTTCCAGCGCCTCAACGACTCCCACGGCATGCGCCGGCGTCTGGAGAGCGTGCAGGGAGACGGCGCGGACGGGAACGCCGCGTCTTCCCTGGCCTTCCGGCTGGGGCGGGGCGTTTTCAGCAAAAAAGGCGCCGCCAAGCGCGCAGCGCGGGAAAGCCGGCTGACCGGCGAGATCCTCGCGGGGGACAGCGAGCTGCAGCAGGCCGACCGAATGGCGGCGGACCTTGCCTATCAGAACCAGCAGCCGGACCGGGACGAGGCCGCCCTGCAGAGGGCGCAGCAGCTCGCCCAGGCGGCGGAGGCGGATACCAGCGGCGGCTTCCTGGCCGGGCAGCAGCGCATCGGCGCGGAGCACAACGTGGCGGAAAGGGCAAAGGCCTATCAGGCCAGCCTGGGGGACACCCGCCGCTGGGGCTACCGTCAGAAGCGGGAAGCGGATATCGCTCAGGGGACCACCCAGGGCGTCATCGACGAGAGCCGGCGGAAGGAAGCGGCGGCCCTGCAGGGGGAAACGGCTGCCATGCAGTCGGCGTCCTTCAGCGGCACCATCCGCGGCGGCGTCATGAACCAGGTCTACAGGTTCAACGAGGGCGAGGGCAAGGCGGCCAAGGGCGGCTACTTCAAGCCGAAATCCGAGGATTTCGACTTCAATAATCCCCTCCTGAAAATGGTGGGCATCAACACCGGGGACAAGACTTCCGAGCCCAATATGGCGAACCGGGAGATCGCCTTTTCCGTGCTGGGGAAGCTGCTGGGTTCCTCCGTGGCGCTGGAATCCAGGCAGGCGGAGGTGGCGGACAGCGACCTGAAGGGCCGGCATTACGAGACCGACGAGAAGGACCGGGAATACAAGCTGGGCAAGGGCGACACCGGCGTGCTCATGGAGGAGGCGCAGGGCAGAGACTGGGACCATTACAACTGGGAGTATGTCGGCCCGGAGACCTTCATGGGCAGCGATAAAGCCATGGAGCGCAGCAAAGTGAAGATGGACCAGCTGTCCGACGAGGAAAAGGAGATGTGGCAGCGGGAGGAAGCCATCGTCAAAGCCATCCGGTCCGGCGAGGACCAATCCACAGGCGCCACCGTGGGGGAGCGCCTGGCCGCCGCGGCCCCCGGCGTCAAAATGGCAAAAAAGAGCACGACCTCCTTCGGGGCGAAGACCCTGGCCGCCCGGCGCAGCGACGACAAGAAACGCTTCACGAAGGAAACTCTGGACGCCTCCGATGCGAATTTCCAGCGGGAGATGAACGAGCTGTTCCTGCTGGATACCCTTGCCGGCCATCCGGACCGGCACGGCGGCAACTTCCGGGTCGACCACAGGAAAGACGGCTCCATCGGCGTCAAGGCCATCGACAACGACCTGACCTTCGGCGAGAATATGGACTACTTCGGCAGGAAGACGGACCATTACGGCGGCCTGCCGGAGCAGATGCAGATCGACAGGAGAATGGCGGAGAGCATCCGGGGGATGTCGAAGGAGACGCTGGAAACCTCCATGGGACATCTCCTGAAGAAGGAGGAGATCGACACCCTCTGGGAGAAGTTCGGCAGGCTGAAGGAATACATCGACGAGATGGAGAAGAAGGACCTGCTGGTGGACAAGTGGGACGAGAGCACCGCCAAGCGGGAATTCGAGCTGGCCGGCGGCCTGGGTTCCTTCAACCTGGCCGATCAGGGAAAGAAAAAGTATTCCGGCACCACCTATTACCAGAAGATGCTGCTGGACCTCAACGGCGCGGACAGGGCCTACAGCGTCCACAAATGGGACTACTGATACCCGGCGGAAGGGGGGATTCCCGTCCCCTCTCACGGTTCCCCCATGCATGTCGAACCTCTGCCGATCGGTTTGTCTTCAGTCTGCGGCGGAAGGGCAGATTTGCCCTTCCGCCTCTTTCTTTTTGGTTGCAATCCTCCGGCGGCAGAATATATAATGAAAACATAATACTGATCTTCCATCAAACGATTGAAAAATCGTTTGATGGCTGCGGTGAAGTCTCCCCGCAGTTTTCCAGCCCTTCGGCTGGAAAAAGATCGTATTGCACTGCAAATCGCC
>JAEEGI010004365.1_pt1 | contig 33173 bp, 26 predicted proteins | sample 8958751 | NCBI WGS metagenome assembly JAEEGI01 (sample SAMN16246545, study PRJNA631951) | gut metagenome | biome: gut microbiome; feature: rumen; material: KS-attached | host: Bos | place: Iran: Karaj | collected 2018-10
TATTCCAACACATGCGTCTAAAAAATGACATTGATTATAAACGCTTTCCAGAGCCGTCTAGAGGGGACTGGACTAGATTTACGATTCTCGTCCTCTCCGCTGAAAGTGGCTCTCAGGTATCTGGGAGCCATTTTCCGTGCTGCTCTTCAGCGACGCAGGTTGCCCGAGAGGGGGAAATTCACTATCTTCGCATCGTCGGAAACAACAAGAAGGACATGGCTACGGAAGAAGCGTTCTTTGCCGGGGATCCGGTGGCTTGGGGACTGTATGAGACCTTGAAGAAGGAGTTGGTGTGGCGGTATCCGGAGATGGAAGTCCGGGTGGCGAAAACGCAAGTCTCCTTTTTCGACAGGCTGATGTTTGGTTGTGTGTCGTTCGCCCGTGTACGGCGAAAAGCGGAGATGCCCCGGCATTTCATCACGCTGACCCTGGGCCTGCCGGAACCGGTAGATTCGCCCCGGATCGCCGTGAAGTGCCAGCCGTATCCGGGCCGATGGACCCACCATATCCTGCTCGCGTCGAACGAGGAAATCGATGCGGAACTGCTTGTCTGGATTGACCGGGCCCATCAGTTCGCGCAGCGGTAACAAAGGGTGGTGCGATAATCGGCAGGGAACGAGTAGTTTCGTAATATGCGGCGAAATCTGGGCATTTACTCTCGTCCTCTCCGCAAAAATCCCTTACAGAGCTTTCTGTGAGGGATTTTTAGTATATAACCCCTTGTTTTGATTCTTGTAACTTATTCGTTATCTTTGATTTTGTAATAAAACGAATACCATGGATAAAGAACCCGTTCCCTCCCTGTTCACCCGCCGTGATTTCCTGAAAATCGCCGGTCTTGGCGTCGGCGCCGGACTGGTCGGCCTCCCGACGTCCTGTAACAGGGCCGTCATGAAAACCGTCACACCCAATATCCAAGGTTTTTCCGAAACGAACGCCGAGGACAACGGCATTCCCTGGGTACCGAAATCGGACCGGAAGATCCGGGTCGGACTGATCGGCTACGGCGTGTGTAAGTTCTCCGCCGCATTCAGTTTCCAAAACCATCCGAACGTCGAGGTTGCGGCCGTGAGCGACCTGATTCCGGAGCGTTGTGCCGAACTGGCCAAGGTGACGGGTTGCAGCAAGACCTATCCTTCCCTGGAAGAATTGGTAAAGGATGACTCGATCGAGGCCGTGTTCATCGCGACCGACGCCCCCAGCCACGTCCGCCACGTCATCGAAGCCCTGAATCACGGGAAACATGTCGCCTGTGCCGTTCCGGCCGTGCTCGGCTCCCTGGAAGACGCGGACCGCCTGTATGAAGCGGTGAAGCGGAGCGGGCTGAAATACATGATGTTTGAAACCTCCATGTATCGCAGCAACCTGTATGCGATGCGGACCTTGTATGAAGCCGGATGCCTGGGAGACATCCTGTACGCCGAGGGCGAATACTGGCATTACTCCAAGGACGGGATCGACTCCTTCAACGGCTGGCGCGACGGGCTTCCGGAGCAATGGTATCCGACCCATTCCGACGCTTACTACGTGGGCGTGACGAACGGCAGTTTCCTGGAAGTCTCGTGTCTGGGCATCCCGTCCAAGATGGAACGTTACCGTCACAACCAGTATAACAACCCGTTTGCAACGGAAATCTCGCTCTACCGCACCAGCGGCGGCGGCGTGGCCCGTATGGGACGGTCGTCAGACACCCAAGGATCCGGTTACGGCTCCGAAACGGGGCGCGTGCGCGGAACGAAAGGCTCCTACTATGACAAGTATGTCGGCATCGAGCAGGAATTGCCTGACCTGAGACGGCCCGCATTGCCTCCGGGCGTGAAAGGTGGCGGCCACGGCGGTTCCCACGGACACCTGACGGATGAGTTCGTCTCCGCCATCCTGGAAGACCGCAAGCCCTTGGTTGACGTTGCGATGGCCCTCAACATGACGGTAGGCGGCATCGTGGCCCACGAATCGGCCATGAGGGGCGGCGAATGGTTGAAAATCCCCCAGTACAAATATTGGGGCTAAGACTCCCCGGTCACAACAGCCAAGAATGACCGAATCGCAATAAATAGGGATTTCCCGCAACTGCGCGGTGCCGTATCTTTGCACCATGAGTCCGGTATTCACTGCTTTGATGATTCCGTTCCTGGGGACGGCCCTGGGATCGGCTTTCGTGTTCTTCATGAAACGGGAGATGCCGGCGCTGGTGCAGAAGGTCCTGCTGGGATTCGCTTCCGGCGTGATGGTGGCCGCCTCGGTGTGGTCCCTGCTCATCCCGGCCCTGGAGATGGGAGAAGGGGCCCCGGCGGTCGTAGCCCCGGTCATCGGCCTGCTGGCGGGCTTCGCCTTCCTGCTGCTCATCGACTACATCACGCCCCATATCCATCCCGGAGGCGAAGCGGAAGGCCCCCAAAGCCGCCTGTCCCGCACCGCGAAACTGGCCCTGGCCGTCACCATCCACAATTTCCCGGAGGGAATGGCCGTAGGCGTTGCCATCGCCGGAGCCCTGACGGCTGATTTCAACATGGCCGGAGCGCTGGCCCTGTCGCTGGGTATCGCCATCCAGAACGTGCCCGAGGGCGCGATTATCTCGATGCCCCTGCGGGCCGAAGGAAACTCCCGATGGAAAGCCTTCGGCATCGGAGCGCTCAGCGGAATCGTGGAGCCGGTTGGCGGAGCGCTGGTGCTCGTGCTGGCGTCGACCGTCCTGGGCATCATGCCCTTCATGCTGGCTTTCGCCGCCGGCGCCATGCTCTATGTCGTAGTGGAGGAACTGGTCCCTGAATACTCGCAGGGCAGGCATTCCAACGTCGGCACCGTGGGATTCGCCCTCGGCTTCGCCCTGATGATGGTGCTGGACGTGGTGCTGGGGTGACGAGACAAGCTGCTCAAAGTGTCGCTTTCAGGACGACGATCGAGTTGTCCCGGAACAAGTTGTCGGGAAGACGGATTACCGTGTATCCATCTTCGCCAGACAGATCCAGAACTTGACCCGTCTCTAGGGAGCAGCAGCCCTTTAACCGGACAGAAGGAATCGCGACGGAAGGTTTCGGCTCCGTGATGAAAATATAGAGGTTCGTTTCCTTTCCGTCCGTCTTCTCAGTAAGATACACATCCCCGTCATCCACTTTGATCGAAGACGGCTTCGCGCCATACACCGCCTCGCCGGTGGCTCCCAGCCAGGCCCCCATCTCCCTTAGCCGCCGCACGGCAGGAGCCGGGAGCGTACCGTCCGCCTTAGGACCGACATTCAGCAGATAATTGCCTCCCATTGAAGTATTGTTGACCAGATAACGGAGCATCCTGGACGCCGGTTTCCAGTTAAAGTCCTTGCTGTGATAGGCCCAGGAGTTCTGCATCGTCGCCGGAGTCTGCCACGGCTTGTCCAGCATCTCCTTGGGATACGTGTTGTCGTGCATCTCGAGAAAATCGATGTTTTCTCCGGGATCCGCGAAGCAGATTCGGCCATTGATGAGGCACTTGTCACTGTATGTCCTGACCAGGCGGATCAGTTCGTCCCGCCGGGCGGGGGTGATGTGGTTGTCCCAGCCCCAGGTATCGAACCAGAGCAGGTCGGGATCGTATTTTACGATCAGTTCCTTTACCTGCGGAAGGGATTTCCTTTGCCAATATCGCTCGAAGTCCTCGTCGGGCCGCCAGGGACACCAATACGGCACCGCCCCGTCCGGGTCCTCCCAATCCTGCCAGTGCGAATAATAGAATCCATACTTGAGACCATACTTCTTGCAGGCCGCCACCAGCGGAGCGAGCAGGTCTTTCCCATAAGGCGTGGCAGCGATATCAAAGTCTGACACTTCGGAATCCCACAGGGCGAAACCGTCGTGGTGCTTCGCCGTAATCACCAGATATTTCATCCCCGCGTTGCAGGCTTCCCTGACCCAGCTGTCGGGATCATACTTCACGGGGTTGAACTCCTTGACGAGGCCGTTGTAGTACTCGTCGGGAACCTCAAGGCGGGTTTTGATCCATTCGGCATACCAGGAGTTCCCTTGCGCGAACGTCGTGTCGGGCATCGTATGCCCATCGTAAGTACCTTCCAGGATGGAATACAGCCCCCAATGGATGAACATGCCGAACTTGGCGTCCCTGAACCACTCCGCCTTCTGCGGATCCAACTTCAAGGAGACCTCGGCGGCAGTCTTTTTATGGGAGCAGCCCGTGGCCCCTGCGACCAGCAAGACGCATAAGATAATGACGGTCTTTTTCATATAAAGATCGTTCAATAAATGACCTTGACCCAAGGCATCTTTTCATCCAGAAAGGCCTTGAGGGTCACGGGGATGTCACAGCAGAGGCGGTCGGCGCCGAGATAGATGCCGAGGACGAAATCCTCGATCTTCTGGTTGGGCCAGAGACTGACCGTAATGCCCTCGGCGTGGGCCTTGTCGACCATCGTGCGGGACGTTTCCTCCAGCTTGCAGCCCAGGGTCTTGATGCCCACCGTCTTGGCCAGGGCGATCGTCTCGTCGTTGATCGGCTTGCCGACGATCAGCAGGAGCTCCGCCTCCGGATGATGCTCCTGCAGGTAGCGGAGCCCCCGGTAGTCGGAAGAGGTGAAGACGAACTGGGCGTTGCGGGACCGGATGGTCCGGACGCCCGCATAGACCTTTTCGACGTACTCTTCCAGCCGCTCCCGGGGATAGAGCGCCGCCGGCGTCGTCTTCATCTCAAATTCCACATAAAGCCCGTCCTTTCCGTCCAGGAACGCGCAGAAATCGGCGAAAGACAGGATCTTGTTGCCCTTCTTGGTCCGGAGCGCCTCGATCTCGGCGGCCGTCTTCTCCTCAAAGATGCCGCTCCCGTCCGTCGTGCGCTCCAAGGTATGGTCGTGGGTCAGGTACAGGACGCCGTCCTTCGTCATCCGGATATCCGTTTCAAAGCCCGTATAGCCGGCATCCCAGCTTTCCTGGAAGGCGACAAGGGTGTTTTCGTCCCGTTCGAGGCGGCCGCCCCGGTGGGAAAAGGCCCGGACGGTCTGCGTCTGGGCATACGCTCCTGCCGCGAGACAGAATGCAAAGACGAAAAGGAGCAACTTTCTCATGGCTACTTGCTTTGCAGGACGTATTTCCCGGAAGTCAGGAAAATCTTGGTATTCTCCCCTTCCGTGTAGCTGGGCAGCTTGCCGGCATCCAGGTGGAAGCGGGCCGGAGCGATGACGGTCGCGGTGGAGCCGACGGGAATCTCTATCTTCCAATAGAGCTTGCGGCCCATGATCGTCCAGTCGCTGGAAATCGTCCCGTAGGGCGATTCGAAGGAAGCCTTGACGTGGTCGAGTCCCTTGGGGAAGCAAGGCTGCATGCGGATCTGCCGGAAGGCCGGAGCGGCCGAAAGGAAGGCGGCCGCCGAGCCCGTCCCGGTGGTGCCGGGAGCCACGGGCTCCGGCGCGATGCCGGCCAGGTCCTCGTAATACCACCTCAATAAGTCTCCGATCAGGTGCGCGTGGCAGCCGGAATTCATCGCCGGACCGGCCTCGTCGCCGTTCCATAGCTCCCAGACCGTCGTCGCGCCCTTCTTGATCATATAGCCCCAGCTCGGATAGGTGTCGATCGTGCACAACTGATACGCCAGGTCGGCATAGCCGTTGTCCGTCAGCACCTCCATCACATAGCGCATCCCGACGTTGCCGACGCACAAATGTCCGTCGAAGTCCTCCATGATGCGCCGGGCGATATTGTCCACCACCGCCTGCTTGTGTCCCAGCGGCACGATGTTGAAATACACCGGTATCAGGTTGGCCGTCAGCGTGTTGTTGTCATAGCATTCGTGCTCCGGATCGAAGAACTCCCGGTTGTAGGCCTCGATGACCTGCTTTTTCATCTTCTCATAGGCCGGCACGTCCGCCTCGTTCCCCGTCAGGAGGGCGAACCTGCTCAGCAGGTCCAGCGTCCCCACCAGGATGCCTGTCTGCAGGACGGGACTGTTCGTGATGCGAGAAGAATCCGTCGCATGGATGAGCTTGGGCGACTCCGGCGGGACGATCCAGTCCTTGTATTCGTCCTTCTTCATCCGGAAGATGCCGTCCTCCTTGAGGTTCTTGGCGGTCGCCTGCTGGAACCATGCCTTCATAGCCGGATAATAGGTATAGATGCCGCTGTCGTCCCCGTAGCGGGAATACAGCATCTGGGCCATGTACAGGAATACGGAGGAATGGGACATGTCGTCCGTAAAGATGCTCCAGTACCGCGGCGAAACCACCGAGATGCGGTTGTTCTTCATCGAATCATAGACGTCATCCATCCATTTCCGGTACAGGGGTGCGACGTTGAACAGGTACGGCTCGCCCCAGATCGTGCCGCCGCGATCGCCGATCCAGCCCTGGCGCTCGTCCCGCTGGGGACAGTCGATGGGCATGCCGCGGTAGTTGCTGCGCAAGCCGCAGTAGATGGTGCGGTACAGGCGGTTGAGGCGATCGTCGGAGCAGACGAAACTGCCCTTGGTGTCCATCTCATCATAAATGACCTGGCCGACCAGGTTGCGGTTGATGGGCATCGCGTTGGCTCCGTCGATCTCCATATAACGGAAACCGTGCATGGGGAAGGTCGGTCTCCAGGTGAATTTCCCGTCGTCGGCCGGGATGTACTGGTCGGTCGCCAGGGTCCGGCGCAGGCTGGCCATATTGAGGCTGTCGCCGGTATCGTTCAGTTTTTCGGAATACTTGAAGGTCACGGGGCGGCCCGCCTCGCCTTCGAGGGTCATGATGACATAGCCGACCATGTTCTGCCCGAAGTCCACGATGTAGCGGTCCTCGCCGACCCGGCGCACGCGCTCGGCGATGATGCGGTCCTGGATGGCCATGTCGTCCATCGGCATCGCGCGCATCCGGCCCTTGGGGGAGCCCATTTCGTCCACGACCCGCCAGCGTATTCCGGGACGGAAGCCGACGGCGTTCCAGTCCGGGATTTCCAGCCGGGCGTCGTAGTACTCGCCGTCATACTCGTTGTTGCTGGTGATCGGGCCGGCGCTGGTGCCGATCCAGGACTTGTCGCTAATGACCACCGTCTCTTTCCCGTCCTTGTAGCGGACCTTCAGCATGGCCTTGAGACGCGGGTCGGAAACGCTGCGGAGGGTGCGCGCGGAAAGGGACTGATAGCGGCCGCAACCCAGCAGCACGGCGAGGGTGTTGTCCCCCTTCTGCAGCAGGTCCGTCACGTCGTAGGTGCGGTAATAGACGACCTTGTCGAAAAGGACCGGCGGATGCATGAACTTGTTCTCGCTGACCTTTTTCCCGTTGATCGAGGCTTCTCCGACACCCAAGGCAGACATATACAGTTTGGCGGACGCGATCTTGTCATTCAGGACGAAATCCGTACGCAGGTACCGGGCGGGCAGGTGGCAGGGGTCCTCCTTCAGCTTTTCTTTCTCGTCGATGCCGATCCATTTGGCGCCCATCCAGGCGAGGGAATCCCGCAGGCCCGTGGACCAGCGTGCGCGCGCTTCGCCGCGGGCGACGCCGATATTCGTCCAGACCTTCAGGCCCCACTCGTAGTCGGTTTCGCTCTCCAAGGCCTCTCCGTAGTAGGGCACGAGGATGGACTCGTAGGAATAGACCTTGCCGCTGTCCCAGACCTTACGGCCGTCGGAGCTGCGCCAGACCGTGATCTGATAGGCCGACTGGAGGGTCTTGTTTTCGCTGGAAACGATCTTCCAGGAGAAGCGGGGCGTCTCGCAGTCGATGCCCTCCGGGTTGGTCCGGAGTTCAACCGTAAGGTCTCTCACCTCGACCTCGGGGTCTTTGGCGGAGGAAAACAGGAGCAGGGCGGCCGGCAGCAGGGCCAGCGCCAGGATTCGGGCTTTATTCATCGTCTAACCATTTATTCTTTCGGATGCCGATTTCCCCGAGGGGGATCTCCCGCAGGCCCAGGGGGCGCAGGACCGCCGGGGTACAAAAATCCGCCGCCGGACAGCCCCCGGAGGAGACGGACACGTTGCCTCCCTCAATCTGGGGCACGGTGGCGCGGAAATAGAGCGAGTCGCAGTCGACCAGGAGGTTCGAGCGCACGACGTTGACGTCCACCGTCCGGCCCCAGTCGCGCGCCTCCGGGTAGCGGATTAGGAAAGCCTCGGACGCCATGTCCACTTCGCGGCAGATGCGCTCGCGGATGCGGTCCCAGGTCGCGTGGAAGAGCGAATCACCGTAGGGCGTGAAGGATACGGCGAAGGGGCAGTCGTAGAAGACGTTCTCCTCGATCACGTTGTCACAGCCGCCGTGGATCTGCACGCCGCCGAACTCGACCGAGCCGCAGCGTTCGAAGAGGTTGCCGCGGATCTCCACGCCGGAAATCAGGTCGTCCAGGCGGATGCCGGCGACGCCGTAGCGCGTGCCGCCGCGGATGTCGCGCCAGATGTTGTAGCGCATCACGATGCCGCGCATCGAGGGGTTGAGATACAGGTCGAAGCCGCCCTGGTCGTCGGACTCCGTGGCGACTCTTTCAATCAGGTTGAATTCGGCCACCAGGTCGTTGCCGGCCAACGAAAGGGCCGATGAGGGACCGTCGCGCAGGACGCAGTGGCGGATCGTGATGCCGCAGCCTTCGGCCGTGAAAGCGCCGTTGTAGGTGCGGTGGAAGCGCTCGTAGTCCTCGACGAGGGTGTTGGCGCAGATGTGGTCCGCGCGCTCGAAACGGCCGCGGTCTCCCCCGCGCATCGTGATGCCGGCCGCATCCAGGTGGCGCAGGGCGCAGCCGTCGATGCGACAGCGCGCTCCCCCGTCCACGCGCAGGGCTTCCGAGCCGAGGTTCTCCATCCGGCAATCCAGGATCCTGACATCCCGGCCGCCCTTGACCTTGAGCGCCCCTCCCCTGCTTTCGCAGAAGCTCAAACCCTTTATAGTCACTTCCTCACAATCCTCCAGGGTCAGCATATATTTGGCGCCGAGGACGGCGAAAGTGGTCTCCGCGGCTTGGGGGTCTATGCCTTCCGGCACATACCAGTACAGGCGGCCGGCATCGCGGTCGAGGTACCATTCGCCGGGGGCGTCGATCTCGCAGAGCAGGTTCAGGCCAAAGAAGCGCAGACCGTGGCGGAAACGCTTGCCCGGGAGTTCCATGACCCGGTTCCGGGGGTCGATGCGCGTAACGGGTTTATAGCTGTCGTTCCAATCGTAGAACCAGTATCCGCCGACCCAGGGCGCCTTTTCGTCCGCCCAGCGGTCGATGCGGGGGTCGCTGTATTCGAAGACGCCCTCGACCGTGCCGGAATTGCCGTTCTCGACCGGGGGAATGGGGGTCGCGCCCAGGGCCCGGCCGCCATAGACGAAGCCGGCGTTGGGATAGCGGGCGAGGGTCTGCGCCACGCCGTCGCAGAAGAGCGCGGGGCGGTGGCGGTCCTTGACGGGGTCTCCCGGGTCAAGCTGGCCTAAATCCGTGTAATACAAGTGTTTGCGCGCATCCTTGGATACCCGACCCAGCGTTTTGCGGTCGCGCACGCGCCGCCATCCATAGATGGGGACGGAGCCGCTGAATACGGGCACCTCGCCCTCGCAGGCCTCGAGGACCACGCCCCGCGCGCCGTTCAGCGTCAGGGGCGCATCCAGGAAATACGTACCTCCGGCGAATCGGACCGTATCGCCCTCTCCCAGCGTTTCCAACGCCCTTCCCAGCGTTGCAAACGGCTTTTCCCTGGTCCCGGGTCCGGCATCATCCCCGGTCGGGGATACATAACGGACAACCGGGCCCGCTTGGGCGCCGGCCACCGCCAGGATGACGGCAAGGAGGGACAGGGCGGCCTTTTTCATCGGCTATTTGTAAGCGGCGGCCTGCATGATCAGGCGGCCGATCTCGGCGTTGTCGGTCTTGTGGGTGAACAGCTGGGAACCGGCGCCGATCGCAAAGACGGGCACGTAGCCGGAACTGTGGCCGCTGACCCAGTAGACGCGGGCTTTGCGGTTGAGGATGCCGATGGCAGCGGCGACGATCTTGGCGTTGTCGGCGTAGAGGTCCTTGACCGAGCCGGCCTTGCGCTTGGCCACCGTGTTCTCATAGATGTCGCGCAGTTCCTTTTCGTCGTCCCAGGACATCTTGACCTGGGTCCACAGGCCCAGCTGCTCGGAGAGGAAGTCCTTGGTCTCCTCCCAGCTCAGGACATCCTGGCGCTGCTCCATCTTCGCTTTGATCATTCCGGAGATGACGTTCATGCTGTGCTTCTGGTGACTCAGGCGGGCCAGGTCTTCCGGGGTGCGGGGACCGAGCGTCAGGAAGCCGGTCTCGTGGTCGGCCGTCACGACGATCAGGGTCTGCTTGGGATATTTCTGGTAGAATTCGTAGGCGACCTTGATCCCTTCGTCGAAGTCGATGACCTCCTGGATGCAGGTAGCCGCGTCGTGGCTGTGGTTGGCGTGGTCGATCTCGCTCCCCTCAGCCATCAGGAAGAAGCCCTTCTTGTTGTCCTTCATCAGGAAGGTGACGGCGCTCTCGACAAGCTGCTTGAAAGTGACGTGGTTCTGCTGGTGCTCGGGACTGTCATTGACCGCGTCGATAGAATAGGTAATGGACTGGCCCTCGCCGGGGAGCATCAGGACCTTCTTCATGTCCTTCCAGCCGGCCTGGAATTCCTGGGGGTTGCAGATCGTATAGCCGGCCGCCTCGAACTGGGGGCGGAGCGGGGTCGCGGGACGGCTGTTTTCGCCGTAGAGGGCGGCGCCGCCATAGAAATCGAAACCGTTGGCGATCATGTCCTGGGAGATCTCATAGTACATGCCGCGGTCCGGCTGATGGGCTTCGAAGGCGCCCGGCGTGGCGTGGTTGACGCCCGTGGTCGTCACGATGCCGACTTTCTGGCCCTTGGCTTTCGCCATCTCAGCCATGTTGCGCAGCGGATTGCCGTCGGGATCCGTGCCCAGGCGTCCGTTCTTGGTCTTGACGCCGGTCGCGAGGGCCGTGCCGGAGGCGGCGGAATCGGTCACGTCGTTGTTGAAAGAATAATGGGTGGCCATCGTGGCGACGGGGAATTGCGAGAAGCAGAGGGGCTCGATGCCGAGCTTGCCCTGGACGGACGCGAGATACATTTCCGTGAGCTGCACGGAATTGGCGCCCATGCCGTCGCCGATGAAAAAGAACACGTACTTGGGGGTCTGGGCCCAGGTGCCCAGAGAGATCAGCAGGATGCTGAACGCAACTACTAACTTCTTCATATTCAGAATAATAACTTTGCTTTAATGGGGAAATGGTCGGAAATGAAGGCGCGGCCGCCGTACTCCTTCGTCAGGGTCTGGTACTCCACGCAGCTGCCGAAGCCCTTCTCCCAGATGAAATCGATCGAGGAATAGTGCTTGCCCCAGTCGTGGGCGGTGTCCAGGTTGTCGGACTTGGCCGCCACGGCGCGACAGTCTTGCATTTCCTTCTTGATCGGAGCCATCGAGGGATCGTTGATGCCCATATTGAAGTCGCCCATCACGAGCAGCGGCAGGCCGCCCGGATTCATCTGCGCGATCTTGCTCAGGATCAGGGACAGGCCCTCGGCGCGGGCCTGCGCGCCCGTGTTGTCGAGGTGGGTGTTGACGACGAAGAATTTCTTGCCGGTACCCTTGTCTTTCATCAGGGCCCAGGTCGCTGTGCGGACGTATTCGGCGTCCCAGCCCTTGCCGGGCTTGTCGGGGGTCTCGGAAAGCCAGAAGGTGCCCCACTTGGCAACGGAAACTTTCTTCTTGTTGTACAGGATGGCCATGTACTCCCCCGCCTGCTTGCCGTCGTCGCGGCCCACGCCGATCCATTTGTAATCATCCAGGAAATAGACCAGGGGCTTGACCTGGCCCAGGAGCGCTTCCTGGAGGCCAAGGATGTCGGGATGCTGGTCCTTGATCATTTCCAAGACGGCGTCCGCCCGGAATTCCCAGGAATTGGTGCCGTCATTGGCCGTTCCCACGCGGATATTGAAAGACATCGCGGTCACTCCCTTGAAGTTGTCCGTTTGGGGCTTCTTGGCGCCGGCGGAAAGGGCGCAGAGGAGGATCGCTAGGGCGAGAATGATTTTTTTCATGCTTGGGGGCGTTTTGTTGCTGTGCCGAAACACAAATGTACTAATTTTATTTGTTATTTTTGCACAAATCAGGCCAGCATAGCTATGGAAGAGACCCAGCATTCAGCAGAAGAAACCCGTTTCGCAGATATCGGAAAAAGAGAGGCCGTCCGCCGGCTTTATGAGGGAACGCCTTATCAGGAAAGGCGCGCCGTCGCGTTTGATGCCGACGGCAAGGGAGACACCGCCGTCCAGGCGGGCAAACTGCTGCTGGAGGGCGTCGATTTCGACCTGGTCTATTTCCCGCTGAAACACCTGGGCTACAAGGCGGTGGTCGCCGTGACCGGCGAATTGCTCGCTGCGCTCGCCCACCCTCGGACGTTGTCGGTGCTGCTGGGCATTTCCGCCAAACTGGACTTCGCGCAGATCCGCGAGCTCTGGGGCGGGATCGTCGCCGCCGCCCGCGAGTTCGGCTACGCCGACGTGGCCCTGGACCTGCAGCCTTCGCGTAACGGACTGGCTGTCAGCGTCTCAGCGACGGGCGCCACTCCCCTGCTGACCGCCAAGCGCCGGCCCGCGCCCAAGAGCAAGGACCTGCTCTGCGTGTCCGGGAGCCTGGGCGCAGCCTACCTGGGGTTCCGTCTGCTGGAACGGGAAAAGAGGGCCTTCGAAGCGGGCAAGCCGTCCGCGGACCTGGAGACGAACCGCATGCTGGTAGGCGCCTACCTCAAGCCGGAGTTGCCGGCAAGCGTCGTCTCATCCTTGGAAGAAGCGGAAATCTACCCGTCCGCCGGCTGCCTGGTCACCCACGGCCTGGCCGACGCCGTCAAGCGTCTCTCCCTGGAGACCGGCCTCGGCGCTAAGATCTATGCGGATAAGATTCCTTTCGAAGGCAATTCCTTCCAGCTCGGAAAGGAGCTGGACGTCGATCCGGTCGCGGCCGCGATGAACGGCGGCGACGACTTCAAACTGCTGTTCGCCGTCCCGATCCTCCATCTCGAGAAGTTCCGCCGTGACTTCCAGACCTTCGACATACTCGGCCACCTCGCCCAGACCGAAGCCGGCACGACGCTCGTCCTCCCCGAAGGCGCCGAACTCCCGCTCCGCGCCCCCGGCTGGCCGGATGAAGCGTAAGCGAAGTCTTATTTCCCGGTATAAAGCTTGATGAGTCTGACCTCCTCTTCCGAGAAGGGGGTTCCGTCCGCGCGCAAGACGTCGTGGAACCAGATTTCCGGTTCTTCAGAGCCTTCCTGGGATCCCCAGGGGAAATAGGTCTGGGTCTTCCCGGCCACGAAACCCCAGTTGATGGCGCCGATATGCTTTTCTTTCAGCATGGGAAGTATGGTCTGGAACGTGCTGCCGAACGGCCGGGCCATGTATTCGGTGCAGATCATCGGGCGGCCCTTGGGGAGCCGTTTCTCGATCATATCCAGATGCTCCACCGGCGGATCGTAGGTATGATAGGTGATGATATCCGAATTCTCCACCACGAAACGGCTGATTTCAGGGAACCTGGACGTCCAGACGGCAACCGTCAGCGGCTGGGACGGCCGGACTTCCCAGGCCCAGCGAAACACCTCCCTCAAGAGCGGAAGGCTGCGCTCGCCATAGCGGTTGGGCGCCCCTCCCCCGGGTTCGTTATAGAGATCCCAGCACACGACCCGCTTGTCTTTTCCAAAGGTCGTGAGGATGTCCTTCATATACTTTTCCAGCGTACACAGGATCGCCGCCGTATCCACCTGGCAGCCCTCATCGGACGGGTCTCCGAAATACAAGGCCCCGGGGTCCTTCAGCCAGCCGGAATTGTGGACCCCCGGGCGGGGCTCGCGCTGCGGACCGAGCGCCGCGTGCGCATCCCAGCAGTCATCGAGGAAAACGAACATCGTCCCTATACCGTGGGACGAGGCAATCTCCAGATACCGATCCATCCGGCCCACGAAACCATCCCGGTTCTGTTCCCAGACCAGATGGTGCAGGAAAACCCGCATGCAGTTGAATCCGAGCTCTTCCGCCCAGCCCAGCTCCTTGTCGATGAGCTCCGGCGAAAAGCTCTCTTCCTGCCACATTTCCAGCTGGTTGATGGCATTGGACGGCGTGTAGTTGCAGCCGCGGAGCCAGGGCGTACGGGCTTCCCACCTCGCCGCCTCCGCTTCGCTCCACCGGGCGCCGCCGTCCGCTTTCGAGCATCCGGTCAGCGCCAGGCATCCGAAAGCCAAGACGAGAAAACAGAGTCTCCGTTTCACGGCGGCCCTCCTACAGGTTACGGAGGAGATTGTTCAGGTTGACCTTCTTGTCGATGAGGGCGCGGAGCTCCGCAATCGGGACGCGCTCCTGCGTCATCGTGTCGCGGTCACGGACCGTAACGCAGTGATCCTCAAGCGTATCGTGGTCAACCGTGATGCAATACGGCGTACCGATCGCATCCTGACGGCGGTAACGCTTGCCGATGCTGTCCTTCTCGTCGTACTGGCAGTTGAAATCGTACTTCAGGTCATCCATGATCTGCTGCGCCACCTCCGGCAGGCCGTCCTTCTTGACCAGCGGCATCACCGCGGCCTTGACCGGCGCCAGTGCCGGCGGAATCGACAGGACCACGCGGGTCTCGCCGTTCTCCAGCTGCTCCTCCTTGTAGGAATGGGACAGGACCGCCAGCACGGTGCGGTCTACGCCGATCGAGGTCTCGATCACGTAAGGGACGAAGCTCTCCCCCGTCTCGGGATCGAAGTACTGGATCTTCTTGCCGGAGAATTTCTGGTGGTTGCCGAGGTCGAAGTCCGTGCGGGAATGGATGCCCTCCAGCTCCTTGAACCCGAAGGGGAACTGGAACTCGATGTCCGTCGCCGCATTGGCATAATGCGCCAGCTTCTCGTGGTCGTGGAAACGGTAATTCTCCGCACCCATGCCCAGGTTGACGTGCCAGGCCAGGCGTTTCTCCTTCCAGGTCTTGAACCAGTCGAGCTCCGTGCCGGGCTTGATGAAGAACTGCATTTCCATCTGCTCGAACTCCCGCATGCGGAAGATGAACTGGCGCGCGACGATCTCGTTGCGGAACGCCTTGCCGATCTGCGCGATGCCGAAAGGCAGCTTCATGCGACCCGTCTTCTGGACGTTCAGGTAGTTGACAAAGATGCCCTGGGCCGTCTCCGGACGCAGGTAAATGGTATTCGCGCCCTCGGAAGTGCTGCCCATCGAGGTGCTGAACATCAGGTTGAACTGGCGCACGTCGGTCCAGTTGCAGGTGCCGCTGATCGGGCAAACGATGCCGCAGTCGATGATGATCTGGCGGTATTCCGCGAAGTCGGAAGCCTGCTCGGCCTTGACATAGCGGTTGTGGACCTCGTCATACTTCGCCTGCTCGCGCAGGACGTTGGGATTGGTCGCGCGGAACTGCGCCTCGTCGAAGCTGTCGCCGAAGCGCTTGCGGCCCTTGGCCACCTCTTTGGCGATCTTTTCCTCGATCTTGCCCAGGTAATCCTCAATCAGGACGTCGGCGCGGTAGCGCTTCTTCGAATCCTTGTTGTCGATGAGCGGGTCGTTGAAGGCGCCCACGTGGCCGGAGGCCTCCCAGATGCGGGGGTGCATGAAAATGCAGGAATCGATGCCCACGATGTTCTCGTTGAGGCGGGTCATCGCATTCCACCAATACTGCTTGATATTGTTCTTGAGCTCCACGCCCATCTGGCCGTAGTCGTACACGGCTGCGAGTCCGTCATAGATCTCGCTGGAAGGAAAGATGAAACCATACTCCTTGCAATGGGCTACCAGCACCTTGAATAGTTCGTCCTGTGTCATATACGTATTCTGTTAAAACGTGCAAAAATAATCATTTCCCGCCAAAAATCTCAGGAAACGCGCGTTTTGTCGCCTCGTCCGCGATTTCGCGCAGCGGAATCAGTACAAAATCCCGCTGTGCCATCAGCGGGTGGGGAATGTCGAGGCGCGTGGTATGGATGCGCCGGTCTCCCCAGAGCAGGATGTCGATGTCGATCGGGCGGTCGCGGTAGATGCGGCGGCCGTTTTCATCCCACTCCGGCCCTCCCCTGCGCCCCAGCTTGCGCTCGACGGCCTGGCAGGCGTCCAGCAGGCGCGTGGGCGTCCACGGTTTCTCCAACTCGTAGCAGGCGACGCAATTCAGGAAATCCGGTCCCTCAAAGCCCCAGGCGGGGGTTTCGAGGAAAGAAGACACGCGCTCCGGGGCCCTCAGCAGACGCCGGTCCAGCTCCGCCAGGGCGCGGGAAAGGTTATTCTCGCGGTCGCCGAGGTTGGTTCCGAGGGAAAGGTAAACGGTCATGGACTGGGGGCTGTTACAGGTCGGAAGTTTCCTCTTCCGTCTCGAAATCCACGTCCATCCCCAGGGCGACCCGGGCCTCGTCGGAAAGCATGCTCTGGTCCCAGACCGGATCGAAAGTCAGTTCGATCTCGCAGCCCTCGACGCCGGGCGTTTCCTCCACGCTGCGCTGGACTTCCGCGATGACTTCGTCGGCCATCGGGCAGTTGGGCGCCGTGAAGGTCATTTTGATGTAGACATGGTGTTTCTTGCTGATATTCAACTCATAAACGAGTCCCAGGTCGTAGATGTTGACCGGGATTTCGGGATCGTAGACCGACTTGAGAGCCAGGACCACGGCCTCGTACAGGGGAGCGAGGGCCTGAACGTCTTCGGCGGTCAGTATTTCGTCTTTTTCAGCCATTTTCCTTCAAGCATTCTGGGCGGCGACGGCGCGGATCGTGGCAATCATCGAAGCGAGTCCGTTCGCGCGAGTAGGGGAGAGGTTCTCCTTCAGGCCGATCTCGTCGATGAACGAGAAATCGTCGCCGGCGATCTCCGCCGGGGTGCGACCGGAATAGACGCCGATCAGCAGGGAAATGATACCCTTCGTGATGATCGCGTCGCTGTCCGCCCGGAAACGCAGGCATCCGTCTTCCAGCGTCCAATCAAGCCAAACCCTTGACTGACAGCCTTTTATCAACTTATCATCACGCTTGGCTTCCTCGGGATAAGCATCCAGCTTTTTCCCCAGGTCGATCAGATATTCGTATTTGTCCAGCCACTCGTCGAACATCGAGAAATCCTCGATGACCGCGGCCTTGGCCTCTTCCAAACTGTTCATTTCCTAACTCAACATTTCGATGGCGCGGCGCAGCGCCCCCATAAAATACTCCGCTTCCGCCAGGGTGTTGTACGGGGCGAAGGACGCCCGCACCATCCCGGTCACGCCGTAGCGGTCCATCAGCGGCTCGGCGCACATCTGTCCCGAGCGCACGGCCACGCCCAGCTTATCCAATATCAGTGCCAGATCTTCGTGGTGCGCCCCCTTTACGCTGAAGGAGAACAGGGGAATCTTCTCGTCCACCCCTTCCGGAACGCCGTACATCCGGATGCGGGGGTCAGCGCCCAGTTCCCGCAGCAGGTAGTCCGTGATCGCGCGCTGGCTTTCCTCGATCTCGGGACAGCGCATCGCCCGGACAAGGTCCAGCGCCGGCTTCAGGGTCGGAATGCCCAGGATGTTCTGCGTGCCGGCCTCGAACTTGCCGGGCAGGGGAGCGAAGGTCGTCTTTTCAAAAGTCACGGTCCCAATCATTTCGCCGCCACCCATGTAAGGCGGCATCTGCTCCAGCAACGCGCGACGGCCGTACAGGACGCCGGTGCCTGTCGCCGCGTAAATCTTGTGTCCGGAGAATGCGTAGAAGTCAACGCCGCTCTCCCGCACGTCGGGCGCTCCGTGGACCACGCCCTGCGCACCATCGCAAAAAATGAAGCAACCTGCTGAATGACAAATATTTGCAATCTCTTTTATCGGGTTTTTAAGGCCCAATACGTTGGAAATCTCGGCCACGGCTACGAGCCGCGTGCGCTCTGAGAGATTCTCACGCAGTCTTTGCAGGTCCAGGTGACCGCTCTCGTCGACGGGGATCGTGCGGATCCGGGCGCCTTTCCGCTCCGCCATCAACTGCCAGGGGACGATGTCCGAATGGTGCTCGCACTCGGCGATCAGGATCTCGTCGCCGGCTTTCACGAAAGCTTCTCCGAAACTGTAGGCAAGCAGGTTGACCGAGGCCGTCGTGCCGGACGTGAAAAGTATCTCCTCGCGGAACTCGGCGTTCAGGAAGTCGCAGACCGCGTCGCGGGTCGACTCGAACTCTTCCGTCGCTTCGACCGCCAGGCGGTGGACGGCGCGGTGGATGTTGGCGTTTCTGGCCGTGGCCATCCCGGTCCATTTGTCGATGACGCACTGCGGCCTCAGGCTGGTCGCGGCGTTGTCCAGATACACGAGCGGACGGCCGTAAACGGTCTGCGACAGGGAGGGAAATTCTTTTCTCAGTTCTTCGATCGACATCGCTGGCAAATTTACGAAAGGTTTCTTTCTTTTGATGCGAAATTCCTATTATTTTTGTAGTACACAAATACGCTCGCCATGATCGATTACATCAAAGGAACCATCGCAGAATTGACCCCGACCCGCGTCGTCCTCGACAACAACGGAATCGGCTACCGGATCGAGATTTCCCTCCAGACCTACTCGGCGCTGGATGGAAAATCGGAGGCCAAGGTATATATCTACCATTATTTCCGCCAGCGGGAAGATATCGAGATGTACTACGGCTTCGCCACCCGGGACGAGCGGGAACTCTTCGAACTGATCATCAGCGTATCGGGCGTCGGTGTAAACTCGGCGCGCATGATGCTGTCGTCGTTCTCGGCGGAAGAGCTGCGGGAAGCCATCCTCAGCGAAGACGTCAACCGGATCAAGAGCGTCAAGGGCATCGGTCTCAAGAGCGCCCAACGCCTGATCCTGGAGCTCAAGGACAAGATCGTCAAGGGCGAAGGATCCAGCCCGGAAGTACTGTTCCAGGCAACCAGCAGCGAAGCCATCGAGGAAGCCACGCGGGCCCTCACGATGCTCGGTTTCACCAAGCCGAACGTCAACAAGGCGATTCAGACTATCCTCAAAAAGAACCCTTCGGCCAAGGTCGAGGAGATCATCAAACAAGCGCTGAAAATGATGTAAGGTTCCACGTGGAACACTTTACCGGCCGAAATAGACCAGTAAAACGGAAATATCCGACGGAGAAATCCCGGAAATACGAGAGGCCTGCGCAATGGTGCGCGGGCCGTATTTTTTGAGTTTCTGACGACACTCGATGGATAGGCCGGATACCTTGTCAAAATCAAAATCCTCCGGAATCTGGAGATCCTCCAGCCGCATCATCTTATCGGCCAGTTTCCGCTCGCGTTCGATATAGCCCTTGTACTTGAGCGCGATTTCTACCGAATCAATCACCTCCTTGTCGTTCTCGAAAGATGTTCCACGTGGAACAATTTTCAGCAGGGGAGCGAGGCTGACTTCGGGCCGGGCGACCAGGTCTGCAACTTTTTTCGAGTCCGAAATCGGCGTGGATCCGATGGATTCCAAATAAGGATTGGCTTGCTTGGCGGTCAGATTCTTGGTGGAACAGAAGACATCCAGACGGGCCACGCGCTCGTATTTCTCCACCGTATGACGGTAACGCTCTTCTGATACCAGGCCCAGGCGGTAGCCCTTTTCCGTCAGGCGCACATCGGCATTGTCCTGCCGCAGGAGGATGCGGTATTCCGCCCGGGAAGTGAACATACGGTAAGGCTCGTCGACGCCCTTCGTGATCAGGTCGTCGATCAGCACACCGATATATGCTTCGTCCCGGTGAAGCACGAACGGCGCTTCTCCACGGCACTTTAAGTGGGCGTTGACACCCGCCATCAGGCCCTGGGCGGCCGCTTCCTCATAGCCGGTCGTGCCGTTGATCTGGCCGGCGAAAAACACGTTCTCCAACTCTTTGGACTCCAGGCTGGCCTTCAGCTGGGTGGGGTCGAAATAGTCGTATTCGACCGCGTAGGCGGGCCGGAAGATGCGGGCCTCCTCCAGGCCTTCGATCTTATGAAGAGCCTCGAGCTGAATCTCCAGCGGCAGCGAGGAAGAGAATCCCTGGAGATAATATTCGTGGGTCCAGCGACCCTCAGGCTCCAGGAAGAGCTGGTGGTTGTCGTTCTCCGGGAAGACGCGGAGTTTGTCCTCGATACTGGGGCAATAGCGCGGACCGCGGCCGCTGATCAGGCCGTTGAAAAGAGGGGAGTCCTTGAACCCGGAACGAAGGACCTCGTGGACCGCGGGGCTGGTGTGGAGGATGAAGCAGTCCATCTGTTCCTGACCCGACTGGATCGTCGAAGGCACGGGAAGGAAGGAAAAGCGCTCAGGCTCCGGGTCTCCTTGCTGCCGCAGGAGACGGGACGTGTCGATAGAAGAAATGTCGATCCGCGGGGGAGTGCCGGTCTTCATCCGGTCGGTCCGGATGCCGAGGGAGGCGAGCTGCGCGCTCAGACCGTGGGAAGAAAGCTCGCCGATCCGGCCACCCTCGAAGACCGTGCGCCCGATAAAGAGCCGGCCCTCGAGGAAGGTTCCGGTCGTCAGGATCAGCGTCTGAGAATGGAATATTGCCCCTGTCGTAGTACGTACGCCGTCAAATACGCCATTCTCAAAGAGAATAGCGACCGCAGAATCCGCGTAAATATCTAATTTACAATGAGTTTCGAGGATTTTTCGCCATTCCAGGGAAAACTGGATTTTGTCGCACTGCGCCCGCGGGCTCCACATCGCCGGACCCTTCGAGCGGTTGAGCATACGGAACTGGAGCGTCGAGGCATCGGTGACGAGTCCGGTGTATCCGCCGAGCGCGTCGATCTCCCGGACGATCTGTCCTTTGGCGATACCGCCGACCGCCGGGTTGCAGGACATCTTCGCAAAACCCAGCATGTCCATCGTGATCAGGAGGACGGACGAGCCCATGCGGGCCGCCGCCGTCGCGGCCTCGCATCCGGCGTGGCCGCCACCCACCACAATGACATCGTACCGGGGAAACATGGGCTACTTCTGCAGGGAACGCTTTATGTTAACATAATAATTTTCCTTCTCCCGCATGACAGCCGTCTCTTCCGGTGTGTGGTCGTCGTAACCCAGGAGGTGAAGGACGCCGTGGACCATCACGCGGTCCAGTTCGTCTTCGAAACTGGCCCCGTAGTAAAGCGCATTTTCGCGTACGCTGTCGATACTGATGAAGAGATCTCCGGAGATGGTATCCCCCTCGCAATAGTCGAAGGTGATGATGTCGGTGAAATAATCGTGTTGGAGATAGCGGAGATTGACATCCAGGATGTAGGGGTCGGAGCAGAAGATGATCGACAGGTCCCCCAGGCGTTTCACTTCGCTCTCCACGACCATTTTGAGCCAGCGGTTGTTGAGCAATTTTCCTTTCAGTACGAACTTGACGTCTTCGGTGAAATAGCTGATCATCCCTTCTTCAATTTTTCGCAAATCTACAACTATTAAATTAAAAAATTGGATTTCAAATTATTTATTTCTACCTTTGAGAGTTGTAAAACGGATAAAACCTAGTACAGAATATGGAAATTAAAAAATCAAAAAAGGCCAGTCTCGAGAACAAGAGACTTCTCTTCACGGAGATCGGACTCATCGTAGCCCTTCTCGCCGTATGGGGAGCTTTCTCCTACAGCACGAGGGACAAGAAGGTTTCCGACCTGCTGGATGTCAACCAGGACATCGAGGTCGAAGAAATGGTTCCCATTACCGAGGAGACCCCTCCGCCGCCGCCCGAGGCCCCGAAGATCCCGATCCTTTCCGACCAGATCGACATCGTCGACGACGACATCAAGGTCGATGACGACATGTTCATGAACCTCGAAGACAACGCCAACATGGGCGTCGAGATCCAGGACTATGTGGAGCAGGTCGAAGAGGAGCACGTAGAAGAGGAAGCCATTCCGTTCCAGCTCGTTGAAAAGAAGCCTACCTTCCAGGGAGGCGACGCCAACGACTTCTCGAAGTGGGTTAACTCCAAACTCGTGTATCCCGAGATCGCGAAGGAGAACGGTGTGCAGGGCCGTGTCGTCCTGCAGTTCACGGTAAACCCCGACGGCAGCGTGTCCGGCGTGAAGGTCCTCCGTGGCGTGGATGCCTCCCTGGACAAGGAAGCTGTCCGCGTCGTGTCCAGTTCCCCGAAGTGGGAGCCCGGAAGGCAGCGTGACCGCGCCGTGAAGGTGACCTACACCTTCCCTGTGATTTTCCAGCTGAGATAAACTATTGAAAATCAAATCAAAGGCCGTCCTGCGGGATGGCCTTTTTTTGGTAGCGAATGAACAATCAGACAGAAGAGAAAGCAGTATTCGTAGGCATCATCCGGCAGAACGACGATGAGCGCCGGGTGTACGAGTATCTGGAGGAGTTGGAGTTTCTGGCGGAGACCGCCGGGGCCAAGGGTGACCGGAAGTTTGTCCAGCGCCTGGACAAGCCGGAAAAGGCCACCTATATCCGCAGCGGCAAACTGCAGGAGATAGCCGATTACTGCAAGGAGAATGAGATCAAGTACTGCATATTCGACGACGAGCTGACGGGGATGCAGCAGCGCAACATCGAGAAGGTAGTGCAGGGCGGCACGCACGTCATAGACCGGACGAGCCTGATCCTGGAAATATTCGCCCAGCGGGCGAAAACATCCTACGCCAAGATGCAGGTGGAGCTGGCACAATATAATTATATGTTGCCACGGCTGGCGGGTATGTGGACGCACCTGGAGCGCCAGCGGGGCGGCATGGGAACCCGCGGCGGTATGGGTGAAACCCAGATCGAAATCGACCGCCGTATCGTCAAGGAGCGCATCAACCGCCTGAAGGACCAGCTCAAGAAGGTGGACCGGCAGATGGCAACGCAGCGGAGCAACCGCGGACAGATGGTTCGACTCTCGCTGGTCGGCTATACCAATGTGGGAAAGAGCACACTGATGAACCTGCTGGCGAAGTCGGACGTATTTGCGGAGAACAAACTTTTCGCGACGTTGGATACGACGGTGCGCAAGGTAGTGATCGAGAATGTGCCTTTCCTGCTGAGCGATACCGTAGGATTCATCCGGAAATTGCCTACACAGCTGATTGAAGCATTCAAGAGCACGTTGGACGAGGTGCGGGAGGCGGATATTCTGATACACGTGGTGGATATCTCGCACCCGGACTTCGAAGAGCAGATGCGGGTGGTGGAGCAGACGCTGCGGGACATCGATGCGGCCAACAAGCCTATCTATGTCGTATTCAACAAGATAGACGCATACGAATACGAGCAGTATGACGAGTTTTCGCTGACGCCTCCCACCAAGGACAACCGCTCCCTGGACGACCTGAAGAACAGCTGGATCGCGCAGGAGAAGACGCCGTGCATCTTTATTTCCGCAAAGGAGAAGATCGGCATCGCCAAACTCAAGAACGACATCTACAAGATGGTGGCCGAGATCCATGCCGGCCGTTATCCTTTCAATAATTTTCTCTGGTAGTTTCACGAAGGAAGAAAGCCAGCGGACGGCCGCCCAAGATGCCATGGAGTGCAGCGCCCATCATTTTGCCCAGGTATTTAACGACTATCGACAGCCGTTCATCCACTTCGCATACACGTACACGCGCAATGCGACGGTCGCCGAGGACATCGTGATGGATGCCGTCCTGTCGTTCTGGGAGCTCCGGGAGTCTTTGCCGCAAGAGACGGACATCCCGGCTTACCTCTTTGGTACGATCCGCAACAAGAGCATCGACCACCTCCGCAAGGAACTGCGGAAACGGAAAGCGGCCGGGGTCCTTTCGGAACAGGCAGAATGGGAAATGAAACAACGGATCACGTTCCTGGATGAGAGCGGACAATCCTTGTTTACCAAAGAGATCCGGACCATCGCGGAGGACACCCTGGAGTCCCTTTCGGAACGGTCCCGGGAGGTCTTTGCGATGAGCCGGGTCGAAGGGATCAGCCAAAAGGAGATCGCCTGGAAACTGGGGATGAGCGTCAAGGGCGTTCAATTCCATATCACAAAGATTCTCAATGAGTTGCGCATCGCGCTGAAAGATTATCTGAAATAATCTGGTTTTTCACTAGGCATCCCCCCGTTTCGTTCGTCATATCTATGTATGAACAACGAAACAATGGACCGTTCACTTTTATTCCGCTATTTCGAAGGACAGGCTTCGGAAGAAGAAATCAGGCGCATCCGCGAATGGGAGTCGCTCTCCGCGGAAAACGCCTCTGCTCTCCGCGAAGAAAGGAAACTCCACGATATCCTGATCCTCTCCAAGGAGCCGGCGCGGGCGGATGCCGCAAGGCGCGGCGGGCGTCGCTGGATCGCGTATGCCGTTTCGGCAGCCGCTTCCGTCCTCCTGCTTTCCGTCCTCTGGCTCAACTTCCGACAGCCGGACGTCACGGATCTGGCGCAAAATGTAATCACCGTTCCTGCCGGACAGCGGGTCAACGTACGGCTTCCGGACGGGACCGATGCCTGGCTGAACGGCGGTACGACCCTGACTTACCCGGCCCGTTTCGAGAAAGGCCGGCGGGAAATCTCCCTGGACGGAGAAGCGCTGCTGGAGGTTTTCCGGGACGAGAAGGCGCCCTTTGTCGTAAAGACCCACGCCGGGGACGTCTCTGTCCTCGGCACCCGCTTTGACGTGGAAGCATCCGCTTCGAGACAGGTGTTTGTCACGTCGTTGCTGTCCGGAAAGGTCCAGGTCCAGTTGAACGGAGACACGGATCCCGTTACCCTCAGCCCGGGACAGGAAGCCCGGCTAGAAGGGGGCCGGCTCGTCGTTTCCCCGATCGGGCACCCCGAGGTCTTCCGCTGGAGCGAAGGCCTGTATTGCTTCACGGAAAAGTCCTTCCGGGACATCCTTTCCGACCTGGAGCGTTTCTATGAAGTCGACATCGAGCTGCAGTATCCTGCCGTACAGGGCATTTCGCTGACGGGTAAATTCCGGATTTCAGACGGTCCGGAGACGGCCCTGAGGGTCCTGCAGGGGAGTTTCCCGTTCCATTATACCAAAGATAACAACCATATTGTCATTTTCAAGTAACCGGTACGACCGCCCAAAACCACATCTGCCTATGAACGAATAACACCCAGGAACGCGCCATAAAAAAGAACCGGCAGTCTCCCTACAACCGCCGATTCAAAGCAAATTCAGTCAGTAACCAAATTCATTACAAATTTAAAAATCTTCCTGCAAATATGAGACTGCAAGCACGTATTTTTTCCGTGCTCTTAGCCATCGTAACCTCATTCTCTGCATTTTCACAAAATGTCGGACAAATAACGATTGAAAGGAGCAAAGCACCCATCTCCGTCATCCTGGACGATATTGAGCACCAGACGGACTATCTGTTTGTCTATCAGAAAGATGTCGACGTGACAACCGTCAAGGACATCAAAATGAAAAACGCCGGCGTGGAAAAAATCCTCGACCATATCCTGTCGGGGACCGGCATCGGCTACAAATTCTCCCAGAATTATATCATCCTCTACAAAATAGATAAAAACAAGCCCGCCACGGAAGCCGTTCCCACCTTGCGCGGAAAGGTCACCGACGCAAACGGGGAGCCTCTCATCGGCGTGTACATCCTGCAGAAGGGGAAAGATGTCGGAGAAATCTCGGACCTCGACGGCAACTTCTCCATCAAGGCAGACCGGGGGGATGTCCTTACCTTTTCCCACATCGGATTCGTCCCCGTCGACGTGACGGTCAAGAATCTCAATAACCTCGTCGTGCGGATGGAAGAGGACCTGCAGACCCTGGACGCCGTCGTCTATATCGGATACGGCACCTCCCGGAAGAAAGACCTGACGGGGTCCGTCTCCCAGTTCGTCGCGACCCAGGTGGAGAAAGAAGCCCCCCGCTCGATTGCCGACGCGATCCGGGGCGGCGTCGCCGGACTCACGCTCGGGATGTCCACCACGCCTGCCGGTACGGCGGATATCCAGATCCGGGGCAAGAACACCCTCAGCGCGGGATCTTCTCCCCTTTACGTCCTCGACGGCGTCATCTATAAAGGAGAGCTTACCGACATCAATCCGAACGACATCGAGAGCATCGACGTCCTGAAGGATGCCTCCTCCGTCGCCATCTACGGCGCCAAAGCCGCCAACGGCGTCATTGCCATCACGACGAAAAGGGGCAATGTCGGAAAACCGCGGGTGACGCTCAACACCAACATCGGCCTCGCAACGGCCGCCAATGTCGTCAAAACCGTCGACGGACAAGGATTCATCCGCTTCCGCCACGACTTTTTCGAAGGGCAGCGGACCGATGCGGAGCGGCAGGCAAAGCCGGGAATGTATGACGACCCCCGCACCCTGGACGCCGGTATCAACACCCTGGACTGGTACAACTACACGCAAAACGTGCCTGCGTCTTCGCTGCCGGACGAGGACGCGCTAGTGTCGGCCTGGCTGTCCCGGCTGGCCTTCTCGGACATCGAAGTCGAGCACTACCTGAAGGGCATCGAAACGGACTGGGACCGGGAAGTCTTCAAGACGGGACTGCAGCAGGACTACACCGTCAGCATGTCCAACAAGAACGACAAGGCATCGTATTATGCCTCGCTCGGCTATGCCAACCGCGAAGGCACCGTCGTCGGCGCCGGATACGAGAATTACCGCGCGCGCATCAACCTGGATGCGGACATCACCCGCTGGCTGACGGTCGGCATCAACACGCAGTTTGCCGCCCGCAACAGCGGATGGCTCCGGGCGGATACCGACCAGCGCAGGAACCTCTCCCCCTGGTCCACCAACGACATCGACGACCCGACCAGCATTTACCGCCAGTATCCCAACGGGAACAACAACAGCGTCAACCCTTTCTTCAACAATTACTTCATTGACCGGCGCGCGTGGAATTACGAGCTGACGGCCAACATCTTCGCCAAGGTCAAACTCCCGTTCGGCTTTGACTATCAGGTGAATTTCTCTCCCCGCCAGCACTGGTATGAGTATTTCAACCACCAGTCCGCGGACAACCCGAGCTGGGCCGGAAAGGGCGGCGAATCGGAGCGGACAAACGAGCATACCTTCAACTGGATGGTCGACAACATCATCCACTGGAACAAATCGTTCGGAGCCCACCGCTTCGAGCTGACCCTGCTTCAAAGCGCGGAGCAGAACCAGTTCTGGTCTTCGAAGGCGACCAACAAGCAGTATTCCCCCAGCGACATCCTCGGATACCACCGGCTTCAGTCCGGTACCGAGCCCACCGTGTCCAGCGAGGACCGGTACAGCACGGGAGACGCCCTCATGGCAAGGCTTTTCTATTCCCTCAAGGACAGATATATGCTGACCGCATCCATCCGGCGGGATGGATTCTCCGCCTTCGGCCAGGCCAACCCCTGGGCGACGTTCCCCTCCCTGGCCCTTGCTTGGGTCTTCAGCCGGGAGGATTTCCTGAAGGGCGCCACCTGGCTTGACTTCGGAAAGCTGCGGGCGTCCTACGGTATCAACGGCAACCGGGATATCGGTATCTATGCCGCTCTGGCTCAGCTGACGACCGGAATGAGCACCTATCTCGACCAGACCGGAAATCCCTACATCACGTCCCAGATCTACATCTCCATACTGGGCAATAAATCTCTGCGCTGGGAGCAGACCGCAGCCTGGAACCTGGGTTTGGATTTCTCCCTGTTCAACGGCCTGGTCGAGGGTAACATCGACGCTTACAAATCGACGACGACGGACCTGCTCGTCGACCGCACGCTGCCTCCCATCACGGGCTATGACTCCATCAAAGCCAATCTGGGCGAACTGTCCAACCACGGTTTCGAACTGGCACTGAGTGCGCATCCCGTCAGGAACAACAACTTCAAATGGGACACCCAGGGGACCTTCTACTTCAACCGCAGGAAGATCGTCCACCTGTACGGCGACATGGAAGATGTCCTGGACGAAGACGGAAACGTCATCGGCCAGAAGGAAGCCGATGACTATGACAACCATCTCTTCATCGGTCACGATCCGGACCAGATCTGGGCCTACGAACGGAACGGCGTCTGGCAGCTGGGTGAAGAAGAGGAAGCCCTGAAATACGGGTGCCAGCCCGGAGATTTCAGGTATGTCGACCAGAACACGAACGACATCCTCAACTCGGACGACAAGATCTTCATGGGTTATAAGACCCCGCGCTTCCAGGCTTCGTGGAAGAATGAATTCACGTTCTGGAACAACCTCACGCTTTCCTGCATGATGTACGGCAAGTTCGGACACTATGGAGATTACAACCGGGCGGCCAATTCCGCCAAGCTGCTGGATGTGTGGAGCATCTGGGACATCCCGTGGTGGACGCCGGAAAACCCGACCAACGACTATGGCCGCCTCGGCTCCTACAACGCCGGCACCAACTTCGTCAAAAAGAGTTTCGTCCGGGTCGAGAGCCTTACTCTGTCATACGCTCTTCCGAAGTCTATCCTGACACCCGTCAATGTCGAGCAGGCTAGGGTTTCTTTCTCCGTCCGTAATCCCTTCGTTTTCACTTCGTGGACCAATGGAGATGTAGAAGGTGGGGATTTCACGATGCGCACCTTCAATTTCAGCCTTAACCTTACCCTCTAACCGATACCCATCATGAAAAAGAATATATTGATTCTCTGTTTTCTGTGCCTGGCGCTTGCCGCCTGTGACAAGAGCTGGCTGACGCCGAAACCGCTCTCTTTCTATTCGCCGGAGAATACCTATATCGACGCGGACGGACTGTATGCCGCGATTGCCGCCTGCGAGAAGAACATGCGCCACGAGTTTTTCGGTGACCATACTCCCATCGCCACGGAAGTGATGACCAGCGACGTGGGTGTCCACGCGGGCACGGACAAGACGAACTGTCTCACCAACTTCGACAACTATCTCACTCCCACCCACCTCCACTCCGACGGCCAGGGCCAGATCAGCTGGTACTGGACCCAGCAGTGGAACGGGGTCAAATACGCCAACATTGTCTTGAACCGCGTGGATGGCGGCACTTACAAGGATGAGGCGGAAAGGAACGCCGTCATCGGACAGGGCTATTTCCACCGGGCATACCGCTACTTCAACCTGGTCCATCAGTTCGGCAACGTCCCCTGGATCGGAAAAGAAATCGAGGAACCGACCCTGGATTTCTACACTTACGACAGATGGAGCATCCTGGAGCAACTGGAAAAGGATCTGGAGTTTGCCTACAAGTGGATTCCCGAGAAGCAGGATCGCGGCCGCTGCAACAAATGGGGTGCGGGCGTCCTGCTGATGAAGGTCTATATGTCCCTGTGCAAATGGGACGAGGCGATTGCCGTCGGCAAGGCCATCATTGCCGCCAATCCGATGATGACAAAGCGTTTCACCTCCAAGAAGACCAGTGACGACTCCAACCTGATGCTGGAACTGCACAGCGTGGAGGGAAAGCTGGACATGTCCAACACCGAGGGTATCCATTATGTCATGAACGTAACCGGCATCGCGGAGGACCAGGAACGCTGCCAATCCATGCGCACGGCCACCCCTTATTGGGCGAAAGGAGCCGCCATCAAGACCCCTGACGGAAAGAATGGCACCGCCATCGCCTGCCACGCCGACGATGCAGGGACCGAGATCGACAATGACTACCGGTACGGCCGCGGGATCGGCACGCTCCGTCCCAGCAACTATTATCAGTATGAGGTCTGGACCGCGAAAGAGGCCAACGACCTCCGCGGACGGAACAACCACAAGAGCTGGACCCACATGACGGACCTGTACTACAACAACCCCAACCTGAAGAATTCCGGCAACAAGTATTACGGGCAGCATCTGGTCTTCCCGAAAGGAATGACGGTGGCCGACACCATCCGCTGCTGGTATTCCTGGCCCCAGTACAAGCTCTTCGTCCCGGATCCGACCGTAACGACGGACCGGCGGGGAGGAGAGACCCCCTGGTATGTCTACCGGAGTGCGGAGGTGTACCTGATGCTGGCGGAATGCTATTATTGGAAGGGCGACAACGCCGGCATCCTGCAGTATCTGAATCCTGTCCGGGAACGGGCACAGGCGGAACCGCTGAGCGGCACCGTGGGAATGGCTGAAATCCTCTCCGAGCGCGCCCGGGAGCTGTATTATGAGGAGCACCGGCACATCGAACTGGTCCGTATCTCCTATACCTACGCGAAAACCGGAAAAGCCTGTGAGGCGACCGGGAAAACCTATAAGCTGGAGACCATCTGCGGACCCGACAAGATTGGAGAAACCACCTACAACAAGGATAAAGGCTACAACTTCTATTTCGATTGGATGACGGCAAAGAACGGTTTCTTCAACATCGGTCTCAAGATTTCGACGGGTGAATACCTCATCAGTAATCACCACATCCACTGGCCGATCCCCGAAACCGCCATCAAATCCAATACCGGCGGTGTCATCAACCAGAACCCCGGCTATCCCAGCACGACACCGTACAAGGAGCCTCTCGTCGTCGAGGTCGAATCCAGAATGTAGGTTGTTCCCATGCGAAGGAATCCTTTCTATCCGGCAGTGGCTGCTACGGGCGTCGTAGCAGCCCTGGCCGGTTGTACCTGCGACAAAAAAGAACCGGAAAAGGAGAAAACGGTACCCCCTAACATACTTGTATTCATCTCCGATGACCAGTCTTTCCCGTACGCTTCCGCGTATGGATGCACGGAGGTCAGCACACCGGGTTTTGATTTCGTCGCATCCCACGGCGCCCTGTTCACGCAGGCGTACGTGACTTCACCGGGCAGCAGCCCGTCCCGGGCCAGTATCCTGACCGGACTCTATCCCTGGCAAATCGAGGAAGCGGGCACACATGCCAGTTCGTTCCCCTCACGCTATCACTGCTATCCCGATATCCTGGAAGATGCCGGATACAGTGTCGGCTATACCGGCAAGGGATGGGGACCCGGGGATTGGAAGGTGTCCGGCCGGCGGCGCAACCCGGCCGGAACCGAATTCAATGAGTTGACGACGACGCCTCCGTACAGCGGTATCTCGAAGATCGACTATGCGGCCAACTTCAAAAAGTTTCTGGACCGGGTCCCCGCAGGCAGACCCTTCTGCTTCTGGCTGGGCCCCAACGAGCCGCACAGAGGCTATCAGAAAGACTCTTGGAAATCGACCTCGCATTCGCTTTCCGAAGTCCGGGTGCCGGGATATCTCCCGGATGCGGACGTCGTGAAAGGAGATATCCTGGACTATGCGGTCGAAATCGAATGGGCGGACAGCCACCTGATGGCCGCCATCCGGGAGTTGGAATCCAGGGGACTGCTCGAGAATACCCTGATCGTGGCCCTGGCCGACAACGGGATGGCCTTCCCGCACGCAAAAGCAAACTGCTACGATGCGGGGCTGCACGTCCCGCTGGCCGTCTGTTGGATGGGACATATCCGGAGCGGACAGACGATCTCACAGGAAGTCAGCACAATAGACCTTCTGCCCACATTCCTGGATGCCGCGCAGGTTGACAGGCATTATGACTATGCTTTCAGCGGGAAAACCCTGCTTCCCAGCCTGACCGGCGAAGGGCCTCTCTTCTCACCCCGTCCTTCCCTTTCCGGCCGGGAACGCCATTCTTCGGCAAGGCCCGACAATCTGGGCTATCCCATCCGCAGTTACCGTTCCGGAGACTATCTGCTGATCTGGAACTTCCACCCGGAGAGATGGCCGGCAGGCGATCCGCAGGTTTTGAAGGAAGACGGAAGCCTGGGAGAAATGCATAAAGCCTATTTCGACATAGACGGAAGTCCGACTCTTACCTATATGGAGAATCATCGGGAAGAGGACGGCGTGTCCCCTTATTTCCTGGCAGCGACCGCCCTGCGTAATGAATTTGAACTGTACAATGTCGTACAGGATCCTGATTGTATGAAGGATCTTGCCGGGGATAAGGATTATTTATCTATATTTACTTCCCTTAAAGGCAAACTGTTTGAATCCCTGAAGGAGACAGGAGACAGCCGTTTGGGAGATAATCCGGAAATATGGGAATCTTATCCTCGACTCAGCGGACCAATGCGTAATTTTCCAATATGAAACATCCATTCCTAATCCTTGCACTTCTCTGTGTTGCGTGCGGGCAGAAAACTTCCCTTCAACAATTCAAATTCCTCCCGGAGAACATCCAGGTGGAAACGATCGGAAACAGAGTAGCCGAGCAATTCCTTTCCTCCAACCCCTTGGATTATGGTCCGGAAGGATATTCCGCTCCCTATACCTATGGGGGAGGAGGTTCGATGAATTATTCCGTTGTCAGCCTTTGGGTAAACTCCCTTGAATTTGCCCGCAACACGGGCAACAAAGAATTGGAACAGCGGCTCATCGACTTTTTCGAACCCTTTTTCGGAGAGAAAAAAGCATTATGCAATCGTGACAACCATGTGGATTTTTCCATTTTCGGAGCCATTCCCCTGGAAATCTACCTGTTGAACGGAGATGAAAGGGCACTGAAGATGGGATTGAGATATGCGGACCACCAGTGGGAGAATCCGGAAGGTGAACCTGGCGCGCGTGTAGGAGGGAACGGTAACTTTCCTTTAGAAGAGCAACGTGTATTCCTTGAAAACGGATACTCGCCCCAAACACGCCTGTGGATAGACGACATGTATATGATTACCGCGCTGCAGACACAGGCCTTCCGGGCGACAGGGGACAGTAAGTATATCGACCGGACGGCACGGGAGATGAAAATGTACATAGACACGCTGCAGCGGGACAATGGACTTTTCTACCACGCTCCGAGCGCACCTTATTTCTGGGGCAGGGGCAATGGCTGGATGGCCGCGGCACTTCCCTTGATTCTCACCTATCTCCCGACAGACAGTCCCTACCGGCCGGTGCTGATGGACGCTTATCAAAAAATGATGGCTACGCTGCTTTCCTATCAACATCAGAGCGGATTATGGGGACAAGTAGTGGATGATGCCGAGTTTTGGGAAGAATCTTCCTGTTCGGCCATGTTCGCCTACGCTTTCATCGAAGGAGTAAGACAAGGTTGGCTGGATAAAAAGACATTTGGTCATGCAGCCTTGAAAGCATGGGTATCCCTTTGTGGAAAACTTGACGGTTTCGCAAATATATCCGATGTTTGCATAGGGACGAACTGGAAGGACAGCCGGGAATGGTATATGGACCGTCCCAGGGCAAACGGAGACCCTCATGGACAGGCTGCCCTGATGTGGATGTGCAATGCCCTTACAAAATAATCCAGGATATCATCATGCAGGCGGTTAAAAGATTCTCTTTCCTCTTTCTGCTCGGGACGCTGCTCTCGTGTGCTTCCCCTTCGAACAATCCCCTCCCGGTCAATATGGGGGATCCTTTCCTGCTTTGTCCGTCCAGCGGAGGATACTATCTCT
>JAEEGI010004371.1_pt1 | contig 33145 bp, 30 predicted proteins | sample 8958751 | NCBI WGS metagenome assembly JAEEGI01 (sample SAMN16246545, study PRJNA631951) | gut metagenome | biome: gut microbiome; feature: rumen; material: KS-attached | host: Bos | place: Iran: Karaj | collected 2018-10
CGGGCACGTGCAGGAAACGCTCTGGGTATCCTATCACAACGAGATCCCGGACGGCTCCCTCGCCGGCTATCAGAGCAGCCGCGTCTGCGACGATGCGCTTGTCGGAGAAAAGCTGGAGGACGTGAATGTTCAGGGCGCCTGGTACCGGATCGCGTACGAATTCCGGACGGACAGCGGAAAAGCGGAGCTGTCGAAGGCACCGGAATCTGATCCGGAAACCCTGCGGGCGGAAGTCTATGCGATCCGCGGCGTCGCGCCGGAGACGGCCGTCTGCCTAAAATATCTGGATAAGAGCGAAGCCGTCAGTACCGAGCACTATATTACGTTTCTGAATCCGTCTGCGGACTTTTCCTCTCTTGCCGCCCTGTTTGACGCCGCGCAGGCCCCGGAACGGACCGGCCTGATCCGGCAGGAAGGCATCACCTCTCTTATGGTGGAGACGGCTTCCGCAAAGGGTATGGAGCGCACGTCGTACTTTACGGACGAAGCAGCTGCCGGGGCGATCGTCAGCACGTTTCTGGCCTGCGACGGCCGCGCATCCGCTACGGGGGAAGAAGCGATTCTGCCCTCCTGTGAAAAGCGCGCTTCCTTCCGCATCGGGATCACCGGCATCGGGAACTGGGAGGTCACCGTTTACAGCAACGGGTATCTTCAGCTGGAACTTTCCGGCACAGACTCCAACCTGTTTGCGGACGGCCTTTCCCGCGTCTTTGAGATCGGCTCCGCCTCGGCCGAGGGCCTGATCCGCCTCATGGAGCAGTCCGGGACGGCGTACGCACCGAAGGAAGGCGAGACGATTACCTGGCATACGGAAGCCGCAAAATAAATCAAAGGGACGGGCTCTTTCGCGGGAGCCCGTCCCTTTTTATCGTTATTGCTTTGCGTCTGATCCGCTTCAGTTATAAAACGTCTGCTCGGTCTTCGCGATGGAGAACGCCGTCAGGAAGACCAGATCCAGGTCTTTTTCCTCGCAGATTACGTCATAGTACAGGTCCGTCGTCAGGAGGGACTTCCCCTTCGGCGAGGAATTGGCGATAGTCGCCAGATGTTCCCCCTTAAAGGTCACATCGTAGCTCATCCCGATCTTGCTGCCCGAGACGCCGGTGTTGATCCGGATCCCCAGCTCGTGCAGGTAATCCCAGATCTTCTTGCCGTCGAACTTGAACCAGGAGCTCTTTGAAAGCGCCGCGATCAGGCCGCCGCCGCCCTGCTCCGCCGTTATCGTCTTGCCGACCTTGTGTTCCTCCGTTTTGCCCGTGATATGGTTGACGAACTCAAAGGGCGACGCGCCGAGCAGCGAGAACTTCGTCATCTTCCCCTCGTAAACCGTATTGCCGTTCGCATTTTCCAGATAAAATGCCTGCTTGATGGTCCCCAGGACCGGTTTCAGTCTGTACGTCTCAGCCATTTGCCCACTCCTTTTCCTGTTCGTTCATTCTTTTCAGTTTCTTCGCGGCATTGCTGATGCTGACGGCGCCGCCCACGAGGGCTGCGATACCGGCCGCGATGAGGATGACCGGCAGGATCAGGCTCGTCGTCTGGGTGATCTGCACCGGATCGGCGGGGTTGTAGTAGATGGTCATCTTCTCTCCCACCTTCATGTTCGACAGGCCGCCCAGCTCCGATTCATAGTCCTGGCCGTTCACGTTGTACTTCAGTCCGATGAGATACGTCGCCTCCACGCGGTTGCCGCTCGCGTCCGTATACGCCTCCTGCTCCAGTTCCACCCGCGTGACCGTGGCTTCCGTCTTGATATAGTCCTGATTCTTGCTGTTGATCACAAAAAAGAAGACGCCGAAGACGGTCAGCATGAGACCGGCCGGGATCAGAAATCTCGCCAGCCTGGATTCCCGGATGATCGTGATGATCTTGTTCATAAGACACTCCTTCTATTATAAATTTTTACGCGTTGAACATCAGCTTGTCGCTGTCAAAGATCTTAGCCAGCAGGAAGGTCAGCAGGCCGGCCAGCAGCGCGGTCACGCCGAAGCTCACCAGAAAGCCCTGCGCCGAAAGCTCACCCGTGCAGATATCCTGCAGTGCCAGCGCGTTGCCGTACAGCGGCACCGCATAGCGGGTCAGCGAGTTCTTCGCGCCGCTCGAGAACATGGTCATCAGGGCGCAGGCCAGCACGACCATGTAGACCGGGGTGACCAGCGTGCTCGCGCTCTTGACGTCCTTCGAGAAGGAGGAAAGCACCGCGATCACGGCCACGAAGAGGTAGTCCAGGACGATCAGCATCAGGCCCAGCTCCAGGACCTGTCCCGCATTGAAGGAAACGCCGCCGAAGCCGCCGGCTCCGCCGCTTATCGTATTTCCCATCAGGGTCATGGAAAGGATCATGGAGACCGCGTACACCACGGAGGAAAGCGCCGCGATGATCGCCAGCGCGATCACCTTGCCCGCCGCGATATCCGTCCGCTTCACGGGGGCGATCAGCATGGAGGCCAGGGTGCCGCGTTCCTTTTCACCGGCGAACGCATCCACGCTGATGCTCATGGCGCCGGAGAAAAGCATGATCATGATCATGTAAGGGAACATCATCGCGATAAACTGCGTATTCGCCTTGCCTTCCTTCACGATCTCGGTGTCCCTCTGCGCAAAGGCTACGATCTTCTCCAGATTCCCCAGCCGCTGCTCCAAAAGCATCATGCGGTAGGTCTCCAGCACGCCGCTGAACACCGCGTAGGCCTGCTGGGAATAGTTTTCCGCGCTGTTGAAAAGGATCCCGACGCCGGGGATCTTATCCCCCTGCCCCTGATAGGCCGCGAAGGTCTTTTCAAAGTCCTTATCCAGGATCACGATCAGATCCGCCGCGCCTTCCCGGATATCCTCCGTCAGACGGTCTTTCAGCGTCAGATAGGCTTCCTCCGTCAGATAGTCGATAGACGCGTTTTTGTCAAAGCCCGCGGCGGCGGCCGCGGCTTTTAAGCCGTCCGTCGCATTCACGATATACGTGACGGGCACGTGCGTTTCGATATCCCGCGACATGTTCCGCTCAAGCATCCCGATGAGCCCGTACAGGGCGAACATCAGCACCGCCGGCAGGACAAAAAGGGACAGGATGAGCTTTTTATCGCTGAAAACACGGTAGAGTTCCTTTTTCAGCACAATTCCGATCTTTTTCATGCGTCCGCCTCCCCGTATTCCTTGTAAAGCCGGAAGAAAGCCTCTTCCAGATCGTCCGCGCCGGTCCCGGCATAGATCTGGGCCAGCGTCCCCTCGGAGACCTTCCGGCCGCCAATGATGATGCCGATGCGGTCGCAGAGCTTTTCCGCCTCGCTCATGATATGCGTCGAGACGATGACGGTCTTGCCTTCGTCGCGCAGTTTCCTAAGGTAATCCGTGACCGTGCGGGCCGTCAGGATATCCAGGCCCGAGGTCGGCTCGTCAAAGATGACCACCTGCGGATCGTGCACCAGCGTGACGGCGATGGCCGCCTTCTGCTTCATGCCGGTGGACAGCTCGTCGATCTTTTTGTCCGCGAAACCGCCGATATCGAAGACCGAAAACAGCTCCTCGCGCCGGCGGGCGATCGCCTCCTCCGTCATGCCATGCAGCTGTCCGAAAAAGTGAAACAGGTACGACGGCGTGAAATGCGGATCCAGGTTGATCTCGTTGGTCAGGAACGCGATGGCGCCGCGCACCTTTTCGCCCTCCGTCACGGTGTCGAAGCCGTTTACGCTGACGCTTCCCTCCGTCGGTTTCAAGAGCGTCGCGATGCAGCGGAGCGTGGTGGTCTTGCCGGCGCCGTTCGGGCCGAGCAGGCCGTAGATCTCGCCGGGCTTCGCCTCGAAGCTGACGTCATTGACCGCGATCTTGCGGCCCTCCGACGTCTTCAGCTCCTTCATCTTCCTGGCGTTCAGCTTGTAGACCTTGGTCAGGTTTTGGACTGAAATCATGCTTTTCTCCTTTCCCGCCCTTCTTTACAGTTCCGCAAAGCGCGCGGCTCCCTTCTTTTTCAGCCAGAGCAGCAGCAGGAAGGCCAGAAGAGCCGTCACCGCCGTCACGATCGTCAGGTACAGTTCCGGTCCCAGGCCGATCCCGCCCAGGAAATACAGGCCGATCACCGCCGCGCCGTAAGCCATGCCCAGCAGCATATAGACCAGCACCGACAGGCTCTGCTTGATCGGGTAGATCTCGTTCGTCCAGGTCAGATTGACGAACTTAAGGCCCAGCATGAGTCCGAAGGCGGCATAGAGCACGGCCGACAGCAGGGGGATCAGGATCAGGAAGAGCCATTCCAGCGGATCGGCCTGTATGGCATAGCCGGCGCCCACCGCGGCCAGCAGCAGGACAGGGACCGTGATCTTAAGCTGCAGCAGCATCTTCGCCTTCAGGATCTCCCAGGGATCCACGGGAAGGGACTGCAGGATCCAGAGGCTTTTGCCCTCCAGGGAAACGGACGGGACTACCGGATCGGTCATGGCGGAAAGACCGCACAGCATGCCGATCAGAAGGACGGGGATCAGTCCGGGAACGCCCCCGAACACCGACTCCAGGACAGGCATGATTTCCCGGCCTTTGATGAACAGCGCGCCGGCCGCCACCAGCACGAACAGAAGCGGCAGGCCTGTGTTCAGCATGTAGTTGGCGCTGGCGGTGAAGCGGTTCATCTCCTTCCGGCCCAGAGCCCGGGACAGGCTCTGCATTTTCGCGGTCTTTTCCTTATAGACGGCTTTCGTGCCGCTGTTGCTGGCCGTCGCGATCTTCGTGAAGCTCTTCAGCAGGATGATCCAGGTAACGGCGCAGAGGGCGAACACGGCGGCCACGGAGACGGCCATCGGCACCCATTCTCCCGTCCCGACCTGGCCGAAGGTCTTCATAAAGCCGAGATTTTTCTCAACTTTCTCCGCATAAACGGTCAGATTGTTCAGGAAATCCTGGATCAGCTCGGTCGCCTTGAAATAGAAGAAATAGTACAGGCCGACGCCGAGCAGGGCAATGATCGTGGTGAAATAGCTCTTGTTTTTAAGCTTTACGCTAAGGCGCGCCACCCCGTAACCGAGCAGACAGGTCAGGACCAGCACGATGGCGCTCACCAGAAGAACGATCAGGATGCCGCCGACGATCTGCGCCGCACCGGGCCGGACCGTCGTCCAGTAAACGATCACGGCCGGGATGATCACGATGCCGGAGTACAGAAGCCCCATCAGATAGACCGTGACCAGCCGGGCCGCCACGATGGTCCGGACCGGGATCGGCATGGAGAGCAGAAGATCGTTGTCCTTGGCCAGATACAGGCCAGTGAAGGTGTTGAAAACCCCGCCGAAGATGCCCAAAAAGAGCGCCACCAGGCCTGTCAGCGCAAAGTACAGCCAGTCCAGACCGAAGGCGTACAGCGGCCCGCAGAGGGAGGAAGCCATGGCGTAGAACATGCCGCCCAGCAGGCCGAACATCAGCAGCGCAAAAAGCACGATCAGGAGGATCGTCGCCCCTTTGGAGCGGGCCTTGTTCTTTTTGGCATCGTAGAAATAGCCGCGGAAGATCTCCATCAGCTGTTTTTTGATCATTGTCCCCAGCATTTTATTTCTCCTCCAGTTCCAGGAAGACCTCCTCCAGGGAATCGTCGCCCTTGACTTCCTCCATGGTGCCCGAGCGGATCAGCCGGCCGTTCTTGATGATCGCCACCTTGTCGCAGAGCTTCTCGGCGACTTCCAGGACGTGCGTGGAGAAAAAGATGGCGCCGCCGCGGTCGCATAGCTCGCGCATCATCTGCTTTAAGAGATGCGAAGCAGTCGGATCCAGGCCGACGAAGGGCTCGTCCATGAGGATCAGGCGCGGTTCGTGCAGGAAGGCGCTGATCAGGGCCAGCTTCTGCTTCATGCCGTGGGAATAGGAGGCGATGGGCTGCGCCAGATCGGCCGTGAGCTTAAAGCGCTCCGCCAGCTCGCGGATCCTCTCCTGCCTTGCCGCCGCGGAAACGCCGAAGACGTCCGCGATGAAGTTCAGATACTTGATGCCGCTCATGAAATCGTACAGGTCCGGGTTGTCCGGGATGTACGCCAGGCGGCGCTTTGCCTCCAGGGGATCGTTCCTGACGGAGACCCCGTCAATGAAGATCTCGCCTTCGTCAAAGTCCAGGATGCCGACTGCCGACTTTAAGGTCGTGGTCTTGCCGGCGCCGTTGTGGCCGATGAAGCCGTAGATCTCGCCCGGCGCGATGTGCAGGCTAATGTCGTCCACCGCGGTCTTCCCGCCGTATTTCTTGGTCAGATGTTCGATACGAAGCATAGTATTCTCCTTTTTATTCAATGTCCAGTTCGATCGGCTCGTCAAGCGTCTCGGACACGTATTTCCCGTTCTTTTTGCGCTGCCGCACGCACTCCGTCAGCAGATACTCGATCTGCCCGTTCACCGAGCGGAAGTCGTCCTCCGCCCAGGCCGCGATCGCATTGTACAATTTCGGCGAAAGACGAAGCGGCACCTGTTTTTTCTGATTATCATTCATTTATGTTCCGCTCCTTTTCAAATCGCTTCTCATCCGTCTTCTCCGGCCGGTCCGCATCAGTACAGACTGCCGGAATTTACCACCGGCTGGGCGTCGCGGTTGCCGCAGAGCACCACCAGCAGGTTCGAGACCATCGCCGCCTTGCGTTCCTCGTCCAGTTCCACCGTGTGATTTTCGGACAGGCGCTCCAGCGCCATCTCCACCATGCCGACCGCGCCGTCCACGATCATCTTCCGCGCGTCGATGATGGCCGAAGCCTGCTGGCGCTGCAGCATGACCGCCGCGATCTCAGGCGCATAGGCCAGATAGGTGATGCGCGCTTCCACGATCTCCAGGCCGGCCGCCGCCACCTTGGACTGGATCTCCTCGCGGATGCGGGCCGCCACGACCTCGCTCGAGCCGCGCAGCGAGCCCTCGTCCGCGATGCCGTCGCCGGTCGTATCCACGCCGGGCGCCACGTCGTAGGGGTAGAGCCGCACGATATCGCGCAGCGCGCTGTCGCACTGCAGGGACAGGTATTCCTTGTAGTTGTCGACCTCAAAGACCGCCTTCGCCGTGTCCACGACCCGCCAGATCACCGCGATCCCGATCTCCACCGGATTGCCGAGGCAGTCGTTGATCTTCTGTCTCGTGTTGCTTAAGGTCATGGCTTTTAAGGAGATTTTCTTGCCGCCGGTCTTGTTCAGGTTCAGATTCATGCCCTCCAGCGACGGCACCACGAGGGCTTTCTGCTTGGACGTATCCACGTCGCCGGACTGGGACAGCTTGGTCTCCGCCGCGGGGTTCACGGTCACGCAGAAGGGATTGACCTGGTAGAAACCCGGCTCCTTGATGCTGCCGACGTATTTGCCGAACAGGGTCAGGACTATCGCCTCCTGCGGCCCCACGACCTTCAGGCCCAGGAAGGGGATCCAGCCGATACAGAGCCAGACAACGCCGGTCACAAGCAGAGGCAGGCCCTTGCCCTCGTCCATCAGGATGCCGCCGTAGATGGTAGCGCCCAGGCCGGCCAGGTATAAAAGGACCCACAGAACAGCCATCATCAGGCCGTTTTTGCTTTTGTGCAGTACGATTTCTTTCATGGAAGACTCCTTTCCGTTATGCTCCTGCGCGGAAAAGCGGTGTTTCTTTTTCTCTTTGCCGGTTTCCGCCGCATGATTATTGTTTTGATATCAGTATGATATCAGTCCGATTTCCGTCTGTCAAGCTTTTTTTACAAATATCTGCCTGCCGGGCCGGCCGGACGATTCTTTCAAGGCGTATATAGCGAAGCATCCTGCGCCGGAAAGGTTTTCGTACCGGCTGCGGGGCAGTGCATGCATTCTCAGAAGTTTTCATCCGGGCGTGAAGCAGCGCCCATAGCGCAAAATTCCGGCTTATGTTATAATAAACCATATCATCGCAAGCGAAAGAAAGGATGCGGCTCCATGAACATATCCCTTGCCTTTTCCTTATTCCTCCTGATCATCCTGCTGTACTTCGTCATGTCGGAATTCTTCACCGCCCTGTTCCGCTTTACGGGCCTGCCGAACGAAAAAGCCCGTTTTCAGGTCATCTCCCTGCTCACCGGCTGCGGCTATACGACCCGGGAAAGCGAAATGATCCTCTCCTCCCGGGGGCGCCGCCGGCTGGCGATGATCACCATGCTGTTCGGCTACGTTTTCAACATCACCATCGTCACGGCTCTCATCAACGTATTCTTTTCCCTGCAGGAAGGGCAGCTGGCCGGCATGCTGGGCGGGGTCCTGATCCCGCTGGCGATCGTGATCGGCCTGCTGTTGCTGCTGCATTTTCCCCGCATCCGTTCCCTCATGAGCGCCTGGATGGAAAAGCTGGCCGGGCGGGTCCTGCACCTGGACATGGCAAACACCGTTCTTCTGCTGGACTATATCGGGCGGGATTCCATCGCGCAGGTCGCGCTGCGGGAGGTGCCCGGGGAGCTGGCGGGCCTGGCGCTTTCGCAGAGCGGCCTGAAAACGGAGAAAAACATTCTGGTCCTTCTGACCGAAAAGCCGGGCCGGCAGGCGGTGCCCGCCACGGCCGACACCGTGTTTGCCGCCGGGGACAAGCTGACGGTCTTCGGCCGCTATGAGGAGATCTGCCGGGTATTCCATGCCCGGGAGCGCTTTACGAATTCAGCAGAGGAGTAAACAGGACTTGCTCTGTTCTTCCTCGCCCTCCTTACACGGGAGATAGCAAGCAACAAGTTTCCCTCTCTTCGCCCCCTCCACTGTCCGAAAAAGCTTCCCCGACGGTCGCTTTTTCGGACAGTGTCAAGAAAACAATTATAATAAAACCTTATAGTATAGTTCAAAAGAATATTTTGATTTGCTTTTCGCGGAAAGACCGTTTATCACATAGGAAAGAACGGAAAAAGCGAAGGCTTTTTATTTTCTCTTATAGATCAATCAGATTTATTTATGTGGCGGGGGCCGAAAGCATCGCCTCCGTATACCACGAGATGCAGGGATAATTTTTTTCACTGACGTTCTGTTGCCAAACAGAAAAGACACCGGTCAATTCCCTTGGGCAAGCCGGTGTCTCTTTTGTTTTACGTCTTTTTCAGCCCCGGCCGGGCCTCAGACGAAGCGGCTCAGAACTCCAGGTTCTCTTCCGTTTCCTTGCTGAAGACGTGCGCGACCATGCCGTCAAAGCCGAAGCGGACGGTCTCTCCCATGTCGGGGAAGCTCTTCATACTGACGGTCGGCACGATCATGATCATGTTCCGGCCTTCCGCCGTTAAGTGCAGATGCACGGAGGAGCCCATCATCTCGCTGACGTCCACCGTCGCGGCGATGCCGTCGTCCTTCAGTTCCACGTGCTCCGGTCTCACGCCCAGCGTGACCGGCTGAGACTTAACTTCCTTCTCCTTCAGACGCTCTTCCTTGTCGGGAGACAGCTCGATCTTCTTTCCGCCCAGTTCCACGAAATACTTTCCGTTCTCCTCGCTCAGCTGCGCGTCAAAGAAGTTCATGACGGGCATGCCGATGAAGCCGGCCACGAAAAGATTCGCGGGATGGTTGAAAACTTCCTGCGGCGTGCCGATCTGCTGGATCTTCCCGTCCTTCATGACCACGATGCGGTCGCCCAGCGTCATGGCCTCGGTCTGGTCGTGCGTGACATAGATGAAGGTCGTGTCGATGCGTTTGCGCAGCTTGATGATCTCGGCGCGCATCTCGTTCCTGAGCTTCGCATCCAGGTTCGAGAGCGGCTCGTCCATCAGCATGACCTTGGGGCTGCGGACGATAGCGCGGCCGATGGCCACGCGCTGGCGCTGGCCGCCGGAAAGGGCCTTGGGCTTGCGCTGCAGGTATTCGGTGATCTCCAGGATCTCCGCCGCTTCCTTCACCTTCTCGTCGATCTCTTCCTTCGGCAGGTGCTTTAAGCGCAGCGAGAAAGCCATGTTTTCGTACACGGTCATGTGCGGGTACAGGGCGTAGTTCTGGAATACCATCGCGATGTCCCGGTCCTTCGGCGCCACGTGGTTCACCAGATTGCCGTCGATATACAGCTCGCCGCCGGAGATGGACTCCAGGCCGGCCACCATGCGCAGCGTGGTGGATTTGCCGCAGCCGGAGGGACCGACCAGAACGATGAACTCCTTGTCCGCGATATCCAGATTGAATTCCTGCACCGCCAGGACGCCTTCGTCCGTGATCTGCAGATTGGTCTTCTTCTCCGGAAGCACGTCGTTTTTCTTGCTCTTCTTGCTCTCCCCGCTCACGTAGGGGTAAACTTTTTTGATGTTTTTCAGTTGAACAGTAGCCATATCATTCGCTCCGATCAGTTGTATTTACAGGTTGCGGATCAGTTCCGGCCGGACGGCGTCCATGCGGGCGTCGGAGAGACCGAAATCCATCTGCCGCCAGCTCCAGGCCGCGCGGCCGATGCCGTAGTGTTCGAAAGCCCGATGGATCAGGCGGTACCAGACGAGGGCGTCCTCCGGACGGCTCCGGTCGATCACGCCGTATTCACCGCAGTAAAGGGGAATACCCCTCTCTTCGGCGGCGCGGACCGCGTCCGCGAAGAAATCGATAAAGTATTCCGTGCTCAGGCGTGTTTCCGGCGGATATCGGTCGAAGCCGGCGCTGAAAGAGCCGAGCATCTTCCGGCTGGCTTCTTCCATCTCGCCGAAGCTTGCCGTGACCGGGATACGGAAAGCGGGGTCCATCGTCGGCATCCAGTGCGCGCCCTGATGCGTAAAGATCAGCGGCTCGTAGCAGTGGAAGTTGTAGACCAGATGCGCATCCTCCGGGACGTCGATGGCGCGGACGCTGAGCGCGCTGTTGTGCCAGTAGCCGCCCACGAGAACGGGCGTTTCCGGCGCGAAGACGCGGATGCGGCGGATGCACTCCGCGGCGATCCGGTTCCAGGCCGGCATGAAGCTCTCCTCCGTGACCTCGTTCAAAAGCTCGAAGGCGGTCCGGTCCGAAAGCTTCCCGTAGCGCTCGGCTATCCTTTCCCAGAGCCGGTAAAAGCGTTCCTGATGCTTTTCGTTTTCAAAGAAGCCGCTTTCCTTCTCATCCGGATCGAAGGAGAAGCCCGCGGTCTTGTGCAGGTCCAGCACGGCGTTTAAGCCGTTTTTCTCCGCATAGCCGAGCGCGCGGTCCAGATGCGCGTAGCCGCTCTCGCGGGGCGTGCCGTCCTCTTCCTCCAGAAGGTTGTAATCCACCGGGATGCGGACGTGGTCGGCGCCGCAGGCGCGGATCGCGGCGAAGTCCTCTTCCCGGATGAAATTCCGGTACCGTTCCTCGCTGTAATCGCACTGGGAGAACCAGCCGCCGAGGTCGACCCCCTTCTGAAACCCTTTCCAGACTTTCATGTTCCGACGTTTCCTTTCCCGGGATCAGCCCTTGACACTGCCCGCGGTCACACCTTTGATGATCGACTTGGACAGGAAGATGTATGTGATCATGACCGGCAGGATCGCCAGGAGGATAAACATGTAGACCTTTCCCATATCGAATTTGGAATAGTCCGCACTGCGAAGCTGCGCGATCATGATCGGGACGGTTTTCATTTCTGCTTTATCCAGCAGAAGGGCAGGGACGAAGTAGTTGTTCCAGGAACTCACGAAGGAGAAGATCATCTGTACCGCGATAGCAGGCTTGAGCATCGGCAGCACGATCGTGTTGAAGGTGCGGAACTCGCCCGAGCCGTCCACGCGGGCCGCGTCGATCACGTCCAGCGGCAGCACGCTCTCCATGTACTGCTTCATATAGAAGAAGACTACGGGCGCGGCGATGCTGGGAATGATCAGCGGGATGTAGCTGTTGGTCAGGTGCAGCTTGTTCATCATCTGCACGAAGCCGAGCGCGGAGACCTGCGCCGGGATCATCATGACCGCGATGATGAAGGTGAAGACGGCGCGCTTGCCCTTAAAGTCATAGGCGTGGATGGCATAGGCCGTCAGCGCGGAGAAGTAGGTCGTCAGCACGGCGCTGGAGAGCGCGATGATCAGGCTGTTCAGCATGCCCCGGGGAATGTTGATGGAGGAATCGTTCCAGGCATTCACCAGGTTTTTGAGGAAGTTCTCCTTCGGCAAGAGCGTAAAGCCGGTCGCCAGCTGGGCATTGGAGCGGCTCGCGTTGATGACCATCAGGTAAAAGAAGAACAGGCAGAGCGCGGTCAGGAAGATCAGGATCGCGTAAACGATGATGCGAAGCACCGTCAGCTTGATCAGCCCGCGGGTGTTGTCACTAAGCTTCTTGTTCATATCACGTCTCCCTTTCTGCGTCTGTGAAGTCTGGTCTTATCCTTGTACGGAGCGGACAGTCGCTTGTAGACGAAACCGCTCAGGATGCCGGTGATCACGAAGATGAAGACGGATATCGCGCCGGCCATGCCGTAGTTCTTATTCGTGAGATATCCGTTCAGGTACATGACCAGAGTCCGCGTCATTTCATTCGGGACGCCCTTGCCGTTCGTCAGGACCTGCGGCACGTCGAACATCTGGATGCCGCCGATCATGGCCGTGATCAGGCAGTAAACGAAGATCGGCATTAAGAGCGGCATGGTCACGCGGAAGAAGACCTGCACCGAATTGGCGCCGTCGATCGTGGCGGATTCGAACAGGCTCTGGTCGATGCCCATGATGCCGGCCATCAGCACGATGGTCGTATTGCCGAACCACATCAGGAAGTTCATCAGGGCGATCATGCCGCGGACCGTGACCCGCTTGGAGAAGAAGTCAAAGGACGCGTCGATCCATCCCCACTCTTCCAGCAGCGCCTGGATCGGGCCGACCCGGGAAAACAGCGTGAAGAACAGCATGGAGAAGGCGGCGGCCATGATCAGGTTCGGCATGTAGATGACCGTCTTAAAGAAGCCCTGCCCCTTGATGTTCAGCCGGTAGCTGGTGAAGAAGATTGCCAGCAGCAGGGCGATGACGAACTGCGGGACGGCGCCCAGGATCCAGAGCCACATCGTGTTGAACGTGTATTTCAGGACCAGGATGATCCCGTCGCTGTCAGCGGAAAACAGCGTCCTGTAGTTTTCGAGTCCGACGTAATTCGGTCCGACCTGCTCCAGGCCGATCCGGTACGATTCGAAAAAGCTGTTGTATATCGTCAGAAACTGCGGAACGAGCGTAAAGAAGATGTAAACCACGAAGAAGGGAATGATAAAGATGTAGCCCCACTTCGCGTAGCTTACGCTCTTGAGCGCTCCGTTCTCTTCTGTTTTTTTCTTGCTCATCGACTGTTTCCTCCTTTCAGAGGGGGTAAAAAAGTGCGGCAGGGGAAGTCCCCCTGCCGCAGCTTTCGTTTGCCGTTACTGCGGCAGCTTGATGTTCGGATAGGTCTCCTTGACGTACTGATAGAAGTTCTTCATGGCGGTGTCCTTGTCGACGGAACCGTTGTAGAATTCCTGCAGCTTGTTCTGCAGACCTTCGTTCAGCAGCTGATCGTAGTTGGTGTGGTTCTCCCACTTGATGTCCTTCGCAAGTTCGGCGAAGACGGCGATGTCGTTCTGGCCGTCCAGGATGGCGGTGTTGCCGTAGCTCTTGTCGTCCGCGAACTTCTGGGCGATCTTGGTGTTGTTCGGATACTGGTTCTCGTCCTTGACGAGCTTGGTGACGACGTCTTCATTGGTGGTGAAGGTTTCGAAGATCTCCTTCAGCATATCGGTGTTGTCGGAACCGGTCGCAGCCAGCAGCCAGGTGCCGCCCCAGAAGTAGGCCTGCGGTCCCTTGACGATGCACCAGTCACCGACGCAGCCGTTGTCGGGATCCATGGCGTTGGTCATGCAGAAGTTGTAGTACCAGGCGGGGCCGAAGAAGCACATGGTCTTGCCGGTCTTGAACATCTCGTTGGTCTTTTCCGCATCCCACACGCCGGCGGTCAGGGTGTAGCCGTTCTTGATGTACTTTTCGGTCTGATCCATCCACGCGGTGATCTGCGGGTCAAACTGCAGGTTGCCGTTGGCGTCTACCCAGGGGGAGGTGCAGTTGTTGGAGAACGCACGGAAGGTTTCCGCGAAGGAAGCGGTCATGTAGTAACCCTTGGCCTTGGCCTGGGCGGCGACATCGTCGAACTTCTCCCAGGTGTCGATCTTGGCCTGAACCTCTTCGGGAACGTCGGTGCCCAGAACGTCCTTGGCGATGCTCTTGCGGTAGATCACGGCAGCAGGGCAGCACTGGAAGGAAACGCCCTTGCACACGCCCTTGCTGTCGGAAGCGGCCTTGATGGTGTATTCATACATCGTGTCCGCGTTCTTGAAGCCGAAGGAAGTGATATCCATGGTGTAGGCGGAATCGACGTACTTGCCGATGTAGTCCGCTTCCGCCAGGAACATGTCGATCTTGTCGTCGGCAGAGGCATTCGCCTGATTCAGCAGGGCTTCGTCCAGCTTCTGCTGGTACACGCCGTTGTCGCTGGGGTTGATGATCCAGTTGACGGTAACGCCTTCCGGAACCTTGTAGTACTTCTCGAAGAATCCCTTGAACTCTTCATTCCAGGCGTAGATGTTGAACACCTTGCCCTGAGCCTTCTTACCGTTGCCGCAGGCGACGAGGCTGAGGACCATCAGGCACGCCAGCAGGATAGCAAATACTTTCTTCATTGTTTTCTCTCCTTACTTTTTATTTGCTGTCTTTTTTGTTCTTTGTTTTATCAAAACGCTTCCGCGCTTCAACCGATATCAATAACTGTGCTTCCTTCCAGCAGCCGGCCTTCCACGGTGATCTGCTGCGGGATCCAGGTGTCCGGTTTTTCGATCTGCTCGATCAGCAGCCGGGCCGCTTCCTTCCCCATCTGCTCCGCTCCCTGCTGATAGGTGGTCAGGCGCGGCCGCAGGACCTGGGAAAGAGGGATGCCGTCGTAGCCTGCCACGCTCATGTCCTTCGGGACCGACAGGCCGTTCCGTTCCAGCTCGCTCATCCCGCCCAGGTAGGAAAGGTCATCCGGGAAGAGGATGCAGGTCGGTCTCTCCTCCAGCGCCAGCAAGGCTCTCGTTGCGAGGCCGCTGGAGCGGGGATCGTGGTAGACGGCCGGACGGACGTACTCTGCCGGGACCGGGATCCCCAGTTCCGCGCAGGTCCGGCGGAAGCTGGCCAGCCGCTTCTGCGTGACCGAGGTCAGTTCCCCGTGGATGAAGGCGATCTTCCGGTGGCCCTTCGCATGGACGAAGCGTACCAGCTCTTCCATGCCGCGAACGTTGTCGGAAAGGATGGAACTGCGGCTGTCGAAGCTGTAGTCCAGGGTCACCGTCGGGATCTCGCTGGTCGCCAGCCGGATGACGGCCGGGTCCTGAAAGTCCGCCGAGGCGATCACCACGCCGTCACAGCTGCGGTACTTCGCGTGCTCATAGTAGTCCATGGACAGCCGGCCGAGATCTTTGGAAATGAAGGTGATGTCATAGCCCAGCCGTTCGGCCTCCGCCTTCACGCTTTCCAGGATCCGGGAGAAGTACTCATGGGAGATGCCGCCGCCCGTCGTGTCCGAAAACAGCACGCCGACGTTGTAGCTGCGTCCCATTTTCAGTGCCCGGGCCGTAGCGTTCGGAAGATACCCCAGCGCAGCCGCCGTTTCACGGACTCTCTTCGTGGTTTCCGGGGACACGTCAGAGGCACCGTTCAAGGCCTTGCTGACCGTCGCGCGGGAAACGCCGCAGGCTTTGGATATGTCCGTGATCGTAACCATGAGGATTTATGGCTCTTCCTTTCGCTAAAACTAACTTAATCGATTTCGCTGGCCTCATTATAACGGACCTCACAGCGTCCGTCAAGCGGTTTTTTGATTTATTTTATTATGATATTTATTTTATTTTCTTTCTTTTCTTCTGCTAAGTAAAAAATCTCCCCTTTCCGCAAAAAAGCGCTTGCGTTTTTCAACACCTTTCTCTATAATGTTGCTAAATCGATTAAGTTGGCGTTTCGTTCATAAAAACGGCTCTGCCGACCCCCATGCGGAGGAAACTCACCATGAAATACGGCTATTTCGACGATCTGGCCAGAGAATACGTGATCACAAGACCGGATACCCCCCTGCCGTGGATCAACTATCTGGGTAGCGACGGCTTTTTCTCGCTGGTCAGCAATACCGGCGGCGGCTACAGCTTCTATAAGGATGCCAAGCTGCGGCGTATCACGCGCTTCCGCTACAACAACGTACCGGCCGACGAAGGCGGACGGCTCTTCTATATCTGCGATAAAGACACCGTGTGGAGCCCGGCTTACCGGCCGGTCCGCACGCCGCTGGATCAGTACCGCTGCCGCCACGGCTTGGGCTATACGGTATTTGAAGGAAAGAAGAACGGCGTCAGCGCCTCCCTGACCGTGACGGTCCCCATGCACTGCGACATGGAAGTCCAGAAGCTGGTGATCCGTAATGACAGTAAGGAAGAAAAAACGCTGAGCGTGTACGGCGGCGCGGAATGGTGCCTCTGGAACGCCGTAGATGATTCCACCAACTTCCAGCGCAACTGGAACATCGGCGAGGTGGAGGTGGAAGGCGGCACCGTCTATCACAAGACCGAGTACCGCGAGCGGCGCAATCACTACGCCTTCTATTCCGTGAACGCGCCGGCCGACGGCTTCGACACGAACCGCGACGCCTTCCTGGGGCAGTTCCGCGGTTGGAACGAGCCGCTGGCCGTCGAGAAGCGCACCTCCTTCGGCAGCATTGCCGCCGGCTGGGCGCCCGTCGCCGTCCTCCGGGTGGATCTTACGCTGCTGCCGGGCGAGTCCCGGACGCTGCTCTTCCGTCTCGGCTATGCCGAAAACCCGGAGGAGAAAAAGTTCACCGCGCTGAACGTTATCAATAAGGAAAAAGCGCACGCCATGCTGGCCGCCTTTGAGACCGAAGCCCAGTTTGACGCCGCCCTGAAAGAGCTGCGCGCCTACTGGGAAGGCCTGCTCTCCCGCTTTACCGTAAAGAGCAGCGAAGAAAAGCTGGACCGCATGGTGAATATCTGGAACCAGTATCAGTGCATGGTCACCTTCAATATGAGCCGCAGCGCTTCCTATTATGAAAGCGGCACCGGCCGGGGCATGGGCTTCCGCGACAGCTGCCAGGACCTTCTGGGCTTCGTGCACCTGATCCCGGAACGGGCCCGGGAGCGGATCCTGGACATCGCTTCCATCCAGTTCGCCGACGGCAGCACCTATCATCAGTATCAGCCCTTGACCAAGCGCGGCAACGCGGACGTGGGCTCCGGCTTCAACGACGACCCGCTCTGGCTGATCGCCTGCACCTGCGCCTATATCCGCGAGACCGGCGACTTCTCGATCCTGGACGAGCCGACGCCCTTCAATAACGAGGCCGGCACGGAAGTCCCCCTGCTGGAGCACCTGCGCCGCAGCGCCGGCTATACCATCTCGCACCGCGGCCCGCACGGCCTGCCGCTCATCGGCCGTGCCGACTGGAACGACTGCCTGAATTTGAACTGCTTCAGCCGCGAGCCCGGCGAAAGCTTCCAGACCTGTTCCAACTTCGAGAGCGGGAAGGCTGAAAGCGTCTTCATCGCGGGCATGTTCGTGAAGTACGGGCAGGAATACGCGGATCTGTGCGAACGGATCGGGCTGAAAGAAGAAGCGGCCGCCGTGCGGCTGGCCGTCTCCGACATGGAGAAGGCCGTGCTGGCACACGGCTGGGACGGCGAATGGTTCCGCCGCGCCTACGACGCTTTCGAGCGGCCCATCGGCAGCCGCCAGAATGAAGAAGGACAGATCTTTATCGAGCCGCAGGGCTTCTGCGTGATGGCGGGCATCGGCGGTCCGGATTACGGAAGGAAGGCGCTCCGCTCCGCAGAAGAAAGGCTCGGCAACGAGTTCGGGATCGAGCTGCTGGCGCCCTGCTACACGGAATATCACGACTATCTGGGCGAGATCTCCTCCTACCCGCCCGGATACAAGGAAAACGGATCCGTGTTCTGCCACAACAACCCCTGGATCACGCTGGCCTGGTGCAAGGTCAGGGACGGGAACGCCGCCTTCGACCTGTACCGGCGGAACGCCCCCGCCTATATCGAGGATAAGAGCGAGATCCACCGGACCGAACCCTACTGCTACAGCCAGACCATCGCCGGCCGGGCGGCCCGGACCTACGGCGAAGCCAAAAACTCCTGGCTGACCGGCACGGCCGCCTGGTCCTTCGCCGCCGTGAGCCAGGGCATCTTAGGCGTCCGGCCGGACTATGACGGCCTGACCGTGGATCCCTGCCTGCCCGATTTTATGGACGGCTGCCGGATCAGCCGCCTCTTCCGCGGTACGCGCTATGAGATCACGGTGCGGCGCGGAGACGACAAGGGACTTACGGCAGACGGAAAGAAGCTGGACGGCTGCACGATCCCGCTGACCGACGCGCCGGTCTGTTCCGTTTTGGTGACGATCTGATAGCAAAGCCGCAGCAGCGGCGAAGCACGATAAAAGCGGCGGAAACCTCTGGTTGCCGCCGCTTTTACTGTTTCTAAACATTTACTTTTTGTAAACGCATACTTTTCGTAAAAGCAAAAGCTTACTGTCCGGCGGCGCCCGCTTGCCGCCTTTCCTTTATTTCCACATCCACAGGATCGGCTTGTCCGACAACGTCATCCCGAGCCTTTTCTGCAGCTTCAAGGATCCCGCATTGCCCTCCTCCACCTGTCCGAAGGGAACGAAGCCGGCCTCCAGGGTCTTCGCGATGAGGCGGTTTTCCAGGGCTGCGCCGTATCCCCGGCGGCGGAATTCCGGGAAGATATACAGCAGCCCCATGCTGCCCTCCAGGTGCTCGCCGATGAAGCCGACCGGCTGTCCGGAAACGCAGCCGAGAAGGACCGACCGCCGCGCAACCACCTGTTCCAGCTCCTCCGGGCTGATCAGGTCGTAGCAGGACAAAAGCAGCGGCAGGTCGTCCGGACCGGCCGTCCGTACTAAAAAGCGCGGATCCGGGGCGGGCGGATCCCCGTAATAAGCCGCCTGAAAACAAGTCAGGGCCTCCGAAAAGCCATACCTTTCGAAAGCGGTCCTGCCCAGGCTGAGATCGGAAACCATCAGGAGGCGGCAGCTGCCGTCCAGATGCCGCTCCAGCACCGAAAGACCGGCCGACGCATCGTCGCAGGCCAAAAGAACGGCGCCGCTCACGCTGTCCCGGACCAGGAGCGCCGTTTCCTGCCGGCAAAGGATCTCACCGGTTCCCCGCTTCAGCACGCGGTCCAGCCCCAGAAACTCGATTCTTCCGGTATCGATCTCCTTCACGGCTCTGCCTTTCTTTCCCGCGTTTTTGTGTCCTGCAGCGGAAGGACGGCCTCCCGGAGCACTTTTTCCAGCCGCTCCGCGAAGATCCGGTGCCCCTCTTCCGTAAAGTGCACGCCGTCAAAGGCCAGCGGGATATTCCAGGCCCCGGCGTCGGCAAAGAGAAGGCCCTTCTCTTCGGCAAGCCGGCAGTACCGCTCCGCGAGCGCCCGGGATTCCGGGATCAGCGCGGCGTCCTGCACCCAGGTTCCCGGCCGGAAGGGAGCCGGTGCGATCAGGCAGACGGCATCGGCAGCCCGCTTTTCGCTGATAAGAGCCAGCAGCCGCTCCATACAGCGGGCCGTTTCCGCGGCGCTTACCCCCAAGAGAAGGTCGTTGCTGCCGAGCATGACGAGCGCCATCACCGGCGGACGCAGGGATTTCAGCTCACCGGCCAGAACCGTGTGAACGCTTTCCCGGGAAACGCCCAGGCCGTTCACGCCGAAATTGCGCACGGTAAAGCCGGCCGCCTCCAGGCGGCCCGTCCAGCGGACGGTTTTCTCATAGCGGCCGCCCCACAGAGACTGCGGGTCATAGCCGAAGGTATTGGAATCGCCGAGGCAGGCAAGCTGTATCATGCGGAACGTCCTCCCGGGCCGGGCGGCCCTGTTTCAGTGGTCCGACTTTAAGCCGGCGCCGCACATGGTGATGAGGCAGTCCGGCGCCGGGCCGACCTTCTTTACGTAATTCAGATACGCCGCGTAGTTCGCCGCGGTGGTGTGCTCGCAGTAGATGCCCTGCCGGGCAAGATACGCCCGTGCCGGAAGGATCTCCTCCTCCGGCGCATGGATGAAGCGCACGCCGTACTTCTTCGCGTACGCAAGGATCTCCTCCCCGCGCATGGGCTTGCCGATGGCAATGCCCTCCGCCAACGTCGGTGTCGGCGAAACAGCGGCGGGCACATCGAGCCCCTCCTCCGCTGCCTTCAGGAGCGGATCGCAATTTTCGCTTTGCAGCGCGATGATCTGCGGCACCTTCTCGATGCATCCGGCGGCCAGCAGCTCGTCCAGCGCGTGCATCACGCCCAGGAACAGCGTGCCGTTCCCGACCGGGATCACCAGATGCCGCGGCAGGCGCCCCAGCTGCTCATACACCTCGTACAGATAGGTCTTGGTCCCCTCATAGAAGAAGGGGTTGTAGACGTGGTTCGCATAGTAAACGCCTTCCTTTTCCACCTTTTCGCGGCAGACGTCCGCGCAGTGATCCCGGCTGCCCGGCACTACGGTACAGACCGCCCCGTGCGCGCGGATCATATCGATCTTCTTCGGGCTGGTGCCCTCCGGCACAAAGATCTCGCAGCGGATGCCGGCCTTGGCGCAGTATGCCGCGACCGCATTGCCCGCGTTGCCGCTCGAGTCCTGCACCACGCTGTCCACGCCGATGGCTTTGCAGTGCGCCACGAGAACGGCCGCCCCGCGGTCCTTAAAGGACAGCGTCGGCATGAAATAGTCCATCTTGAGGAGGACGTTTTCGTCCAGACGCACGACGGGCGTCATGCCCTCGCCCAGGGACACCTCCCGCCAGCTTTCATCCGCCAGCGCCATGAAGCGCCGGTAGCGGAACTGGCTCCACTCTTCTCTATCGACCTCGCTCAGGTCAAACTTCGGCGGCTGAAAATCCAGCTTCCACAGGCCGCCGCAGTCGCAGTGCGCCTTGCGGGTCGAAACCTCTTCCTTTTTTCCGCATTTCGCACAGATATACTGCATCTTTTCTTCTCCTTACAGTACCCCGATCAGCACTAAAAACCACAGTCCGAAGCTGACCAGCACGGCCAGCGCCAGCAGCAGGGAGCCCCAGGAAAAGCCGCCTTTTCTGCTCTCCTTCGACGGCTCCACCAGCCCGCTCTTGCGGAGCGCGGTTACGACCGGCTTGTAAAGCAGCAGCGCCAGACCCGCGTTGATGCCGCCCTTCACCAGATTGAAAGGAAGGAAGACCGTCGCCAGCTTGGCCGCGACCACTTCGCGTTCCACGCCCATGTAGAAAGGCGTGATGATATAGTTCCACAGCATCATGCAGGCCGCCATGGAAAGGACGCCCAGCCCCAGGCCGATCAGCGCGCCCTGTTTGGTGCGGCGCCGCTGATAGAACCAGGCGGCCGGCACCGCGAAGGCGCAGGTGGAGACCACGTTCATCAGCAGGCCGTACAGGCCGGTCTTGCTGACGGACACGAATTCCAGGAACGAGGTCAGCACCGAAACGATGACGCCGGTCAGCGGCCCGAAGATAAAGCCTGCGATCACGATCACGGCGTCCTTCGGATCGTAGCTCAGAAAACCCGCCACGTTCGGGATGCCGCGCGTAGCCAGCACCGCCAGATAGGCGATCACCACGAACATGGCGGTACAGGTGATGTACTTTGTCGAAAACCTGCTGTTCATTCATTTTCCTCCCAAAAAGAAAGTCCCGGGATCCGGGGAAAGACTCCTCTTCCGGATCTTCGGGCCTATCAGGAGACAGAACAAAGACGTTTTGCCGTCTTCTTCCATCCAGACTGTACTGTCGGTACCGGAATTTCACCGGTTCAGCTTGCGCTCGCGGACTCTGACCGCCGGTGGGGACTTTCACCCCGCCCTGAAGACGGCTTCATTGTAACCGATACGCCGCTCCCTGTCAACCGGTTCCCTGGGCGCGGCGAGCCGGACGGGGCGCGGCGCAGATACAAGCGGAAAGAAGTCTCTTGCATTCACCGCTTCTCTTCTGCTATAGTAGGGGCAGAAAACGGCTTCGGTCCGGACAGAACGGAGGAATACTATGCAGCGCATTCAGCTCGGAAGCACAGGAATGGAGATAGAAAAGAACGGCTTCGGCGCCCTGCCGATCCAGCGGGACACGAAGGAAGTCGCCGTTCGCTTACTGCACCGCGCCTATGAGGGCGGCATGAACTACTTTGACACCGCCCGTTCCTACACGGACAGCGAAGAAAAGGTCGGCATCGCCTTCAAAGGCATGCGCGACAAGATCTTTATCGCCACCAAAACGGCTGCGAAAAACGCGGCCGATATGCGGAAGGACCTGGAGACCTCGCTCCGGAACCTGCAGACGGACCACATCGACGTGTATCAGTTCCACAATCCGCCCTTCTGCCCCAAGCCCGGCGGAGAGGACGGCCTCTACGACGAAGCCTTAAAGGCGCAGGCGGAAGGCAAGATCCGCTTCATTTCCATCACGAACCACCGCCTGCCGGTGGCGCAGGAAGCCATCGCCTCCGGCCTTTACGCGACCCTGCAGTTCCCCTACAGCTATCTGTCCGGGGAGAAGGAGGAGGAACTGATCCGCAGCTGCAAAGCGGCCGGCATGGGCTTTCTGGCCATGAAAGGCCTGTCCGGCGGGCTCATCCGCGACGGCTACGCGGCGGCGGCCTTTATGGAGACGAAGCCCGACGTGGTCCCGCTCTGGGGCGTGCAGCACGACTGGGAGCTGGAGCAGTTCCTGGACGTGGTCGCGCACGGGGCCGAGCTCACGCCCGAGCGGCTCGCGACCATCGAAAAAGACCGGAAGGAGCTGTCCGGCGATTTCTGCCGCAGCTGCGGCTACTGCATGCCCTGCCCGGTCGGCATCCAGATCCACAACTGCGCCCGCATCATGCTGATGCTGCGCCGCGCGCCGATGCAGAAATGGGTCAGCGAAGAATGGCAGGCCGAAATGCATAAGATCGAGAACTGCCTGCACTGCTATCAGTGCGCCTCCAAATGCCCCTTCGGCCTGGATACGCCGCGCCTGCTGCAGGATAATTACGATGCCTACTGGAAATATATGGAAGAAAGAAAGCAGGCGGAAAACGCCTGACGGCAGAAGCGCCGGCGATCCGGCGGACGTGAAAAGAGGGCGGCCTTTCGGCCGCCCTTTGCTTTACTGAAGGCCCATCACACAGAGGGCCGCCGCGATCACCAGGAAAAGGACCGGTCCGATATAGCGGCTGGCGATCTCCCACTCGGACGGCTCGGCCTGCTCCGGATCCCGGATCCGGAACCGCAGGCTCCATCGGAAGAGCTCCTCCTCGAACAGGATAAGCACCGCGGCCATCGAGCAGATCAGCAGCGCACAGAGCCAGCCCGTCCAGTCTCCCTTATGCGTCAGCGCCGGGCCGAAGGCCAGGGAAAGGATGACGGAAGCCGTCGGCTCCATCGGATCGATTACGTTTCCGTTCTCGTCCAGCACCACCCCGCTGCCGGAGCCGATAACGCCTTCCCCGTGCGAACTGCCGTCCTCTTCATACAGAAACCGCTGCCCGTTGTATTCCAGCATCCCGCCCCGGAAGAGGAGCTCCTCTCCCCGGCGGATCTCCACCCCGCGCATGCGTTCCTTCAGCTCGCTGCTCTGCGGGACGGCTGCCGGGTCTTCCTTTACGCCGTAGGGGCCGTAGACCTTGCCGCCGTGCTGAAACGTTACGGTCTTGTCCGGTGACACCGTAAAGACCGCCTCTTTTCCTTCGATTTTTCCGGAATAGGTCCGGCTGCCGTTTTCCTCCTGCGGAACAAGGATCGCGTTCCGGTATAAAAAGCCGACCCGGTTTACGGTCTTCGCATAGACGAAGGCGAAAACCGTGAGCATCAGCGTCATCAGCAGCAGCATGATCTTCTTGAATCCGCTCAGTTTTCTGATCCTCTCAAACATCTGGCGCCTCCTTTCAACGTACCTTCGGGGACTGCCGCAGTCTCTTTGCTTCTGTCTGTATTATAGATCCGCCCCGCACCTTCCGTAAAGGCGTCCGGGCGGCAAATTACAGGCGGCTTATTCGGTTGGAAGAGCGAAATACGGGCCGGTCCGCTCACCGCAGTCCGAGGATGTAAACGACGGCTGCCAAAGCCACCGATGCGATCCAGCCGAAATGACGGCAGGTGATCTCCCAGTCCGTCGGATCCACTTCTTCGGTATCACGGATCCGGAAACGCAGCTGCCAGCGGAAGATTTCGTCGGCGTAAAGGATATATATCGCATTGATCACGCAGGCGGCCGTTCCGGCGAACCACATCAGCCAGTTGCCTTTATGCGTCAGCATCGGGCCGAGCGCCACGTTCAGGATCTCGGCGGCGGACGGTTCGTTCGTATCCACGAAAACGCTTCCGTCCTCGTTGTACAGGATCACGGTATCGAGCTCCTTCAGGACCCCGCCGCGGAAAAGGGCCTTTTCGTCCAGGCGAAGCTCCGCACCGAGCAGGGATGCCTTGATCTCACTGCTTTCCGGGACGGCCGCCGGATCCTCCTTCACGACGTACGGACCGGCCGTTTTGTCTCCCTTTCGGAATGTCACCGTGCGGTCCGCCGCCACGGCAAACGAGACGTCCTGCCCTTTTATCTTGCCGGAATAGACGGTCTGTCCGTTCTCCTCCACTGGGACCAGGATCGTATTCCGGTAGTATAAGCCCTCGCGGGCCGTGACCTTCGAGTAGATGAAGGCAAACACCGGGATCATCACTGCCATGACAAGCAGGAGTATCTTTCCCAGCTGATTCAGTCGTTTGAGTCTTTCCATAGATTATTCTCCCTTCGCCCGGTCGATCCGCAGGCGGAACAGACGCTTTCCATCCTCCCCAAAGCCGGCCATGGCAAAATAGTCCTCTCCAGCAGCCGTTTTCAGAAGGATCTTCTCTCCTTCGGCCGCTTCGCCGCCGTATTCGGCAGCGATCTCCCGGACGGCTTTTGCCCGCAGCTCAGGCGGCATGATATCCTCCGACAGATCCGCGTAGCGGGCGTTGTTCATGTGCCCGTTTAAGTCCGTGTAGCTGTAAGGAACGGTAAAACCGCGCTCTTCGCTCAGCTCCGGCAGGCGCGGAGCCGCCGGCAGCGGCAGCGCGGGCTCGGACGGGTCCGCTTCGATCTGCACACCGTGCTCTTCCGGAAACACGATATGCCGGCTATCCCGGTCCATCAGCGCCCAGAGCGTAGAGGCTTCGAGCAGCGTCTCTCCCGCGGCGTCCGTCAGGCGGAAGAAGCGCGGAAAATACAGGTGCAGCGTTTCGCCGGGCCAGGACAGGAGCGTTACCGTTTCATCGTATCCGGGCAGACGCGCGATTTTTATCTGCTGGCGCGTAACGATCCAGAGAAGGCCCTTGTCCAGCGTCTTCTCCCGTCCCATGCCCAGCTCGGTGGTATGCGCGATAGCGGCCTCCTGCAGCAGGGAAAAAAGGGCAGACATGCGCAGGCGTCTGGCTGCGTCTACGTCCGAGCTGCGGAGCGTGAATTGTTGTTCGTACGTGCTCATATTCAGATCTTCGGCAGGCGCTTTTCGATGGCGTCCACCACGTCCTTCAAGCTCGAGAGCTTCTGCCACTGGCGGCTGGGAATGCGCACGTTGAAGGCGGCCTCCAGGCGGCAGATGATCAGGGTAAAGCCCATGGAATCGATGCCGGTGTCCGTGTTGATGACCGTGCTTTCCGTCAGCTTTATGCCCTCCAGTTCAGGTGCGGATTCGTAGATGATCTCCTTCGTCTTGTTCAAAATATCTTCTCTGCTGATCATAGTCTCCTCCTTCCTCACTTCCCCTGTTTATTCATACCGGATCTCCCAGCGCTTGAGCTTCCCGGTCTGGGTCCGGGGCAGCGGAGCGGGATCAAACTTCACCCGGCTGATCTGCTGGCCGCGCGGGCGCTCGCCTAAGAGCGGCTGCAGCCTGCTTAAAATTTCCTTATCGTCTCCTTCGGCCTGCTGCCCCAGCACCAGGGTCAGCTTACCGCTTTGGTCCAGCCCCACGGCCAGTTCCTGCGTTCCCAGGGCTGCGCCGAGCGCCGCTTCGTACTCCGGCAGGAAGATCTTCGTCCCGTCCTGCAGCACCAGCATTTCTTTCTTGCGGCCGGTGATGCGCAAAAAGCCCGCCTCGTCGATCCGGCCGAGATCCCCGGTGAACAGCCAGCCGTCCTTCAGGACCGCCGCCGTATCCGCCGGGCGTTTGTAATAGCCCCGCATCACGCAGGTGGGCGCCTGGATCAGGATCTCCCCGTCTTCTGCGATCTTCACCGTATCGTCCGGGCAGACGGTCATCGCGTACGGATCCTCCCCCAGGCTCAAGGCGATGCCGGAGCTCGTCTCCGTCAGGCCGTAACCGAAGGAAAGACGGATCCCCAGGGCTTTTGCAGCCTGAAGCAGCGGCGCCGGGCAGTCTCCCGCCCCGATCAGAACCAGCTTCAGCTCCGGATTCAGCGCTTTGTATTTTAACAGAAAGCCCCAGAGCAGCGGCACGGCCGAGATCGCCGTGGGCTTAAAGTACGCGCAGTCGTCGATATAGTGGCGCGGTCCGCGTCCCAGCGCGACCGACGCCCCGCAGGACAGGCCCCAGAGCAGGCCGCAGACAAAGCCGAAGACGTGGCTCATCGGAAGCAGGCAGAGCAGCCGGTCTTCCGGCTCAAGCGGCAGCAGGGCGCCGCCGTTATACGCGCTGGCCATGAAGCTTTCCTCCGTCAGCACCACCGCCTTGGAGCGTTCCGTGGTCCCGGAGGTAAAGAAAAGCATTTTCACGTCGCCGGGCCGGCTCATCTCCTCTTCCGGCAGGCCGCCGGTCATGCTGTCCTCCAGTTCTTCTACCAGGTCCCCGTCGCCGAAGAGCAGATCGACGTCGGAATTCCGGATCTGCTCCCGAAGGAGCGCGTCCGGGGCGTTTTCATCCAGAAGGGCCATCTGCCGGCCCATCTTTGCCGCCGCGAAGATCTCGATCACCGAGGCGATGCCGCCGTCGGCAAAGATGCCTTCGCAGCTGCTGTCCTCTTCCTGCATGAACGCTGTCCGTCCGATAACGGCCGAACGCAGCGCCGCAAAGCTCATGGTCCGCAGAACACCGCCGCTTTCATAGCGCAGCGCCGGCGCCTCGGGCGTTCTCTCCGCATAATAGGATATCATCTCAAAAAACGAATGAAAACGCATACGCAGCTCCCGATCCTTTTCTTAAGGCAAATTATACGGCAAAAGAGGGGGAATGTAAATCAGATAAAGAAATATCATTTGAATTCGCAAGGTCCAATCACGGAAAGCCCTAAGTCAATCATACGTATTTATATTTTCCTGCATCCGGCCATGCTTGACAAAGAGATGATGAGGCTTTATCATAATAATATAAAAATTTGGCACGGGAGGCGATTATGAAGGAGAAATTAAAAAAGGCTTTATCCGCTTTCCTGATTATAGCAGTGGGAAAAGAAATTCTCATTTTCCTTTGGGCCCGCCTGATGGGTCTCATTTTGGGGAACTCTTTTAATGTCAGTGAAACAGGCGAGCTGAGCATAAGGCTGGGAATCACGATTGTTCTTTCAGCGGCCGTGATTATCTTTTTCTGCGCTCCCACCTCAAAGAACACCGAACCCACAAAACCCGAAGAGCCTTCCGGGAGGACGGAGGAACCCGTCTCCTGAATCAATCTTATAAAATGAATCCGGGTCCGTGAATAACGGTTGGCAAGTCAACGCTTCGCCACGTTATTCACGGGCCTTTTTTTGATAGAAGAAAAGGCATCTTCTTTCCGCCGGCTTCATGACTGTTCTCAAACCGGAAGAGATAGCCGTAAGCCTTCCGTCATTGTGCGATCCCGGTCTTTTTCGCAGAAATATCGGCCGATACGGCAGCCGACGCCGAATATGGTTTTCTCTCAGATTTCTCTGTCAGCAGACGAAGTCAAATCGAGACCAAATTCCCGTTATTTTGCGGAAAGGTCTTTTTTCCTCTGGAAAAATCCGAAAAAGCGTTTATAATAGAATATGCTGAAATTGAACGGCAATTTTTCAGGAGGAATATCTATGGACAAGAACGTCAAAATCTGCATTATTGGCGGCGGCCCCGCCGGTCTTTCCGCAGGCATGTATCTGGAGAAAAAGGGCTATTTCAACTATGAGATCTTAGAGCGCCTGGACCGCGTCGGCGGCAAGTGCTGGTCCCCGACCTACAACGGCCGCCGCTACGAGATGGGCGCCATCATGGGCGTGCCCAGCTACTACGCGGTGCACGACGTCGAGGAATTCTGCGGCATCACGCACGACGGCCCGAAGCTGAACCGCAACTACAAGAACAAGGAAGGCAAGGTCATCGAGCCCTTTGAACCGAAGAAGAACATCTTAAAGATCCCGCGCCTGTTAAAGATGAAGAAGCAGGTCAAGAAGCTCGGCGAGATCCTGGAGACTAAATATAAAGGCTACGACGTAAACGGCCACCGCGGCGTGGCTGAGGGCCGCTACGACGGCTTCTCGCAGGTGAACGCCAAGCGCGAGCCCGTGAAAGGCGAGAACCCGAACTTAAAGGATCTGTGCCTGCCCTTTAACGAATTCTGCAAGCTGAACGGCGTGGAGCTGACCCAGGATATCTGGATCGGACCGTACACCTCCTTCGGCTACGGCTACTTCGACGAGATCCCGGCCGCCTACGTTTTAAAATATCTGGATTTCCAGACCTGCATGAACTTCGTCAAGGTCAATCTGTGGACCTGGAAGAACGGCACGCAGTACATCTGGGAACAGCTGAACGACCACTTAAAGCACCCGGCCGTCCTGAACAGTAAAATCGAAAAGATCGAGCGCAAAGACGGCAAGGTTTTCGTGACCGTGAACGGGGAAGTGAAGGAGTATGACAAGCTGATCGTGACCGCTCCTTTGTTCATCCCGAACAAGCGCGCCGACGGACAGAAGGGCTTCGTGGAGTACTGCGATGCCCGTGAAGATGAGAAGGCTCTCTTCTCCAAGATCGATTACGAGCGCTACGACGTCCTGGCCGTGGAGACCAAGCCGGAGGATCATCCGGAGATCTCCTACTACGTTTTTGAAAACATGGCGAAGGAACGTCTGGGCCACCTGATGGTCTACTACCGCCGCTGGAAGGACACCAAGGATCAGGTCATCACGACCTACGCCCTGCGCAAGCATAAAGACACGAAGGAAATCCCGTACGAGGAATGCAGGAAGACCGTGCTGGACGATCTGAAGATCATGCACAACCCGGCTTCGAACGTGATCAACGAGTGGAGCGTCTACTACTTCCCGCACGTCTTCAGCGAAGACTACAAGGCCGGCTGGTACGACAAGGTCGAAGCCATGCAGGATAAGTACAACACCTTCTACGCCGGCGAGATCATGAGCTTCGGCGACATGGACGAGACCGCCGAATACTCCCGCGAGCTGGTTGAACGCTTCTTCTAATCATACGATGATAAGAAGGGCCGCCCCGTGTTCTGCCAAAGGCCGAGCGCGCCGGACAAACCTTTCGAAGCGCATTTTCTGCGCTGAGAAAGGTTTCGTCCCGGCAGCGAGGCCGGATTCCAAAAGACGTCACGGTCCAGCCCTTCTTTTTCAGGAGGATAATTCATGAAATTTTACAAGGATCACTATGAGGTGGTCATCATCGGCGGGGCGCTCGCCGGCCTTTCGGCGGCGCTTCAGCTTCAGGCCTTCGGCGTGAAGGATATCCTGATTCTGGAAAAGCACAACCTGCCCGGCGGTCTCGCGACCTCCTTCGTGCGCGACGGCTTCGAGATCGAGGCGACGCTGCACGAGATGATGTCCATCGGACCGAAGGAGGACCGTCTGAAGGTCGGGCAGTTCTTTGACGAGATGGGCCTGGATATCGACTGGCTGCGCGTGCCGGAAGCCTACCGCTTCGTGGAGCCGAAGAAGAACATCGATATCACGCTGCATGCCGGCTTCCGCACCATGGCGGACGAGATCGGCGCGAAATATCCCGGCTGGGGCGAAAAGGTCTATCAGTTCATGCTGCTGTGCAACACGGTCTACGATTCGATGAACTTCCTGTCCACGCATTCCCTGAGCAAGGTGCAGATGCTCTTAAAGCACCCGGATTTCGTCAAGACGGCCGGCTATACCGCAAAAGAAGTAATCGATACCTGGGGATTCCCGCAGGACGTCGTGGACGTTCTGACGCCCTACTGGATCTACGTCGGCGAACCGATCGACAATCTGCCGTTCACGATCTACGCGTTCCTGATGGCCGACTATTTCCGCGGAGGCTCCTACGTATGCCGCGGCTTCTCGCATGAAATGAGCATGAAGCTGCAGCAAAAAGCTGAAGAAAACGGCGCCCAGATCGAATTCCGGCAGGAAGTCGAAAAGATCCTGGTGAAGGATCATAAGGTGACGGGCGTCCGGACAAAGCGCGGCGACGTCATTCACTGCGACTACGTCATCAGCGCGGCGTATCCGAACCGCGTCTATACCCAGATGATCGAACCAGCCTCGGAAGTCCCCGAAGGTGCGGTGAAATTCATCAACGGCATGAAGCTTTCCGTCACCACCTGCTCGGTCATGATGATCTTAAAGGGTTCGCCGGAAGAGATCGGCATCAAGGATTACAATATTTTCCAGGCAGATTCGATGGAACCGGCCGACCTTCGCGCCGAAGGACTCACCGCCGGTCCGTTCAAATATCTGACCAGCATCTGCCTAAACCTGTCCAACCCGGACTGCACGCCGGAAGGCTATACGCAGTTCTCCATCACGACGCTGCCGCACGCAAACGCCTTCCTGGACCTGAAGGAAGAGGATTATTTCGCCTACAAGGAAAAACTGGCGCGCGAGATGATCGCCGAATACGAACGGGTCTCCGGCGTTACGATCCATGACCGGATCGTGGAGATCGAGGTCTCCACGCCGGCCACGATCGCCCATTATCTGGGCTCGTGGAAGGGCAGCATCTACGGCTACACCCATTCGATCGACAACCACGCCGTAGCCAGACTTCAGATGCGCGAAGAGGACCATTTCATCGACGGTCTCGAATTTGCCTGCGCGACCGGCATGAGCGGCAACGGCATGGGGCCGGCCGTAACGAACGGCAGAGCCGCCGCCAAGTATACCAAGGCAGCCATGGACGCCGCGAAAGGAGGAAGCGCAAAATGAAAGTCAAAGGATTCCTGAAAGACGTCGGCGGTGCTTCCCGTGTCACGAAGCTGCGCCGGGAGACGATTCAGACAGCATCCAATATTCCCGATCCGAAGGATCCCATCCGGGCGCTCGCGGACGCGCTGCATCCCGGCCCGGAGAGCTACCGTCTCGTATCCGTGAAAGACGCAAGCCCCACGGCGAGGACCTTCCGCTTTGAGCCGTTGGGCGGCCACGTTCCGGCCTTCCAGGCGGGACAGTATGCCTGCTTCTATTTCACCATCGGCCAGAGCGTCGTCACCCGTGCCTATTCGATTTCCTCCGCGCCGTATGAGGCAAGGCTGGAAAAGCCGTATTTTGAGATCACGGTCCGCAAGAACCGTCCCTATTTCGTTCCCGACTATCTCTTCAGCGAGGTGAAGATCGGCGACGAGGTCCGGGTGGATCTGCCGTTTTCCGCTTTCCACGTGGACGCGGTGCGCGACTCGAAGACCATCATGGGCCTTGCGGGCGGCAGCGGCATCACGCCGTTTTTGTCCATGGCCCGCGAGATCGCTCACGGAACGCTGGATGCGGATCTGACGATCCTTTACGGCTCCGTGCAGCACGGCGACATCGTCTGCGGCGAGGAGCTGGACCGCATCGCGGCGGCCTGCCCGCGCGTGAAGATCGTCAACATCATGTCCGACGACCCTGACTGGGCCGGTGAAAAGGGCTTTGTAACGGAGGAACTCATCCGGAAGTATTCCGAAGGCGACGTGACCTATTTCTTCTGCGGCCCGTGGCCGATGTTCTTCCTGGTGCAGAAAGCCCTTCAGAACATGGGAGTTCCGGAGCAGCGATTCCGCCACGAAGCCATGATGCAGCCGGCGAACGTCAGGCAGATCCCGGGCTTCCCCGAGGAGCAGATCGGAAAGACGCATAAGATCACGGTCGTGCGCGGCATCCACAAGGATATCATCGACGCCAGGGCGGATGAACCGGTCGCGGTCTCGCTGGAACGGGCCGGCATTCCCATCGACGCGCACTGCCGCGGCGGCGAGTGCGGCTACTGCCGCGCGCAGCTGCTCGGCGGAAACATTTTCGTCTCTCCTCTCGGCGACGGACGCCGCCGGATGGATAAGGAGATGGGCTGGTTCCATTCCTGCTCCGCTTTCCCGACCAGCGATATCACGATTAAAATACCGATCCTGTGAGGTGTTTCATGGTAAAAGAAGTCAACCCTATGATCCACGTGAACGAGCGCGACTATCCGGTGACGGACCATCACTGCGACGACCCGGAGAAGGCCAAGCTGGTCAAAAAGCTGGCGCTCATGATCACGGACAATATCCCCCGCAAGCTGCCCGGCGGCATGAAGGAAAACCACATGGATTTCTGGATCCTGGACCGTCTGCTGACCAAGGAAGAAGTAAAGTTCATGCTGAGCTTCAAAAAGCGCCGCACCGGTCTGGTCACCAAAGAACTGGCCGAGCGCAACAACATGAGCGAGGAGGAAGCCCAGAAGATCATCGATCACCTGATCTGGATCGGCATCCTGGAGCAGAACCGCGACAACGCGGACCAGCACATCCAGTACTGGATCCCGAAGTGGGTCGTCGGCTCCGGCGAATACATGGTGGAGCACAAGACCCTGACCGATACCAACCCCGAGGTGGCGACCATGTTCAACCTGGCGCCGCAGGAACCGCTGGAGCTGGCCGCGAAGCTGGTCCCTCCGGGCGGCGCGGGCATCGGCATGCACGTCATCCCCGTGGAGAAGGCCATCGAGGCAAACAGCGAGAGCGTCAGCGTGGAGCATCTCTCCCACTGGCTGGAAAAATACGATAAGTTCTGCACCATGGTCTGCGCCTGCCGCAAGGCCCAGCGCGTGCGCGGCGAGGGCGTCGGCGATATCGAAGGCCACATGTGCATCGGCCTGGGCGACATCGCGGAATTTCTGGTCGAGACCGGCAAGGACGCGAAGTACGTGACGCGCAAGGAGGTCATCGAGATCTTAAAACGGGCGGAGCGCAAGGGCTACGTGCACCAGATCACCAATCTGGACGGCCCGAACCGCATCGTCGGCATCTGCAACTGCTCGCCGGGCAGCTGCTACGGCCTCAGGACCAGCCAGCTTTTCAACACGCCGAATATGTCCCGCTCCGCCTACCGCGCGCACGTGGACAAGACCAAGTGCGT
>JAEEGI010004374.1_pt1 | contig 33130 bp, 30 predicted proteins | sample 8958751 | NCBI WGS metagenome assembly JAEEGI01 (sample SAMN16246545, study PRJNA631951) | gut metagenome | biome: gut microbiome; feature: rumen; material: KS-attached | host: Bos | place: Iran: Karaj | collected 2018-10
CATTCATATAATTCGCAACTGGCAAAACAGATTATTGCTTACAGGGAGGGTAAATAATGGCTATTACACTGGATGTTATCGAAATCAAGAAAATTCTGCCTCACCGTTTTCCTATGCTTCTGGTAGACCGGATCCTGGATCTGGAACCTATGAAATGGGCTGTTGGCATAAAGAATATTTCAGTTAATGAGATGCAGTTCCTGGGACATTTTCCCGATAACCCCATCATGCCGGGCGTATTGTTGATTGAAGCCATGGCCCAGGTAGGCGGGGTGGCCATGCTGTATCCGCCGGAAAACCGCGGCAAGATTGCGGTATTTGCCAAAATTGACAAAGTCCGCTTTCATAAGCAGGTGGTTCCCGGCGACCAGGTGGTGACGCGCGCGGAAGTGGTGAAAATCCACGGCAATATGGGCGTGATACACTGTGCCGGCAAGGTAGACGGGGAACTGGCCTGCGAATGCGACTGCTTCTTTGCAATCCAGGACAAGTAAAACTGCTGTAAGCAAAATCACGGGAACACAAAAACAGCAAGAATCCGGTTTCCTGTTATCAGGCAAAAAAGAAGAAAAATAAAGAAAAAAAGTAACATTGTGTAGTAAAAGCAAGATAATGTTACATAAAATGAAAATTTTGCGGAATATACAAAAAAACGGGAAACGAAAAAACACGGGTTTAAAGGATTATAATTCCTAAAGTATAAGCATATGGGAATTTTTGTGCTTTTCTTTTTTGTGTTGTACAAAATGGTTTGCAGACAACATGCATTATGTATGGTAAAAAGTCTGGCTGCAGGGGAGTGATAAAATGGCATCGGTAGTTACACCGTTACAAAAGATACACGAGACCGCGATTATTGAGAAAGGTGCGGAAATCGGTAAAAATGTAGTAATTGGTCCGTATGCGGTAATTAAACATGACGTGGTACTGGGGGATGGCTGCATTGTAGGTCCGCATGTAGTGATTCATCCGTTTACAACGATCGGTAAAGACTGTAAATTTTTTCCGGGGGCTTCCATAGGCAGTGTTCCCCAGGATTTGAAGTTTAAAGGGGAACGCAGTTACACTGTCATCGGTGACAGGGGTGTTTTCCGCGAATGTGTTACTGTAAGCCGCGCCTGCGGGGAAGGCAACGAGACACGTATCGGCAACGACATTCTGATGATGGCCTATACCCATATCGCCCACAACTGTATCGTGGGCAACAACGTAATCATGTCCAACGTGGCTACTCTGGCAGGCCATGTGGTGGTGGAAGACCGGGCCGTCATCGGCGGCCTGGCAGCGGTGCACCAGTTCTGCCGCATCGGGCGGAACGCCATGGCCGGCGGTATGAGCAGAATATCCCAGGATATTCCGCCGTTTATGCTGGTAGCGGGGGATCCTGCTTTTGTGGCGGGCCTGAACAGTGTGGGTCTGGCCCGGGCGGGGATGCCGCTGGAAATCCGCACCCAGCTGAAAAAAGCGTTCCGGATTCTGTACCGCAGCGGGCTTTCGCTGGAAGAAGCGGTGGCAACCATGGAACAGGAACTGGACAGCAGCGAGCCGGTGGAACATCTGATGCGTTTCCTGCGTAATGCGGAGCGGGGCATTATCCATACGCGTAAATAAATAGTACGCGGTGCGCCAGCAGGAGAAGATTAGTAACTCTTTCAAAACAATAAATTGAAGGCAGCGGATTGTTTCGCTGCCTTTAAATCATAAATGGGTGGTACACATATGGAAACCTTGGGTTTACTGGCCGGGATCGGCCATTTGCCGGTTGATGTGGCACAGTCCGCAAAGAAGCTGGGATATAAGGTCGTCGCTATTGCTGTGGTCCCGGAAACGGATCCGGAACTACCGGAAAACGCGGATGTGTTTTATACCATCAATGTGGGCAAGGTGGGAAAAATCCTCCGGACACTGAAACAGAATGATGTAAAGAACGTAACCATGATTGGCAAGGTCACGAAAGAAGTATTATATAAAACCGGGGTCGTGATCCCGGACCTGACCACCATCAAGGTGCTGGCATCCCTTCCCGACCGGAAGGATGATACCATTATGAATGCCATTGTAAAACTCATCGAAGATACCGGCATGCATGTGATGGACCAGACGGTTCTGGTCCGGCCTCTGCTGCCGGAGCCGGGTGTGCTGACGAAACGGAAACCGACGGAACAGGAATGGAAAGACATGCAGTTCGGCTTCCGTATGGCCAAGGAACTGGGACGTCTGGACATCGGGCAGACGGTAGTGGTAAAGAATCAGGCGGTCATGGCGCTGGAAGCAATTGAGGGAACCGACGCCTGTATTTTGCGGGGCGGTTTTCTCGGCAAAGGCGGCGTAATCGTGGCCAAAACAGCCAAGCCTGCCCAGGATAACCGTTTTGATATGCCCAGCGTGGGAACCACCACGCTGACATCCATGATCCATGCGGGCGCCACCGGCATTGTGATTGAAGCGGGCAGAACCTTGCTGGTGGATCGCAAACGCACATTGGCCATGGCGGACGAAAAAGGCATAACCATTGTGTCCATGAACGAGTCGGAGCTGGGTTGACGGAAGCCGGGCAATGTGGATTTTTTCGTATGTGTGTTGGCAGGCCTGTTCTGTGGCAGGGGCAGCGTTCACAAAAAATGAAATATTTATGGAATCAGCAGCTGAAAGGTTTATTCAGCTGCTTTTTTGTGTTATAATAAGATGATTTAGTATGTATAAAAATGGATAATTGTTGGCTGCGGCAGAAAGCCTTCCTGACAAGGTAAGCTTTGTATTTTAAAATGCTTGTAACGGCCGGCAGTGTATAGAGGTATCATGACCAGGATATTGATTTCTGCGGGAGAAGCATCCGGCGACCTGCATGCCGGCGCCGTGACCCGCGCCATTAAACAACTGGAACCGGAAGCGGAAGTCTTTGGTATGGGCGGCGACTGCCTGCGGGAAGCGGGCGGGGAGGTGCTGTTCGATATCAAAGACCATAGTGTCATGGGCTTTGTGGAAGTGCTGAAACGGCTTCCGGATATCTGGAAGCTGCGCAGCGCGTTTATCGAGCTTATGGACCGTCGTAAGCCTGACGTGCTGCTGACCATTGATTATCCGGGCTTTAATATGCGGCTGGCAAAGCTGGCGAAAGAACGGGGGATCAAAGTGGTTTCCTTTATCGCTCCTTCTGCCTGGGCCTGGAGACCCGGCCGTGCTGCCGGTGTGGTGAAAGTCGTGGACAAAATCGCGTCTATTTTTCCTTTTGAGTACGACCTGTATAAATCCTACGGGGCTGATATCGAGTTTGTCGGCCATCCCCTGGTGGACACGGTAAAACCGTCGCTGCCCCGCAAAGAAGCGGAACAGCTGGCGGGAAAACGGGACGGGCATCCTCTGGTGCTTTTGATGCCCGGCAGCCGTACCATGGAGATACAGCGTCTGCTGCCGGATATGCTGGCGGCGGCAAAGATATTGAAACAGAAGCGCCCGGATATTGATTTCGCCATGCCCCGGGCGGTGACCATTGCCAGGGAAATGCTGGAAGGCCCTGTCAAACAGGCTGGTCTGGATATAAAACTGACCGAAGGACATAATTACGACGTAATGAGCGTGGCGGATTTTGCTATTGCTACCAGTGGCACGGTGACACTGGAGGCGGCGTTGTGCGGACTGGGCTGCGAAATTCTGTACAAAGCGTCCCCGGTCAGCTTCTGGATTGCCAAACAGGTGGTGGAGATCCCTAACATCGGTCTGCCCAACATTGTGGCGGGAAGACTGATTGAACCGGAGCTTCTGCAGGATGACTGCACGCCGGAAAAGATTGCGTCCACAGCGCTGGAGCTGCTGGAAGCAAAACGTTATGAACAGTTGCGGCAGGATTTACGGGAAGTAAAGAAAAAGCTGGGGGAACCCGGAGCCGTAAAACGGGTGGCGGAGCTGGTGCTGCGCATGGCCCGGCAGAGCGGGGACAGGCATTTCCTGCCGCGCTGATAATGATAAGAAAAATCGTTGATTCTGCAAGGAGTTCAGATGATCTTATATAAGCGTATCTTAAGTTATATCAAACCATATCTTCATATATTGACGATAGCGCTTTTATGCACCATGCTGGCAGCAGCAGGAAACCTGTATCTCCCCTGGATCTTCAGGGATATGATTGACAAGGTGCTGAATGCCAAAGACTATTATATGCTGAATGTAATTTCAGCCAGTATCGTGGTGATTTTTTTGCTCCGGGGAATTTTCCTGTACGGGCAGAATTATCTCATGAGCTATGTAGGGCAGCATGTTATCATTGATATCCGGAGTGAAGTATTCCGCAAGCTGCAGCGCCTTTCCATGTCTTTTTATGATAAGAATAAGACGGGCACCATCATGAGCTATGTGACCAACGATGTTAATGCTCTGCAGGGCGCCATGGTGGACAACACTATTGAACTGGTCACGGAAGGCATCATTCTGATCGGTTCTGTCTGCGCCATGATATATCTGGACTGGAAGCTGACCCTGTTTACCATTCTGACATTCCCGGTAGTACTGTATTTTATGAACTATTTCGGAAAGAAAATCCGCCGTTCAGGCGGACAGATTCAGGCGGCTACAGCAGATATTACGTCTGTGCTGCAGGAATCGGTTTCTTCTGCGCGGGTTGTCAAGTCTTTTGTAAGGGAACAGTACGAGATTGAACGTTTCGAAAGGGAAAACGAGGCAAATCTGAAGGCAAATCTGAAGAACGCAAAATATATGGCTACCCTGACGCCGACCATAGAGTTTGTAGCGGCATTGGGTGTAACCCTTATTCTGTGGTATGGCGGCAACAATGTTATTGCAGGAGAAACTACAGCCGGTTCTCTGGTCGCCTTTTTGGCTTATGCGGTGAATATTTCCAACCCTATCAAGCGGATCACCAGGGTGAGCGGCAATATTCAGAAAGCTTTGGCAGCAGCTCAGCGTGTCTTTGATGTACTTGACCTGCGTGAAGAAGTACAGGATCTGCCTGACGCAAAAGCGCTTCCGGCGGTGACCGGTAACGTCAGCTTTGAGCATGTGACATTCTCTTACAACGCCGGTGATGAGATCCTCCATGACCTTTCCTTTGAGGCGAAACCTGGCCAGGCTATTGGCCTGGTAGGGCCTTCCGGAGCCGGTAAGTCGACCGTTGCCAGTCTGCTGCCCCGGTTTTATGACTGTGATGCCGGCACGATCCGCATTGACGGAACGGATATCAGGCACGTTACGCTGGACTCCCTGCGGAACCAGGTAGGCATCGTGCCCCAGGAGACCATCCTGTTCAACGGTTCGGTGTACGACAATATTTTATATGGCCGTCTGGATGCTACAAAAGAAGAAATCGAGGCGGCTGCCAAAGCGGCCAACGCCCATGATTTCATCATGGAGCTGCCGGAAGGCTATAACACGATGCTCGGAGACCGGGGCGTGAACATTTCCGGTGGGCAGCGGCAACGTATTGCCATAGCCCGGGCAATTCTGAAAGATCCCCGTATCCTGATTCTGGATGAGGCTACCTCCGCTTTGGACACAGAAAGCGAACGGGTGGTTCAGGAAGCCCTCAACCGCCTGATGGTGGGGCGTACCTCCATCATTATTGCCCACCGCCTGTCTACCATAAAGAATGCCGACCGGATTCTGGTGCTGGATAAAGGAAAACTGGCGGAAGACGGAACCCATGAAGAACTGATGGCAGAGAACGGGTTATATGCGCATTTGTATCAGATTCAGTACCGAACGAATACGGAAGAGAGTTGATTGCAACCTATGATGTATATTCTTTATAATATTTTAGGCCTGTTGGTTTTTTTCGTCGTAATACTGCCATTTTTTGTTTACCGCCTGTTTACGGAAAAGGGTTTTAGCGGACGGTTCCGGCAGAGCCTCGGGCTGATTCGGCGGGAAGAGATTGCGAATGTGATGAGTTCCGACTGTATCTGGATCCATGGCGCGTCGGTAGGTGAAATCGTAGCGACCAGCCCGATTGTAAAAGAAATCAAAAAAATCATGCCGGAACGGAAAGTGCTGGTTTCTGCGTTTACCGTAGCCGGTTACAATATGGCGAAGCAGATCATACCGGAAGCAGACGGCTATATCTATTTCCCGCTGGATCTGCCCTGGGTGGCGGAATCCGTTGTTCGCCGTGTGCACCCCGGCATCTTCTTGCCGGTAGAAACAGAATTGTGGCCGAACTTCCTGCGGGCGATCCGGGACAGGAACATCCCCGTGATGATGGTCAACGGCCGTATTTCCGAGAGGTCTGTTAAGACGTATCAGTATCTGTTCAGTATCTGGCGTGACATGTTGCGGACCGTGAGCCGCTTCTGTATGCAGTCCAGCATTGACGCCAATTACATTACCCATCTAGGCGCGGATCCCAAAAAGATTTTTGTAACCGGGAACACGAAATTTGATCAGACCTATGCGGAAGTGACGCCGGAAGACCTAACCAACTATAAAACAGAATTGGGGCTGGGGGATGATGCGTTTCCGGTCATTGTGGCAGGTTCTACGCATTCACCGGAAGAAGATAACCTGCTGACCGCGTTTACCGAACTGCGCAAACGGTATCCCAAAGCCAGGCTTGTCATAGCTCCCCGCAGGACAGACCGAGTGGATGAAATCCGGCGGCTGAGCGGTAAGTTTCACTACCAGAGCGGCTTGCGTTCCAAGTTGAAGAATATGGACGGATTCCGGCCGGAATATCCCGTGGTGCTGATTGACACCATCGGTGAACTGGGCCGTATTTACGCTGTAGGCGATATCGTTTTCGTAGGAGGCAGCCTGACAAAGGGATACGGTGGTCATAACGTGCTGGAACCGGCAGCCCATGCCAAACCCATCCTGGTAGGTCCCAGCATGCTGAGTTTCAAGGATTCCTACTCCCTACTGACCAAAGCAGGTGCCTTACATACGGTACAAGGCGTCAATGACCTCGTGAAAGAGTTTCTGCAGATTTCGGGGGACAGTTCCCTGCGCAAAAAGATGGGGGATGCCTCCATACAGGTCATCCGGGAAAACCGGGGCGCTGCCCTCAATACCATGCACTACCTGACTGACCTGCTTGAGAAAGCTTCGGTTCCCCATGCCTATACAAAGGAATATCCTGTCAACACCCGTAACTTTAACGATGCGGGCGGCGGTGGTTTGAAACACGGAGCTGCCATTATCCAGTACATTTTCCATATAGCCCATGCCCCGGAACGTCCATGGTATGCTTTTATCCTGCTGGGCTTATTGCGGGGTTTGTCCTATGTTTACGGTTTCGGCGCCCGGGTGAACCTGTGGCTGTATGAAGCAGGCATCCTGTCAAGGAGGAAACTGGACTGCTGCGTTATCTCCATCGGTAATATTACCGTAGGCGGCACCGGCAAAACACCTACTGCCCAGCGGGTAGCCATGATGGTAAATAATATGGGTTACCGTGTGGTGATTCTGAACCGCGGTTACCGTTCCCACTGGGATAAACCCCTGGGTGTGGTATCTGACGGGAAGAAAATTTTCATGACCAGCTATGAGGCCGGTGATGAGGCCTATTTGATGGCCAAGATGATGCCCGGGATTCCGGTAGTCATCGGCAAGAATCGTGATGTGACCGGCAGTTACGCTGTGGATAAACTCCACGCCGAGGTTATCATCATGGACGATGGTTACCAGCACTGGCAGCTGAACCGGGATCTGGACATCGTGCTGGTGGATACGCTGAACCTGTTCGGCAACGGCAACCTTCTGCCTCGGGGTATTCTGCGTGAGCCCTTGAGCCATCTGAACCGGGCGGATATGTTCCTCTTTACCAAGTCTGACCAGAGCTCCCAGCTGACCCGGACTAGTCTGGCGGAGAATATCAGGCAGTACAATACGGAAGCTCCTATCGTGGAAAGTATTCATCACGCCAAAGAATTTGTGGAGATTGCAGACTGGTACAAGGGTATTCAGCAGAATCCCCTGCCTCTGGAAGAATTAAAGGGCAAGAAGGTTATGGTGTTCTCGGCTATCGGCAACCCTTCCTCCTTTGAACAGAATGTTTCTGGCTGTGGTCTGGAGATTCTGGAAGCTATCCGCTACCCGGACCACCATGATTACGGTATGTTGGAAATGCAGTATATTGCGGAGCGGGCCAGTACACTGAAAGCGGACGCCCTAATCACTACCGGTAAGGATGCGGTAAAGATTCCCACGGAATTCATTTACTTCAACCGGGATATCCCCCTGTACGTTATGAACATGGACATCATGATTACCCGGGATGAAGAAATCTTTGACAGAAAACTGAAAGAAACGGTGGAAGCCGTGCTGAAGAAAGCAAATAAGAAGAACAAAGTACCTAAACTCAAAGAAGCCGTAAGCACATAATCAAACAGAAGATAAATCATTATATTTTATGAATCCATAGTACCAGCAAAGGAGATGCTTTCATGAAAGTAATCTGTGTAATCCCGGCCCGGTATGCCTCGACCCGGCTGCCAGGCAAACCGCTGAAGCTGATTGCGGGTAAACCCATGATCCGGCGCGTGTATGAACAGGCGAAAAAAGCAAAGATGCCGGCAGAGGTCATCGTGGCAACGGATGACAAGAGGGTGTATGACGCGGTGCTTGCCTTCGGGGGCAGCGCATGCATGACCTGGGAAGACCATCCCAACGGCACCAGCCGTCTGGCGGAAGTAGCGGAAAAATATCCTGACGCGGACGTCATTGTAAACGTGCAGGGAGACGAGCCCATGATTCCGCCAGAAATCATAGACCGGCTGGCGGAAGCTTTTGAGGCGGAACCTGAACTGCAGATGGCAACCATGAAGACTCTGATGCAGGAAAGCGAGTACGGAGATCCCTCTGCGGTGAAGGTAGCAGCGGATAAAAACGGTTATGCCCTGTACTTCTCCCGCAGCCTGATTCCCTATCCCCGGAACAAAACGGAACTGTTTAAAGTGTACAAACACGTAGGCATCTACGCCTACACAAGAACTTTCCTGATGCAGTATGCGGCCATGGCCCCCACACCCCTGGAACAGGTGGAAAGCCTGGAACAGCTGCGGGTTCTGGAAAACGGGTACAGGATAAAAGTATTGGAAAGCGATTTCCGGGGCATCGGTGTGGATACCCAGGAAGACCTGGATGCAGTGAACAAATTATTGGGAGGGAAATAATGCATATCGTTAATGTAGGACCTTATAAAGTGGGCCCCGGACAGCCCATGCTCCTGTTCGCCGGACCCTGCGTGCTGGAAGGCTACGAACACAGCCTGGCCATCGGGCAGGAAGTAAAACGAATCTGTGAAAAACTGGGTATGCCTTATGTATTCAAGGCATCCTATGACAAGGCCAACCGTTCTTCCCATACTTCTTTCCGGGGACCCGGACTGGAAGAAGGGCTGAAACAACTGGCCGGCATTAAAAAAGAATTAGGCGTGCCTGTCATCAGTGACGTGCACGAAACCATCCAGGTAGAGAAAGCGGCGGAAGTTCTGGACGTAATGCAGATACCTGCCTTTTTATGCCGCCAGACCAATCTGGTCTGCGCCATAGCGAAGACGGGCCGCTGTGTCAATGTGAAGAAAGGCCAGTTCCTGGCGCCCTGGGACATGAAGAATGTCATCGCCAAAATTGAAGCGGCGGGTAATCAGAATATTCTGTTGACAGAGCGTGGTTCCAGCTTCGGATACAACACACTGGTTACCGATATGCGGGGCTTGGCCATCATGCGTGAGCTGGGTTACCCCGTGGTGATGGACGCTACCCACAGCGTACAGATTCCCGGAGGCCAGGGAACCAGCAGCGGCGGCCAGAGCCAGTATGTGCCCCATATGGCCAGGGCAGCGGCGGCTATCGGAATTGACGCGCTGTTCCTGGAAGTGCATGACGACCCCTCCAAGGCCCTGAGCGACGGACCCAACATGGTGCGCCTGGACCGGCTGGAAGCCTTGCTGAAAGACGTGCTGGCCATAGACAGGATTACCCGTAAATAGAGATTGAAAGGACACGATGAACCATGAACGAACTGGAGACGGATGCCCAGAAAGTGCTGCAGATGGAAGCTGAAGCCATTCTAGATCTGATTCCCCGTGTTGACGAGCATTTTGACGCAGCGGTGGATATAATCCTGGCCTGTGAGGGCCGTGTCATCATGACCGGCATGGGAAAGTCCGGAATCATCGCCCATAAGATTTCCGCTACACTGGCCAGCACTGGCACCCCCTCCTTTTATCTGCACCCGGCAGAAGGGATTCACGGGGATCTGGGCATGGTAACGGCGGATGACGTGATTATAGCCATGTCCAACAGCGGCGAGACCGGGGAGGTGCTGAACATACTACCTTCCATCCGGCGGATCGGGGCGAAGCTCATCGCTATGGTAGGCAATACCGATTCCACCTTGGCGAAAAACGCAGACGTAGTCCTGAATGTGGGCGTGAAAAAAGAAGCCTGCCCCCTGGGACTGGCTCCCACTTCCAGCACCACCGCAGCCTTGGCTTTCGGTGATGCCTTGGCCATGGCTCTCATGGGAAAACATCATTTTACTTCCAATCAGTTTGCCGTATTCCACCCCGGCGGCAGCTTGGGACGGAAACTTCTGCTGACGGTAGGGGATATCATGCACGGCGGCAACGGCAATCCGGTGGTGAAAGGAAGCGCTACCGTTACGGAAGCCTTGTTCATCATTACTGACAAAGGGCTGGGCGCTGTTTCCGTAGTTGACGAAAACAATATTATGATCGGTCTCCTCACCGACGGAGACATCCGCCGGGGGCTTTCCAAAGGTGTGGATTTTCTGAAACGGCCTGTTACGGAGCTGATGACAAAGAATCCCAAGTTTATTACGCAGGAAAAACTGGCGGCGCAGGCTTTGCACATCATGGAGAGCCACAAGCCCAAGCCTATTACGGTGTTACCCGTCGTTGATGGGGAGCACCATGTGATTGGGCTGTTGCACATGACGGATTTGGTTCGTCAGGGTGTGGTTTAGCCGACTCAGTGATGCGTCGGCAGACAACCCGCCTCCCACGCGAAGTCTGCGGCGGCTTCCGGTAAACCTCCGCCGCCTGAAAGATTCGCGACCGGGACCCTTCCGGGTTATCTGCCGACGTCCAAAGAATTATACAATATATTACTTCTCGGAGTTTGCACATGGCATCACGGAAACTATCCCTGGAAGAATTAAATCAAAAAGCGAAAAAGATAAAGCTCGTCGCCCTGGATATGGATGGCACCCTTACTGACGGCAGCATCAATATCGGTGGGGATGGGGAACTGTTTAAACGGTTCAACGCCAAAGACGGACTGGGCATTACCACTGCCGTGCGGCACGGTTTGCGTGTAGCCGTTATCACTGGGCGTAAAGGGCCAATCGTGCAGCGTCGCGCGGAAGAACTTGGCATTGCGGAAGACGTAATGAGCGGGATTTCCGCGAAAAAGAAGGCGCTTCAGGCGTTGGCTGATAAATATAATTTATCGTTGAAAGAGATTGCCTTTATGGGAGATGACCTCAATGATTTGCCGGCCCTTCTTACCGCAGGGCTGTCGGCGGCGCCGGCAGATGCGGCAGCAGACGTCAGGCAGCGTGTTTCCTATATAGCGACTCATAACGGCGGACAGGGGGCCGTACGGGATCTGCTGGAACTGATCCTGAAAGCCCGGGGCCTCTGGGCTGCCATTGTGGAAGAGTACACAGAAGAAGGAAAAGGGGATCGACAATAAATGTTATATGCGTTGCTGAAAACGCTGAGCTGGATTGCCTCTCATACACCTTATAAACTGCTGGTGAAGATTGGCACCGGTCTGGGGCACCTGTATTGGCATATTGCCAAGAAACAACGGATCCGCGCGGAAGAAACCATCCGGGAACGTTTGGGCTATACAGAATACGAAGCGAAAACAACGATCAAAAGGTTATTTATCAATCTGGGTATTTCCGTCATGGAAATGCTGTATATGCCTGCGCTGAACAAAGATAACATCCGGGGGTTGGTCACTTTCGACCATCCGGAAATTTTATGGGAGGCCCTGCAACAGAAAAAAGGCGTGGTAATGCTGGCATGCCACATTGATAACTGGGAGTGGCTGGGCGCTGCGCTGGCCCTGAACGGGTTTCCTCTCAGCGCTGTGGAAAAACCGCAGCCTAACAGAGTCTATTCTGATTTTATGAACGAACTGCGCAGAGGTGTGGGGCAGGAAATATTCGCACGGGGCAGCAGTGAAATTTTAGGCTGTGCCCGGGCTATGAAAAAGGGCCGTATGTTAGGTCTGATTGCCGATCAGGACGGTGGTTATGAAGGTATCTTCGTCCCGTTTCTGGGAAAGATGGCTGCTACACCTGCCGGTCCGGCCTACTTTGCCCGTAAGTTCAAGGCACCCTGTATTCCGATTTACATAGTGCGTAAACCGGATGGGTACGGACATCAGGTAATCGTGGAAGAACCTTTTTACTATGAAGATACCGGCGATAAGAAGGCGGACGATTATAATCTGACCCTGAAGATGACCCAATCCGTGGAACGGATCATCAAAGCGTATCCGGACAACTGGCTGTGGTTCCAGCACCGCTGGAATACACCTTATGAAGAAGTGAAGGCAAAGGAGCAGGATGGCCATGAAAAATAAAAACACGATATTGGCCGTTGTTGCCGGTCTGGGAGCCTTATTTCTGGTATTTGCCTGGCTCTTCTGGGGCAGCACGGTTCCGGAACCGACAAGTAAGACAAAAAAAGCAGAAACAGATACAACAAAGGCGACGGTATATAATACCGTGCTGCACCGGGATGCAGACGGGAAACGTCTCTGGGAACTGAAAGTGGGCGAGGCAATACAGGTGAACGATAACCTGGTCAGGGCAAAACAACTGGAAGGCACCGTTTATCTCAGTAACGGGGACGAAATGTATGTAACAGCCAAAGCTGCCGAGCTTAAAATCAAAAGTAATGAATTTATGTTAACCAATGGCGTTACCGCACGGTTAAAACAGGGCGGCTTTTTGAAAGCAGATAAAGTTGAATGGAAAGAGAAACAGGATATTTTAACAGCTACCGGCGCAGTCAAGGTCATTAAAGAAGATATGATGGCTATGGCCGAAAAAATCATTACTTCCAGTAAATTTGAGCATTTTAAACTGAAAGACAAAGCGCATGTGGAAAGAGGCGGTAAATATGAAGAAAAGTAAAGTGATGCTGACAGTTCTGATAGGCTGCATGACAGTAGTGATGCTGCATTGTATCGCGGCTTTCGCGGCGCCTGCCAAAGATGCAAAATACAGCGTGGATGCTGTAGAAATAGAATATGATATGAAAAGCGGGGACGGCACCACCACCGGCAAGACCACGATCAAACACGATGGAGGCGTGGCGGTTGCCCAGGGCGGTTCTACCTTTAACAGCAAAAACCGGACGGGTCATCTGTACGGCGGCGTGGTGGCAGATAAAGAAGATAACCACCTGAAGAGCGATGAACTGATCATGTACACGGATAAGTTTGTTTCCGCCGTGGGTAACGCGATTTTGACAAAAGGGGACAAAACACTGAAAGCGCACCGTGTGGATTACCATGATGATAAACAATTCGCTGAGACGCTGGGAGGATTCGCTCATCTTTCTTCAGTTGACGGGAGCTGGCTCTCTGCCGGAAAGATTGTATATGATATGAAATCCGGCGTGGCCGATGCTACCGGCGGCGTTACCATGGAAAACAAGCCGCAGAAGATGACCGGCTCCGGTGACCGGGCGATTTACAATTCCAAGGAAACCGGTTATATAGAACTGATTGGCAATGCAAAAGCGACACAGGACGGGAACACCGTAACCGGGGATAAGCTCCGTATTACAAATGTTTCGGGCCCCGACAGCAAAACGCATGCGCAGGGAAATGTGGTGATGGTATATTATCCGAAAGAAGATAACGAGAGTATTGACAATCCTGCGTTTGGAGAGGGCGCGGTCCTGATGGCAAACGGTCAGACCAATTTTAATCCGGAATCCAACATGTTGGATCAGGTAAAGGCAGAAGATTTTGCTACGGAGGATACAAAAGCTTGATTATCGAGACAAAGAATCTGGTAAAGATTTACGGACAGCGGAAAGTGGTGAACAATGTAAGCCTGCAGGTAGAGCAAGGGACCATTGTAGGGTTGCTGGGCCCCAATGGGGCCGGCAAGACAACAACCTTTTATATGGTGGTAGGAATTGCAAAGCCTGACGCCGGTACCGTGACTTTGGACGGACAGGATATCAGCCGGCTTTCCATGTACCAGCGGGCCCGGCTGGGTATTGGATATCTTCCCCAGGAAGCGTCTATCTTCCGGAAAATGACGGTTGAAGAAAATCTCCTGTCAATTCTGGAAACGACCTCTTTACCCCATGAAAAGCAACTTGAAAAAATGGAAGACCTTCTGGAAGAGTTCGACATTAATCATGTAAGGAAAAGTATAGGAACCGCGCTCTCCGGCGGTGAGCGGAGGCGTGTGGAAATAGCCCGGTCCCTGGCCACGGATCCTGCTTTTATACTGTTGGACGAACCCTTTGCGGGAATTGACCCCATCGCAGTGGCGGACATTCAGAGCATGATTGCCCATCTGGCAAAACGGGGCATCGGGATATTAATTACCGACCATAATGTACGGGAAACGCTCAGTATTGTGGACAAGGCCTATATCCTGGCAAGCGGCGAAGTGCTGCTTCATGGTGACAGCGAAAGCATTGCCAACGATCCGATAGCAAGGAAGTATTATCTGGGCGAAAACTTTAAGATGTAGGGGGATAGCAATGCATTTACGATTATTGGACAAATATGTGCTGAAAGAATTGCTGTATCCTTTTATCTTTGGTGTAGCATCCTTTTCCAGTATCTTTATTGCCAGCAGCCTGTTGTTTAAAATCGTACAGTACATCACGACGTATGGGGCGCCGATTCCGACGGTTGCCCGGCTGTTTCTATACAGCCTTCCGGAAATTGTCAATTATACATTTCCCATGGCGGTGTTACTGGCAACGCTGATGGCTTTCGGAAAACTTTCCGGCAACAGCGAGATTGTGGCTATGAAATCCGGCGGCGTCAGTTATTACCGGATTGTAGCGCCGGTCATCGTAGTCGGCTTTGTAGTCAGTATTTTTTCCGTCATCTGGGCGGAAAAAGTGGTACCGCCTTCCAAGCATATAGCCAAACAGATCCTGGCTGTGGATATCCGCGGTAATGTAAAACCCAAAACGCAGGATCATGTGGTTGTCAAGACCCTCAGCGGGGACACGCAACGCATCACGTACGCCCGGTCTTTTGACGAAAGCACGGGCGTAATGAGCAAAGTTACTATTGAAGAATTCCAGAAAGAAAAGCTGATGCGCGTGCAGACCGCGAAAAAGGCCACCTGGAAAGAAGACTCCTGGGTTCTGGAGGATGGAAACGTTTTTACCGTGGATGAAAAAGAAGGCGTTACCAGCAAAGCGGCATTTACCAAACAGGTGATCCCACTGAACATAACACCCAGGGAAATCAACTGGGAACAGAAGAGCATAAACGAGATGACGCTGGGAGAACTGCGGGCCTATGTCAAGGTTCTGGAACGGCAGAAGCTGCCCACCTCTGACTTGTGGACGGAAATTTATATGCGTTTTGCTATCCCTCTTGCCAGCTTTGTGTTCGCACTGCTGGGAGCGCCTCTGGGAACCCAGCGGCAGCGCAGTGGTTCTTCTATCGGCATGGGTATCAGCGTAATCGTCATATTTATGTATTACGGAATCATGGCTTTCGCCACCGGTCTGGGAAAAGGAGGGGTCATTCCTCCGCTGCTGGCGGCTATGCTGCCTAATATCATCTGCTTCGTCGCCGGCATCTTTATGCTGAAGAGGGCGGATTACTGATACAGGGTCCCGGAGGTCAGATCACACGTTACTATTGTTATAAAAACCCGTCTTCCTTCTTTATGCAAAGGAGATTTGCGTAAAGAGTGTTTGTTACATAATAGTTAAAGAAGGGAACTATCCATGTTTGGTATACGGCTGATGTTTTTGTTAGCGGTAATGGGCGGTCTTATCGCCTTTATTGCAGACAAGTTGGGAAGTAAAATCGGAAAAAAGAAACTGAGCGTGTTCGGCCTGCGCCCTCACGATACTTCTGTGTTGCTGACCGTGCTGTCAGGCGTACTGATTGCCCTGTTTTCCGTCGGCATCCTGGCAATATCTTCTGAAAGCGCGCGCACAGCGTTGTTCGGCATGGAAAAGCTGCAGAAAGAACTGTTCCGGCTTACGTCTGAGAAAAACACAGCAGAAAAAGAGTATGATAAGGCAATGAACGCGTTAAAAGAAAAAAATGCAGCCATTGCAGATTTGGACGTAAAGATACGGGAAGCCGATGCAGCAAAAACCGCAGCGGAAAAGAACCTGCTTGCTGCCAATAACAGCCTGAATGAGGTCCGCGGACAGTATGAAGCTACGCAGGGGGCACTGGTCAATGCGAAAAGCGAAGTACAGTCTCTGACTGAAGCCAGAGACAAACTGAATGAAGAAATTAAAGGCTTGCAGGAAGAAACGGATGCGTTGCAGCAGGGCCTTGCTTTCATGCGTGGCGGGCAGATGATGTACCGCAGCGGGGAAGTTGTGTTCGCTGGCATCATTCATACCGGAACGGAAGAGGAAAACCGCAACCAGATGAGCTGGCTGATGGGAAGCGCCAATACAGCTGCCATGAACCGTATCGGCCTGGATCCTTCTTCCAAGGCGGAAATCGTCTGGACCCAGCGTGAGGAATATGATCGGTTGCTGAAACTGTTGGGGAAAGCAAAAGGCAACAACGTGCTGGTGAGGGTTCGTTCCCTGGCCAATACGGTGGTGGGACAGCCTGTTCTCTGTGGTCTGGAAGTCATTCCCAACAAACTGGTTTATAAAGACGGGAACAAAATCCACCAGAAAGTCATAGATATGAATGATAAGAAAGTAACTCCGGATCAGGCATTTATGCTGTTCCTGCAGGAAATCAACCAGATCTCCGTAAAAGCAGGTGTCATGCCGGACCCCATGACGGGCAAGGTAGGCAATATGAATGCGGTCACCATGGTGGACACCGTAACCAAAATGCAGCGAGTGGGCGGCAAGATACGCCTTATAGCCTTTGCTGACGGGGATATTACCACTGCCGGTCCTGTGGAGCTGCGACTGAAACTGGAAAAGGTTTCCGGGAAGGAAGAATGAGAAAGCCTTATGGCTAAAAAAGCGGAAACGACGTTGCAATTTTATCTGGGCATCGACCCGGGCCGGGATAAGACCGGCGTGGCGTTGGTAGAAGAAACGGGACGCATCCTTGCGGTGCAGGTGATGCGTACCCGTAATTTTTCCGATACCCTGTTACAGTTTTTATATGATACACTGCAGGTGAGAAATACCTGGGGTCTTCGGAAAATACTGAAGGCTGTCGTGCTGGGAAACGGTACCGGCAGTGAAGAACATAAGCAATGGGTAGAAAAAGCGCTGCCGGGTTATCCAGTTTATATCGTGGACGAAAAATACTCTACGGAAGAAGCCAGAGACTTGTATTGGAAACTGTATCCGCCCCGTGGATTGCGACGCCTGATTCCTCTGGGACTGCAGACACCGCCGGAACCCTTGGATGGTTACGCTGCGGTGGTGCAGGTGCACCGTTTTATGGGACAGGAAGGCGCAGGGCAGGAAGACGGTTAAACCCTGCAGGAAACTGAACTCTGTAAGAAGAAACACCTGGCAGTTGGGATTGTTACGGTAGAAGGGGAGATAGAATGGATACCGTGTTTGCGAAACAACAAATAGAATCTTTTGTGCAGGATCTTAACTCCGCAAAACCCATGCCTGGAGGCGGCAGCGCTGCTGCCATCTGTGGGGCCATGGGGGCGGCATTGGCAGGAATGTCGGCTCATATGACCGTAGGCAAGAAAAAATATGCTATTGTGGAAGACCGGATGCATGAGATTATTGCAGAGGCCGAAACCCTTCAGGCAGAAATGCTGGACATGGCACAGGAAGATGCGGATATGTATTCCCTGGTACTTCAGGCCTATAAATTACCGAACACAACAACGGAAGAAGCGGAAGCCCGGAGACAGGCCATTGAAGAGGCCAGCAAGACAGCAGTCGCCTCTTCGTTGAAAGTGACAGGCGCCTGTGTCCGAATCATGAAACTGGCGTATACTACCGTGACAGAAGGAAACCGGATGATGGTAACGGATGGCTCGGCTTCGACTCTTCTGGCCCGTGCCTGCCAGCAGGTGGCAGCCTATAACGTGCGGATCAATCTGGGCGGCGTAAAAGACAAAGCCGTGGCGGCAGAAGCAGAACAGCTGTTGGAACGTCATTTATCAGAAGGGGAACGTTTGCAGGCAGAGGTGCTGAAAGAAGTAGACAAGAGATTATGATTTACGTTCCCGGTCCACCTGTTGACAGAAACTTAAAATTTTATTATAATCCATAATGTGCTTTCGGAGAGGTGGTCGAGTGGTTTAAGGCTCTGGTCTTGAAAACCAGCGAGGTGCAAGCCTCCGTGGGTTCGAATCCCACCCTCTCCGCCATTGTTCTTGTTCTATTGTGTAAATAAATTATAGGTACAAAAGCCCCGGTACATCTTTCTGAGGAATCCCGCCGGACTGTGTCGCCATAAACCGCAAGCCTGCCTGCAGGTATGTTGGCGATGCAATTGGGGGAGAAAGATGTACCGGGGCTTTTAAACTTTTGGGAAAACGATTTTTAAACAATCATAAATTAATGCCTAAGAGAACAATTGAATATCGAAGAAAACTATTTAGTCTCGAAAAGAATAGTCAAATGGTATAATACCAGGTTTTATCCTGGTCCAGGTCTTTTGCTTCAGAGGACGGTCTGCCCTTGCTGCTGATGTGGAGCTCCTGGCTTTTGATACTGACATTGGATCCGGGTGGAACGGACATGGTAATGAAAGTGTTGCCGCCGATGACGGAATCGTGACCGATGACAGTCTCACCGCCCAGGATGGAAGCGCCGGAATAAATGGTCACGTTGTCCTCAATGGTCGGATGACGTTTTTTGCTACGCAGGTTCTGTCCTCCCCGGGTCGATAACGCGCCGATGGTGACACCCTGGTAGATTTTCACGTTGTCGCCGATGATGGTGGTTTCGCCAACTACGATGCCGGTGCCGTGGTCGATAAAGAAATAACGGCCGATGGTGGCGCCGGGATGGATGTCGATGCCGGTCTTGCCGTGGGCATATTCCGACATGATGCGGGGCAGCATGGGTACGCCCAGGTCATAAAATTCATGGGCCAGCCGGAACACCATGATGGCGTACATACCCGGATAACAGAAAATGATCTCATCTTTGTTGAATGCGGCCGGATCCCCGTCGAACTCAGCCTGCACAGAAGTTTCCACAAGATCCCGGATTTTCGGGATGCGGGACAGGAATTCCAGGGCAATCTCCTGGGCCCTGTCCTTGCTGGCGCGGTAATCAGCGCCGCTGTATTCCGGAAGGTAGCGCAGGTACATGGAAATCTGTTTGGTCAGATTGAACAGCACATCCTCAATGAGGGTCTGCAGATTGTTTTCGGCCGTATAAAAATGATAATTTTTGTTGCGGTAATAGCCCGGGAACAGAATTTTCTGCAGTTTATCCAGAATGTCAACGACTACGTCCATATCAGGGCTGGTAAAGGCGTTCATCTTGTCGATGGTGCGGCCCTGACCGTAATCTTTTAAAATATCGGCAGTAAGTTTTTTAATTTTCGGTTCAATGTTTTTCATGGAAAGCCTCCTGAAATTGAAGAATCCTTCTACTTTACCATTATAGCAGAGGTTTTCAGATTTTACTACGAATATAGTTAACTTTTACGAAATTAAAAAAAACATAAAAAACCTGTTGTGCAGGTGGAAGAATTTGTTATAATATAACAGCAATTATATATAATCAGACTCAGGAAGAAAGAAAACAAAAGGTAGAAGACAAATTTCATAGTAAGAGAGGGAAAAGCCATGTTACTGGAAAAAGCAGAACTGAAAGCGGTAGACAGGGAAATTTTCGATGCGATTGAAATGGAAAAACAGCGGCAGCAGAGCAATCTGGAGATGATTGCTTCGGAAAACCATACCAGCGTTGCTGTTATGGAGGCCATGGGCAGCGTCATGACCAATAAATATGCGGAAGGATATCCGGCCCACCGGTATTACGGCGGTTGCCAGTACGTGGATATTGCGGAGAGCCTCGCCATCGAACGGGCGAAAAAACTCTTCGGGGCGGAGCATGCCAATGTACAGCCTCATTCCGGTGCCCAGGCCAACATGGCGGTTTATTTTGCCCTGCTGGAGCCCGGCGATACCGTAATGGGGATGGACCTGTCCAACGGCGGGCACCTGACCCACGGCAGCCCGGTAAATGCGTCCGGTAAGCTGTATCATTTTGTTTCCTACGGGGTGAACAGCGAAACCCAGCTTATCGATTATGACGAAGTGCGGGCGCTGGCATTAAAACATAAACCGAAGATGATCGTGGCCGGTGCCAGCGCGTATCCCCGCATCATCGATTTTAAACGGTTCTCGGAGATTGCCCGGGAAGTGGGTGCGTACCTGTTTGTAGATATGGCCCATATCGCCGGCCTGGTGGCAGCAGGCTTCCATCCCAGCCCGGTGCCTTACGCGGATGTGGTGACCACTACGACCCACAAGACCCTGCGGGGACCCAGGGGCGGTCTTATCCTCTGCAGGGAAAAATATGCCAAAGCCATTGACAAGGCTGTATTCCCCGGCATGCAGGGCGGTCCCCTGATGCACGTGATTGCCGCCAAGGCTGTGGCATTGAAAGAAGCTCTGCAGCCCGGTTTCAAAGCCTATGCGGAACAGATTGTGAAAAACTGCCACGCCCTGTCCAATGAACTGGTCAAAACGGGATTCAACCTGGTGTCCGGTGGCAGCGACAACCATCTGATCCTTATTGACGTACGCAACAAAGGCCTTACCGGCAAAGCAGCGGAAAAAGTACTGGACACGGTGCACATTACCGTAAACAAAAACACGGTTCCCAACGAAACGGAGAGCCCCTTTGTTACCAGCGGCATCCGTCTGGGAACGGCAGCTCTCACCACCCGGGGCATGAAGGAAGAAGAGATGCGTGTCATCGCGCAGGTCATGGCTGACGCCCTGAGCAATCCGGATGACGAAGCGGTCATTGCCGATTGCAACAAACGCATCGCTGCGTTGTGCAAAGCGTTTCCGCTGTATCCGGAAGTAGAATAAATGATTGACAGTCTTTTTACTTTGTGATATCATAATTCAGTCTGGACGATTTTGTCCGGCCCCAACCGCGCAAGAAGGTTCCGTAAACCGCCACGGCGCGATGCGAAACGCACAGCCGCGCAGTAAAACGCAGCGCAGCAGACACGCAGTATCGCAGTAAAAAGAGTGGCGTACCGTAATTGGCGAGTCCATGAAGAGGGAGGTGCAATGCATGTACGCAATTATCAAAACCGGCGGCAAACAGTACAAAGTAGCAGAAGGCGACGTTCTGAATGTAGAAAAGTTGGACGCTGAAAAAGGCGCTGAAGTCGTATTTGATGAAGTTCTGGCTATCGTAAACGATGGCGAAGTAACTGTAGGCAAACCGTTTATCGACGGTGCGAAAGTTACCGCTACCGTAGAAGATCAGGGCAAAGGCGAAAAGATTCTGGTTTTCAAATACAGAGCCAAAGTCAACTATCGCAAACGCGCTGGTCATCGTCAGCCGTACACTGCTGTTAAAATCAGCGGTATCCAGGGCTAAGCAGCAGGGAAGAATCCCGGCTTAACGAAGATGATTACCATCGATTTATACAGGAACCATAAAGGAGAAATCACAGGTTTCCGGTCTCAGGGCCATGCGGGTGACGCCCCGGCCGGGGAAAGCGTTATATGCGCCTGGGTCTCCGCAGCAACGCAGATGGCTCTTGTAGGTTTGGAACAACAGCTGAAGTATCCCGTGGACTATCAGGTGGATCAGAGAAAAGGCGTGCTGCAGGTAACGCTGCGGCGTGCGCCAGACATAAAATCTCAGACGTTGCTGGGCAGTATGGAAACCGTACTGTATCAGTTGGCTGAGCAGTGTCCGCAAGATGTTCGAATTCGCGAACATGGAGGTGAAATGAATGTTTAAACTTATTCTGCAGTTACATGCACATAAAAAAGGTACCGGTTCTTCCCACAACGGTCGTGACTCCAACGCCCAGCGTCTGGGCACCAAAGCACACGACGGTCAGGTAGTAACCGCCGGCAGCATCATCGTGCGCCAGCATGGTACCCGGTTCCATACGGGCAAAAACGTCGGCATCGGTCGTGACTACACCATCTATGCCAAGATTGCCGGTACGGTTCGTTTCGGTCGTCGTGGCCGTACTGAACGCATTATCAGCGTAGAGCCCCTGGAAGAAGCAAAAGAAGCTTAATACCAAAACAGGAAAACCCCGTTCCGTGATGGAGCGGGGTTTTTGATTTGTATTGGTGGTGTGCCGGGGTAATAACGCCTTCATAGCGCTCTTCTAACGCAAGGCGCCTGTTCTGATGTCGTCGCATGCGGTTTTCGCTTGTTTATTTCGGTTGTCTTCCAAGCAGTGCCAGTCCCACGAGCCGGTAATTTCTTGCCAGTTTGTGAATCAGCATTCCTGCCAACAGCGAAGCCAGTAAAACTAAAATGTAAAACACCAGCACCGGTACCTGCGCAATGGAAAAACCCAGCACCTCGAACCACTGGAGCCAGTAATACAGGAACAGGGGATGGATCAGGTAGATGATCATGGAGTATTTAGAAAGGACATCTAATGCCGCACTGGGTAAAGAACGCTTCGCTTCCGGATTGCTTTCCGTTGTTTCTGTTGCATCAGTACAGCATGCTTCACTGTCCGCGGTATCATCCCCCAGTTTTTCCAGGGCGGCGCTGAAAAACAACAGCCAACACACGGTGTAGAGCAGGCCTTCCGGGGTAAGCTGGGTCATGTATTTGGCGGGGATATCTTCCAGCGGGATGCCTGCCAGTGCATATTCCCTGAACTTCCACACCAGCACCGCACAGGAAAGCAGAAAAATACCCAGACTGGAAGTGAAATGGCACTGCAGCCAGTTGCGGATCTTTTTTTCATGGATGGCGCAGATACCGCCCAGCACAAAAATGAACCCGTAAAACAGGGGCAGATAGTTTATGCGCTCGTTTAAGAGACGGGTGATCATGGCGTGACCCTGGGTCCAGGGGGGATAGTTCCAGTAAGTGGCACTCCAGTTATAGAGGGCAACTTGTAACCCTGCCAGCACACCAAGGCTGAGCGCAATGCCGGAAACAGATTTTTCGCTGATTCGGTCTACCAGCCAGCGCCAGAACGGCATGGAAAAATAAAAGTACAGCAAAATCACCATAAAATAAATGTGATAACAGCCCTCGCCCAGCAAAAATTTTACAATAAGTACGGAAATAGAGAAACTCCGGTCCGGACGGTACATATCCTCCCACTGCCACATGGCAATATAAAAGAACGACCAGATAAAGTAGGGAAGGCCTACCGTGACCAGATGTTTTCTTATGAAGGTGAAGTAATGGAAGGGCTTGTGCAGTGCGTCATTACAGAACAGCCCGAACCCCGAAATGAAAAAGAAGCTGGGGACAGCAAAACGGGTAAAGACCTGGAACAGGAGAAAAAGGTCCAGGCGCGGCGTAGAGGAAGCAAACACAAAAGGTCCGATGTGGATGCCGATCACTCCCAGCATGGCCAGCGCCCGCAGGCGGTCTACGACGATGTTGCGGTTTGACATAAAAGATCCTCGGTAATCAAAAACGACTTGACGGAATTCAATAGTTTATGACATACAATAGCTTATCAAATAAAATTGAAGATACATAATTGAAAATCAACGACTATTATTATATCAGACTTTGCCAGGCAACACAAAAAAATCCGGCTGTGAATACGTCACAGCCGGATCAAATGATTTAAGGGGGACTAAAAAAGATGGAACTTTATCCTTCAATCGCGATGTACTTCTTGCCCTCCACGGCCTTCGGATCCTTCTTGGGGATGTTCAGCCGCAGGGTGCCGTCCTCGAATTTCGCTTTTATATCCTCCACCGTGATGGCCGGACCTACATAGAAGCTGCGGGAGCAGGTGCCGCTGTACCGTTCCTGGCGGATGTACTTGCCGGCTTCATCCTTTTCATCCTTGTCCAGGGACTTGGCGGCGGTGATGGTCATGTAACCGTCCTCAAGCTGGACCTGGATGCCTTCTTTCTTGAAGCCCGGCAGGTCTACGATCACATCATAGCTGTCTTTGTTTTCACGGATGTCCGTTTTCATAATGTTGGCCGCATGCTTGCCGTACAACGGGGAATGGCTCTTGCCAAAGAAGGCGGGGTTCATCAGGCCGCTGTCATTCATCCAGTCATCAAATAAGTTTTCTCCAAAAATGCTCGGTAACATCATAACTCATTCCTCCATTCGTTGTGGAAACGGCTTCGCGCCGCAACCACGATATAATAATTTAAAATTTTGATAAAGTTTGGAAGCAACTCAACAGGCATTGACCTTTTGACTTTTGCCTCTAAGCATACTATAGCACTACTTGTTAGCACTGTCAAGAGTTGAGTGCTAATTTTTTTAAAAATTTTTCTTCCCTCTGTAATTTGATTACCGGGGCACGCCCTTAAAACATGAAAATAATTATGATTCTTGTGAAAAGAGTATGGATTTTGTACAAAAATAGTATATAATATAATGTTGAACAGTATTGGTTCCATTTGCCGGTCTGTTCACCGGTGAAGGAGGGAAACTCTCATCAGGCGGAACTCCTGTTTATACGCATTCTGAAGATTGCAGACGAAGCTCTCATCCGGCGGGCGCTGTTATATTTTCGGAATTGGGCAACGTAACTTTCATCAGGTTACGGGCTGTCTTTATTATATATATTGAGGTGCTCTATGACTGACAATTTCAAACCGCAGGTAATGATCGGCGCAGCCGGGCTGCAAAGCGGCGCTGTGCCGGTTGAAAGTTCTGCGTCCTGCAAAGTGGGCATTGATATCGGATCTACGACCATTAAAGTAGTCGTGCTGGACGCTAATGAAAAGCTTGTTTACAAGAAATATGCCCGCCATTTCTCCGACATTCCCACAGCATTGGTAACTAACCTTACTGAACTGCGTAGTGTTCTGGTCTCGCTGAACGGCGCGGCGGCCGGAACGGATGAAGACGTGCTCTCCAACATGCGTTTCCGTTTTGCCCTCACCGGTTCTGCCGGCATGGGCATTGCCCAACGGCTGCAGCTGCCCTTTGTACAGGAAGTTATCGCTGCGGCCACGGCAGTGAAAAAGTTGATTCCCCAGACCGATACCATGGTGGAACTGGGTGGCGAAGACGCCAAGATCATGTACTTCGGCAGCGCGCCGGAAGAACGCATGAACGGCGTGTGCGCCGGAGGCACCGGCGCCTTCATCGACCACATGGCGGCCCTTCTGAATACGGATGCCAAAGGCCTTAACGATCTGGCGGCCAATGCGAAACGCATCTATACCATCGCCTCCCGCTGCGGCGTATTTGCCAAAACGGACATTCAGGCGCTGATGAACGACGGCGCTTCCAAAGAAGACATCGCCAAGTCCATCTTCCAGGCGGTGGTGAACCAGACCATCGGCAACCTGGCCCAGGGCCGGGAAATCACAGGCAACGTAGCTTTCCTGGGCGGTCCCCTGTATTTCCTTCCGGAACTGAAAAAACGTTTCGTCGAAACTTTGAAGATGGACCCGGAAAAAGTGGTCAGCGTGGAAGACGGCGCTTACTTTGTGGCTGTGGGCGCGGCCCTTTCCGAAGAGACCAAAGAACTGGAATTCAAAGACCTGACCGCCAATCTGGACAAGGCGGAAGCCGGTCACGGCATCACCCGGGACGAGCGGCTGGCCCTGTTCCGCAGCGCGGAGGAATATGACGCTTTCATAGAGCGTCACAACAAGGATAAGGTAAAACGCGGTAATCTGGCTGCTTATGCGGGTCCCGTTTACGTGGGCATCGATGCCGGTTCCACCACTACCAAAATCGTGGCCATCGGCCGCGACAAAGAAATTTTATATACGGATTACGGCAGCAACCAGGGTTCTCCCCTGAAGATTGTCATCAAGGAACTGACGGGCCTTTATAAAGCCATGCCGGAGAAGGCATACATTGCCGGCTGCCTCACCACCGGCTACGGGGAGAAAATCGTAAAAGCGGCCCTTCATGCTGACGCTGGGGAAGTGGAGACTTTTGCCCACTACCGCGCCGCTTATGAATTCTGCCCGGAAGTGACCTGCGTGCTGGATATCGGCGGACAGGACATGAAATGCTTCCAGATTCATAACGGGAATATCGGAAAGATCACCCTGAATGAAGCCTGTTCCGCAGGCTGCGGTTCCTTTATCGAAAACTTTGCCCAGGGCCTGGGTATGACCGCCGCGGAATTCGCGGACAGGGCCATGGACAGCAAGACCCCCGTGGATTTGGGTACCCGCTGCACCGTATTCATGAACTCACGGGTGAAGCAGGCTCAGAAGGAAGGGGCGCCCCTGGCGGATATTTCTGCAGGCATCGGCCTTTCCGTAATTAAGAACGCCCTTTTCAAGGTTATGCAGTTGAAAGACACCCGGGAACTGGGCGACCACATTGTGGTGCAGGGCGGCACTTTCTACAACAATGCCGTGCTGCGCAACATGGAAAAACTGCTGGAACGGGACGTCATCCGTCCGGACATCGCCGGTCTGATGGGCGCTTACGGCGCTGCCATCCTGTCCCTGGAACAGCACGAAGCGGAACCGGATCACCGTTCCACGCTGCTCAAAGCCAAAGACCTGGAAAACTTTACCGTCACCACCAAGTCCTACCGCTGCAACGGCTGTGGCAACCACTGCCTGGTGACCATGCAGACGTTCCCCGACGGGGGCCGTTACTTTACCGGAAACCGCTGCGAGCGGGGTGAGGGCAAACCGAAAAACACCAACAAGGCGCCTAATATTTACGAATACAAATACCAGCGGCTTTTCAATTATCCTAACGTAATCGACCCGGCAGCCCAGGGCGCCTCTGCTGCCAGAAACGGCCAGCGCAGCCAGAAGGCGGCCCCGCCCCGGGGCCGTATCGGCATCCCCCGGGTGCTGAATATGTACGAGGATTTCCCGTTCTGGGCCACTTTCTTCAACAAACTGGGGTATGAAGTGGTGCTTTCGGGCAAATCCACCCCCATGATCTACTACAAAGGCATGTCCACCATTCCGTCCGATTCCCTGTGCTATCCGGCCAAGCTGGTCCACGGGCATGTCATGGACCTGGTGGAAAAGGGTGTAAAGAAAATCTTCTACCCCTGCATGCCCTATAATATGGAAGACGAGGTTAATCACACCGGCAACCACTACAATTGCCCGGTGGTGGCTTCCTACGCGGAAAATATCCGCAACAACATGGACGTGCTGCGGAACGAGAACATCAAGTTCATGGAGCCCTTCCTGCCCATCAACGACCCCGGCAAGATGCTGTTGCGCCTCACCGAAGCCTTTAAAGACGAGAACATTAAGCAGAGCGAACTGAAAGAGGCCATGGAAGCAGGCTACAAAGAACTGGAGCATTACCGGGAAGACGTGCGCCAAAAAGGCGCAGAAATCCTTAAGGAAGCCAGGGAAAAGAACCTGCCCGTCATCTTGCTGGTAGGCCGGCCGTACCATTTGGATCCGGAGATCAACCACGGCATTCCGGAGATGATCCAGTCCTACAACCTGGCCATCGTATCGGAAGATTCCGTGTACCATATGGACACGCCCAAAGACGAACTGTCCATCGTGAACCAGTGGAGCTATCACGCAAGGCTGTACCATGCGGCCAGCTTCGCGGCGTCCCATCCTGAGATCAACCTGATCCAGCTCAGCTCCTTTGGCTGCGGTCTGGATGCGATTACCACCAACCAGGTGCGGGAGATCATGGAAGGGCACCAGCGTCTCTACACCATGATCAAGCTGGACGAAGTAAGCAACCTGGGGGCGGCGCGTATCCGTCTGCGTTCCCTGCTGGCAGTACTCAGCCGGCGGCATGTGCCCGGCTACCAGCCCATCGTCATGCCGGAACGGCCGTATTTCACTCACGATTGCAAGGAGACCCACACCATCCTGGTGCCCCAGATGGCTCCCATTCATTTCGAACTCATCACCCATGTGCTGGGGCGTTATGGCTACCGTGTCGTGATCCCGGAAACCCCGAAAGAGGATTCCATCAATATGGGTCTGCAGTATGTGCAGAACGATATGTGTTATCCTGCCATCGTGGTCATCGGCCAGATGCTGCAGGCTATCAAAAGCGGCCAGTGTGATCCGGACCACACCAGTATCATGATGTTCCAGACCTGCGGCGCCTGCCGGGCCACCAACTATATGAACCTGCTGCGTCGGGCCCTGCGGAACGCGGGCTATCCCCAGGTGCCGGTGTTTGCCTGCTGGGGCCTGGAGCAGGATGCCTTCCGGCTGAATGCCTCGGGTTTCAAGGATGTGGCAAAAGCGGTGGTCTACGGGGACCTGCTGCAGAATGTTACCAACCGGATGCGGCCCTATGAGCTGGTTCCCGGTTCTACAGACAAACTCTTTGCCAAATGGATGAAAATCGTAAAAGACGAACTGGACCACGGCAACTTCCTTAAATACCGCCAGACCATTCAGGAACTGGTGAAAGATTTTGACGCCATCCCTCTGGTGCCCAACCTGTGGAAACCGAAGGTGGGTGTGGTTGGCGAGATTCTGGTAGAATACCACCCGGTGGCCAACAACCATCTGGAAGAAGTGCTGGCCCGGGAAGGGGCGGAAGTAGTCATGCCGGAACTGGCCAACTTCCTGTTGTATATGGCTTTTGACGGCATCACGCGGCACGACATCCTGGACGGCAGCTGGCTGAACAAGGTGGGGGCCCAGATGTTCATCAAGGTGGCGGATTTCTTCATGAGCCCCATGCGGAAGGCCCTTGAGAAATCGGAACATTTTACCGCGCCGGTGTCCATTTACAAAGTTGCGGAACTGGCGGCGCAGCACGTGTCCCTGGGAAATATGGCCGGGGAAGGCTGGCTGTTGCCCGGCGAAATGACCAAGCTGATGGAAGAGGGCGTGCGGAACGTGGTCTGCCTGCAGCCCTGGGCGTGTCTGCCCAACCATATTCTGGGCAAAGGCGTGTTCCGGGAAATCCGCCGCAGTTACGAAGATGCCAATCTGGTAGCCATGGACTGCGATCCCGGGGCCAGCGAGGTAAATCAGCTCAACCGGCTGAAACTGATGCTGAGCGTGGCGAAGGAAAAATGCCCGGAAGGGATGATAATGGAAGCATAAAGTAAAAGCAGAACGCATGACAGCGTTCTGCTTTTTTTATGAAAAACATATTATTCTATTAAGAAAACAGCTCTTTCTGACGATAGGCCGGTTCTTATAACCGTATACCGATGTGTATAGCCGGGCGGGCGTAGTAACGCCCATAATAAACGCCATAGGGATAACCGTAATAAGCTACGGGATGCCCCCACCATACAGAACTGTAACCATAGCGGTACCGGTGGATTGGTAAAGGAGGCGGCAGCGGCCGGTAGTAGTGGCGCAGCGGCAGGGAAGGTCTTACGTAGACTCTTGCGTGGGAAGGATGAACATGCACATGGGCTGACGATGGCCTGTCGTGATGATAGCTGTTGGGCATGGAAGACATGCGTCCGCCAACAGGCCCAAGCTGACCGTGGGAAGGTGTCATACGCACCCGGTTGTGTATTGGCGTATTCATTCTTTGTGAAGGAGACACGTGTATCCGCTGGCTACTGAAGGTTCCGGGAGGAGGGGCAGCGAAGGAAAAAGAGCAAATTGCTAATAACGCTGCGGTGACAGCAAGAGTTTTTTTCATGGCGTCCTCCTTTCGAACGGCGTATGTTCAGATAGTTGAATTTGTCAAACGTGACTTCTGGCCGGTAAAAGAGTTTTTTCTATAATTTAACTAATAATAACGTATAATTGTGACTTTCCCGTGTCAGTTTTTATCTTGCATTTTTATATGAACCATGTATAATTTGAGAAAAAGCATACTATTTTGTCAGTGCGGGCAGGGAAAGACATGGACATCACAACCTTTCTGAAACATTTGCATACATACCGCGCGCCACGGGTGTTCAATCCCTGGCGGGAATATGAACCGGGGCTGGATATAAGCCCGGAAGCGCCGGAAATCCGCTATCATAATCTTCAGCGGTACCTGGAACTTCGTCTGCAGGCCCGCTATCTGTTTATTGCGGAAGGACTGGGCTACCAGGGGGGGCGTTTTTCCGGCATGGCTATGACCAGTGAACGGATCCTGCTGGGATACCATCCGGAAGTCCGTCCGGAAGAAGTGCTGGGAGAGTGGGAGTACCGGCGCACCAGCAATCCTGATTCGCCATTGCTGAAGGGAACGCAAAAGACCATGGGATTTAACGAACCTACGGCTACGGTTATGTGGGGGTGTCTCCACCGTCACCATCTGGGAACCTTTGACGTAGTGCTGTGGAATATCTTTCCCTTCCATCCCCACAAAGAGGAAAGCCTGCTCACCAACCGTACCCCGGACGGTAATGAATTAAATGTTGGAATCGTGTATGCGAAACAACTGTTAGAACTGTTGCCCCACGCACGCGTTGTGGCTATCGGACAAAAATCCGCAATCACCCTGCAAAAATTCGGTGTGCCCTGCAGCTGTGTGCCGCACCCATCCATGGGCGGTGCCAATAAGTTTAAAGCGGCTATTGCGGAATTGTTTGAAAGAAAATAAGGATCTGATGTGATCCGCGAGCCATAGGAGAATATATGCCAGAAGAAAAAAAGTTAAGCGGTACAAAACAGAATATGATGTCCTTCTCTCCTTTGGCAGACCTTACCCCTATGTCTAAGAACCAGGTGATGGATCTGGCTATGGATTTGGGGAAGATACTGCTGAAAAGCGGGGCGGAAACCAGCCGGGTGGAAGATACCATGATGCGTTTCTGCCGCAGCTATGGTTATTACGACCTGAATGTATTTTGCACGCCGACAGTCATCATACTGGGGGACGAGAGTCCCCGGGGTAAGAGTCGTGTCTTTCGGGTGCGCTGGCGCGCCACAGATCTGGGACTGATCCGGGATGTAAATCAGTTTTCCTATAATTTCCGCCGCTGGAAGTTGGACTATGCGGGAGCCAAACGCTGGTTGCAGAGCCGGCTGGCCCGTTCCCATCCTTACGGCAATGCGGTGATCTGCGTGGCTGCGGGGCTGGGCAGCGCCTGTTTTGCCATGCTGTTGGGTTCTGCCAGCGTCTATAATTTTATTGCGGCCTTTTTAACCGGTTTTATCGCCATGACGTTGCTGAAAATGGTGAACAACTTTCATCCCACGCCCTTCTGGGAAAACTTCCTGGCCGGGTTTTCCATCGGCATTGTGGCTCAGACATGCTGCCTGTTAAGCCCGTATTGCACCATGGAGAATATTACGGTAGGCGCCCTGATGCCCTTTTTACCAGGACTGGCCTTTACCAACGGAGTCCGGGACTACATGGCGGGGGATCTGCTCAGCGGTAACAGCCGTATCGCGGAAGCAGCTCTGTTTGCTATGTCTGTGGCCATCGGACTGGTCTTTGCGCTGAAGGTATGGACCTGGGGAGGTTTGCCATGACATACTATTTGCAGGCCTTTGTGTTTGCTTTTCTGGCCACGGTAGCCTTTGGCGTTTTGTTTCAGGGACCGAAGCGGATCCTGTGGCGCAGCGGTCTTATCGGCGGTCTGGGCTGGGTGGTCTTTATCGGTCTGAAAGAAGTATTCTCCGTCCATTCCTTTTCTGCCAACTTTCTGGCTACGGTGACGATTGCTCTGGCCAGTGAAATATTTGCCCGTATCTGGAGAGAGCCGACCACGGTCTTTGAGGTTCCGGCAATCATCCCCCTGGTTCCGGGGCTGGGTATGTACAAAGGCATGAACTACATTTTGCAGGATTATGCGGGCTACGGCAGCGAAGTGTTGCTGGGGGCAGCCCTTGATGCCTGTGCCATCGCATTGGGCATCATGATGGTATCCGGCGTCTTCCGGGCCCTGAAGACGGGCAGCGACATGGCCCGCCAACGGCAGCAGGACCTGTTGGGGACGGCGGTGTCCCCGGATCTGTATGTGACGGATCCGGAAGAAGAGGAGTAAAGTAAATATTGGAGGTTCCGGAAAATCGGGAAGTAACCGGTGATGTGTTTGCGTGTTTTTTCAGGAACTGCTGTTATACGCGTAAAAAAACTCCGGCAGATGCCGGAGTTTTTGTTTTAAAATATTATTTCCCTGTCTTCAGTTCGGTCCAGCAACGGTCATACAGCTCGATGGCGTCACCTACATCTGCCGTCCATTCGGAGTTCCCGATGTAATCTTTGGCAGTTTTCAGGATAGGATCGTTTTTGAACTCTTCACTGTGATACGGGGCTGCTGCCAGGTTCGGATCGTTATAACCGATGTATTCATAGTTCTTGGCGCTGACTTTGGGATCATACAGATAATTGATGAACTCCTGGGCCAGGGCTTTGTTTTTTGCGCCTTTGGGGATGGCAAAGCAGTCGGCCCAGATGCCGGTGCCTTCTTTGGGTACCACGAAGCCGATATTTTTGTTTTCTTTGAAGCTGAAGTAAGCGTCGCCGCTCCACATGGTGCCGATCCAGGCTTCTTCCGCAATAAATTTCTGCTTGATGGTATCCGTATCGTAAGCCAGGATATTGGGAGCCAGGGCTTTCAGGTCTTTCATGCATTCTGCCAGGTGGTTTTTATCCACGCTGTTCAGGGAATGCCCGTGCATTTTCATGGCGAAACTGATGACTTCACGCACGTCGTTCAGCAGTACCACGCGGCCCTTATAGGCCGGGTTCCACAGGTCCCGCCAGGAAGTAGGCGGCGTTTTCACGTACTTTTTATTATAAGCGATGCCCGTGATGCCCCAGGAATAGACAACGGAATGGGTTCCGGTGGGATCATAGGCAGGCGCCTGCAAGTCTTTGATGAGGTTTTTCGTATTGGGAATCTTGCTCATGTCCAGTTCTTCGAGCAGGTTGAGCTTCAACATGGTTGTTATCATGTAGTCGCTGGGCTGGATCACGTCATAGCGTGCTCCGCCAGCCTGAATTTTAGCCAGAAGTTCTTCGTTGTTGGCAAATACGTCATAGTTAATCTTGCAGTTG
>JAEEGI010004375.1_pt1 | contig 33128 bp, 26 predicted proteins | sample 8958751 | NCBI WGS metagenome assembly JAEEGI01 (sample SAMN16246545, study PRJNA631951) | gut metagenome | biome: gut microbiome; feature: rumen; material: KS-attached | host: Bos | place: Iran: Karaj | collected 2018-10
GACCTGAACGGTTGAATGAAATAGCAAAAGTGACCGAAAGAAATAGGAATAATAAGAATAATTTCAAACGCACAGGTCGAAAAGTTTTGCTATTCCGAATAGAAGTAGTACCTGAGAAAGGCCGTTTTTCTTCCGTTTTTGTTTAATGTGCTCCGATAACCCCATAACGCGACGAGAGCAAAGAGCGCAGTAATGATAGTTCGATATACGCTGTTCATATAGGAAAGTAACTATTGGTAGGCATATACTAACCCGTACTTCTCATGCAGCTTCCGAAGAGTGCCGTCGGACTTCATCTGACGGATGACATTGTTCACCATCTGCAAGAGATCCTCTTGCCCCTTCTGCATGAGGACACCAATTTCACCATGACTAAATGGAGTGTTTATTAGCGGGGCTGCAAGTCGGGTGTCAGTCTGTACATAATAAGGAGCTTCTGTAATTTCCGTTATCATCACGTCGGCCTTTCCCTCTGCTATGAGTGCCGGGATCTCCTCGTTCTTGGAGTGGACGATGATGGTGGCGTGAGTCAGGTTCTCGTTGGCAAACCGTTCATTCAGTCCCCCAGGATTCACCATCACAGTCACTTCGGGCTTGTCTATGTCAGCCAACGACTTGTAGCGGTCTGCCTCTGAAGCCCTGCAAAGGATAGTCTTGCCGTTAGCCAGATAGCCGTCGCTCATTAGCATCGTTTCCTGCCTGGTATCTGTTATGGTTATCCCGCCAATGGCAAGGTCGAATATTTGAGGCTTTGTAAGTACGTCGGCTGTCAATGTAGGCCATGAGGTCTTTTTGAACTCTATATCTACTCCTAACCTTCTTGCTATCTCGTTTGCGACATCAATACCAAAGCCCCAATATGTCCCATCGGGTTCACAGAATGATAACGGTCTGTAGTCGCCAGTAGTGCCAAAGAGGATAGTGCCCCGATCCAGAATCTCTGCTACTTTCCCATCGACGGGAATCTCAGTATAGGTTGACAAGATAAAAACGGAGTATTGGCCGTTCTCCTTTCCGAACTGGAGCGCACCTTTCAGGTCATTCTCTGGGAAAAGCTTTGTACTGTCGAAATAGTAATATCCATCCTCGCTGTTGTACCAACCTCCTACATATCCTTCATGCTGCAAGGCATGGCTCACGACCTTGTCAAGCTGGTCACGGGAATGGCTGTTCTTTGTTGCTGCATAACTGACGGCAATATCTTCAGTCGGCTCCGTCATCGTGCGGATGTCAATAGTGAAGCCGTCAGGGTGGGACTGACTGAAAGCCCAAACCTTATCAGCAATAGTTGTTATTACGCTCTGCTCTGTAGCATTGTCCTTTTTTGAAGCGCACGAGGTGAAACTGGCCGTTACGCAAATGGGCATAACAGCTATCAGCAACCAGGTCTTTAATCTTTCCAATCTGATCATTGTTTCTGTATTGTATTTATTTAGTCGGCTACAAAATTGTTCAATTTTCATTAGAAAAAAGTTGTGAGGACTGACTTTTAAGTGGTGAGAACCACTTTTTCTACTGAAAACTGAGGAGTTTTCATGAGAAATCAAAAAAAATAGAATAATTTTGTGGCAAAATTGAAAGATTAACGAATATGACAGACGTAACTGTTGTTTAGAACAAACGGCATGGAAATAACCAACCTGTTGACATTCACTGAAAGACGACAGTTGAGAGAGTGGTTTGAGCAGAATCATCTTTCAACTAAATGCTGTTGGGTGGCTTGCAATAGGTCAAAGACTCCCAAGCCAGGCACACTACCATATATCGAAATAGTGGAAGAAGCCCTGTGCTTCGGATGGATAGACTCTACAATAAAAAAACTGGCAGATGGACGATTAGCTCAGAGGCTTTCACCGAGACGAAAAGGCAGCCATTGGACCGAACTTAACAAGGAACGATGCAGAATGCTCGAAGAACAGGGCAGGATGACTGATTCGGGAAGAAGAGCTTTAAACAAATGTACCGATGCAGATAAAGTAGGAACTGATGAATAACAACTGTCACAAAACTAAAAGGTATGAAGATAATTGACAACAACTTGATTAACGACGTGGTGGAACAGGCAAAGCAATCACCACGACTGAGAATGAACTACAACTTCCACAATAGCCTTCAGGACAAGTGTCACCGCTTCCTTAATGCCTTGGAGCCTGGCACTTTTATCCCTGTACACCACCATCCGGACAAGGATGAGACTTTTGTCATACTGAAAGGCAAGGTCAGAGTTTCAACCTACAATGACCAAGGAGAGATTGTTACTTCTTGTGTTATCAGTCCAGAAAGCGGGACGTATGGCGTGGATATACCAAAGAATACATGGCATGGCTTGGAGTGTATAAATGAAAGCGTCTTGCTGGAATGTAAGGCGGGCCCATTCGTAGAACATGAGGTTGACGGGATTCTGGAGATAAAGGAAGGAAAGGATATTTATCTTGCTGGAGGATGTTTCTGGGGAACAGAGCATTATTTCAAACAGATTGAGGGCGTTGTGGAAACATCAGTAGGTTTTGCCAACGGACATACTACAAATCCGACATACAAGGAGGTCTATACTGATGCAACTGGATATGTTGAGACGGTGCACGTGAAGTATAACCCCAGTATGGTTAGCCTTGAGTTTCTGTTGCAGATGTTCTTCAAGGCCATCGATCCTACCAGTCTCAACAAGCAGGGGCATGATGAAGGCACTCGTTATCGTACAGGCATCTATTATACTGATGCCCAGGATTTGCCAGTTATCGAGAAGGTGTTTAGTGAGGTGCAGAAGGAGTATCGGGATCCTCTGGTCGTAGAAAAGTTGCCTTTGCAGAATTACTATTCAGCCGAAGAGTATCACCAGGACTATCTCGACAAGAATCCTACTGGCTACTGTCATCTTCCTCAGTCATTGTTTGAATTTGCAAAACAAGCAAAGGATAATGTGAAGACTTGCCCTAAGTGCCAGGGAGAAAATGGAAGAGATTAAGAGCTAAGCGACAAGCAGATGAAAACAGATGGAGCTACGACTGATCATATTCGACTTTGACGGTACACTCGGAGATACCAGACGGAATATCGTTACAACCATGCAGATGACGATAGCTGAGTTAGGACTGCCTTGCCGTAGCGATGCTGAATGTATCTCAACTATAGGGCTACCGTTATATGGTTGTTTTGAAACTTTATACCCAGATACAGGCAAAGAGATTATCCGGAAATGTGCCGACACATATAGGCGAGTATTTCAGGAGAACCTACGGACTATCAAACCGAAGACATTCCCCAAAGTAATAGAAACTCTGTCTATGTTGAAAGGACAAGGATTAACACTTGCAATCGCTTCGTCTCGTTCCCATGCTTCATTGGTGGAGTTGACACAAGAGTTGGGAATTTCTGATATAATATCCTTTCTGATAGGGGCTGATGATGTGGAAAAAGCCAAGCCAAATCCTGAACCTGTCCAGAATATACTCGCAGCTTTAGGATATGAGGCAAATGAGGCGTTAGTAGTTGGAGATATGAACGTAGATATACTGATGGGCGTAAATGCAGGGACGAAGACGTGCGGCGTGACTTACGGGAACGGAACAAAAAGGGAACTTGAAGAGGCTGGTGCTGACTATATCATTAACAGCTTTGAAGAACTGATTGAAATCGTTTGTCAACTACGTTATCGACTTAGCAGCAGAAAAGAAGAGGTGCGTAAAGAAACTGAAACAAGATTTTGATACTTTTTAAATAAGTTAAGAACCATGAATATTTCGATGAAACGAGAGCAAAGTGAGCTTATTCATTCTGCAGAGTATGAGAAGGGTGGGGCGAAGCATTTTGACGCTGCCTTATGCAAAGAGCTGTTTGCCATGCCGGCGAATGAGGAACCAGCTGTGATCATTCCTCTCGGCTATGCTGCCGATGAAATGAAGCCCAAGAGTCGTAAATCTATGGGTGAAATTATAAAGTGATTTGACGAGTCTTAGATTTTACAAAAAAAACTTTCAAAATTTACAAAATAGTGAATTTGATATATGAATTAGTCTTTTTTTTTGAGAAAATGATTAATTTTGTATGAGCTTATCAAACAACATAACATATTTCATACATTTCTAACATTATAAATGTACGCAGAGCAAAGCATCCACGACCTCATCTTCTTAATGCTCTATGGCGGTATTGCTATGCTTGCCATCGCGGCAGGTGTCTATCTGTGGATGAGGCAGAGTAATGCCATTGCGCCTGCTGTCACACCTCCGAAGTCACTGCGCCGATGGACTGCTGCGTTCTTCTTCATGGCGGCAATAAGTCATGTGTGGTGGTATGTGATTGGCATCTATTGGCTGAGCGACGACCGACTGGTTCGAAACATCATCTGCGTTATGCTCGACCATATCACACTGGTGCCGCTTGTGATAGCATTGCTGCTGCGATTGTTGCAGGACCAACAGCGCAGAATCTGGCCATGGGTTATGACTCAAACGCTTGTCATCGGGGCTGCTGTCGTGGGAATATCTACACGCAGCGATTACGGTCTTGACCTGATGAATAATATTCAGCTGGGTGTCATCGCCGTTTTTTCCATCTATTACATTTACGCATTGGTACAGTACAACCGTTGGCTGAATGAGAACTATGCCGACCTGGAGAACAAGCAGGTATGGCAGAGCCTGCTACTTCTTGTAGCGCTTTTACTCATCTACGAGACATATTTTACAAATCCTGGAGATATGCCCAAAGAGTATATGTCGCAGGTGTTCACGTTGGTCATTATCGCTTTTCTCCTCTGGCGCGTAGAGACACTAAGTGAGCTCACCATAAATTGTGGAAACGCTTCTAAAGTTTCAATGTCGGAAGAGAATGGTATGGAGCAAAGCTTTACTCGCGATTTAGTCATTCCGTCGAATATAGGCTCAATGCTTGAACAGCATTGCGAGGCCACGCAACTCTACCTTCAGCATGACCTCACCCTGCAGCAACTTGCCATTGCCATCGGGTCTAACCGCACCTACCTCAGTAAGTATTTTGCCCAGCAAGACATCACCTACAATAACTATATTAATCGACTGCGCATACTACATTTTATGCAGCTTTACCGCGACAGTTGTGCTTCTTTGCGTTCTGTCACCGCTGCAGAACTTGCCCAGCAGAGCGGCTTTCACAGCTACAGTACCTTTGCCGCTGCCTTCAAGCACTTCAACGGGCAGACTGTCACCACATGGATGAAAGCCTACCCCCAAGAGCCTACAGACAGTGGAGCGAATACGAAACTTAACTAAGATTATATACATCAGTAATCAATGAAAGCAAGATCATTCATTATTTTAGCTATCCTGTTGGCCTACGTGTTGGGAACAGAAGCGCAGAGCGCGTTGACCACCGACGCAATGATTCGTGTGGCAGAGCAGAAAAGCAAGTTGGAACGTATGTCCGCTGATGGGAAGAGAATGTCGCCGGCACAGCAGCCTGTGCTGACGTTCGTCGTGAAAGTGGCCGACGAAGGGGCTGCCGACACCTACGCCCGTCTGAGAGAGCAGGGTGTGACTATCAGGGGGCGCATCGGGCAGCAGGCTATCGTGCAGGTGCCCCTCGACAAGGTAGAGACAATTGCCCAGATGGACGGCATACTTCGTGTGGATGTTGGCCATAAGGGGCAGTTGACAACCAATGTGTCACGTGAGGTGACGGGTGTCAACCTCGTCAACGGTAGTAACCCTACGGTGCCTTCGCCCCTTACGGGCAAGGGCGTGACGGTGTGCGTGGTGGATTTGGGCATAGACTTCAACCACCCTGCCTACAAGGATGCACAAGGACGTTCACGCATCAAGTGCGTTTACAACGTGGACTCGGATAAAGGTCGTAAGTTTGCCTACGACGACCCAGTGGCAGGCCACATAGAGCTTCCGGGCAGCGTGTTCGACACACCAGAGCTCCTCTCCAAGCTGGTCTATGATTCCAGGCTGGTGGCCCACGGTGCACACACAACAGGCATCGCAGCAGGCTCACCGTCACCGCTGGGCTTCTGCGGTATGGCTCCCGATGCCGACATTGTCTATGTAGCCATGTCCACACTCTACACTGAGGACGACATGGACACCGATACGGGCATTCCCGAAGAGACCAATCTCCTGGACGACCCCAATCCCCAGGATTTTGACATCATGGATCAGATTGTAGAACAATTTCTGGCCTTTGTCAATGCCTATGCGCAGCAGAGCGACCAGCCCCTTGTGGTGAGTTGCAGCCTTGGCTACCACTTGGGGCCTCACGATGGCACCGGTGCCGTTCCTGAAGCCATCTCTGCGCTCTCCAAGCACGCCATTCCAGTGTTTTCCTGTGGCAACGAGGGTGGACTACCGCTTCACGTACAGTATGAGTTCTCGGCCGATAAACCATCGTTCAGCATCGGTCTCCCACGATTTGTGGGAAATTTAGGCGATGATGATCCTGATCCCCAAAATCCTCTCATGTGGTATTTCAAAGATGGGATAAAAGGCTACACATACTCCGAACAGGGTGGTGAGATTGGCTTACGCGTCAACGTGATTACCCACGATAAAAACAATAATGTCATTGAGAATGTCTGGTCGTCGCCAGTCATCAAAGCCACTGTAGGCGACCCCGACCAGGTGGTGATGATCAACTCGGCTGACTACCCCGAAGTAGAGACGTATTTCAGAGGTAAGGTGTACGTAGCTACTCGCACGCGGGCTAACGGCCAGTTGGAGCTGACTATCTACCCCAAGGTCCTCTGCAAGGAGCAGATAAACGTTGCGAGCTACGCCCTGACCCTCACCGTGACAGGTTCGCCTGGCACTGGCATTGACCTGTGGAGCAACTCCGTTAAGTTCATGTCATTAGTCGGTGAGGACTATCTCGTAGGCGACGCTCTCAAATCGGGCAGTGACTGGAGCAGCACGCCCGATGTCATCAGCGTGGGAGCATGGTGCGCCAACACCACCGCGCGCACTAACGTAGAAGGTGAGCAGGATGCAGACAATTCCCAGACCTACACCCTGGGCGACATTGCCTATTTCTCCAGTTATGGCACGATGCTCAACGGTGTTGTCCAGCCCACAGTCTGCGCTCCAGGCGTCAATATTGTTTCGGCGGGAAGCCGGTATGTCGATGCCGCGAATGGTGATGTCCCTAAATACATCGACACAATGACGTGGCAGGGCTATCCCTACGTAAACATGTCGGGCACGTCAATGGCCTGTCCCACTGTGGCGGGCATCATTGCCCTGTGGCTGCAGGCTGATCCGACACTCACACTGGCCGACGTGAAGGAGATCCTTGCCAATTCGTGTGATAACGACGAGTTCACCGCAAAGAACCCTATCCGCTGGGGCTATGGTAAGATCAATGCCAAGAAGGGACTGGACTATATTCAGGGGCTGGTAACAGGTATAAGCCTCATTACAAGTTCCTCTCCCAAGAGCGCGGGTAGCCATTACTTCTACGCCCTTGACGGTCGTAGACTGAACGGACAACCTTCTCAGAAAGGAATCTATATAAGTAATGGTATAAAAGTTATAATCAAATAACGATGAGAAAAAAAATGCAATGGGTACTTTTCGCTACCCTGATGATTGGTGCAAGCTTGTTCACGGCGTGCAGCAGTAATGATGGCAAATCAGATACGCCCGTCCCCCCCGTCATCCCTAATCAGCCCGAGAAGGCCGACTATGCCATCCTGTTCTACGGCTACGGGGGCGGTAATCTTGATTACGACATCTTGAACAACATCAAGCAGTTCTATGCTGCCGACTCTACCTCCTACAACAAAGTGAAGATTGCCGTGCAGTATAAGTTCAGCAGCGATGAAGACTTCAAGCAGCAGTTGGATTATGACCCCAATGACTATGAAGACCCGCAAGAAAAGGCCTCTATCGTGGAATACCTGGAGGAGATGAAGTCCTGGATTGCGAAATGGCAGAACAGAAGCCTGTTCACCTTCCGCTTCACCGTCGATCCCAAGAAGACGGTGGAACAGCAGATGGTGGCCGACAACGTACACGGCATCAGAAACGGCCATATCGCCACTGCCGACTCGCTGCTTGCTTTCATCAACTGGGCTGCCAAGGCATGTCCAGCTAAGCACTACGTGCTGTTGCTGAGCGATCATGGCGCAGGCTACATGCCCAATGAAGACTTGCCCTATACCCCCAAGAACACCACGCGGTCGCTCTTGATCGACAACAACAAGACTGAGCGTCTCAGTGTCAACTCGCTGAGATATGCCATTGCCAATGCCAGCATCAAGCCTCAGGTCGTCTATTTCGATGCCTGCCTCATGAACTGCTTTGAGTATCTGTTTGAACTGAAGGACTACACCGACTATATCATAGCCTCCTCGTTCCTGGTGCCTGGATGGGGTGGCGACTATACGGTGCTCACCAACAAGCTGGCTAATTGCAACGAGGATACTGAGAGCGCGCTGAAAGCCTACACCAAAGCCTGCGTTGAGCAATGGGACAAGAATTTTGGCGACGAGACTGTAGAGTCGTTTACCGACATGACGGTCGTACGTACCCGTGGTCTCGACGCTTTCGGTCAGAAGGTCCGTTCGTTTACCGACATTCTTCTGAACGCGTATCAGAGCAGCGACGAGAAGCGCAGCGCCATCGATACAGCTACGGTCAACGCGATGAAGATTTATAGGGACATGCCCCTCTACGACCTGTTCATCTATGGCATCATCCTGGCGGCCAAGGTACCAGAATTGGAAGCCCCCTATTTCGAGATGAAGAAATGCTACGACAACGAATGCATGGTGGCACACCAGACGTGTGCCTACCTGAGAGCCCAGGGCATCAATGGCTCGGTACTGCTGGGTTGGAAAGGCCAGTACGAAGAGATCTACTGGAAGAACGATAACGAAGGTTGGGTTTTCAGCGATGCTGTCTTGTACAAGCCTGACGGCAAGGCTTATCTGTATTCTGATGAGGCGGAAGAAGAGCCAGACAGGGAGTTACATTGGGACAGTACCTTCGCCGACACCTACGAGCAGACGGCTTTCGACAAAGCTACGGGCTGGAGTCGCTGGATCAAGGCCAACAAGCAGCGCCCCGCCACGATGAGTGTCTTCACAGAAGGCTATAATGCCAACGAACCCCGAAAGAAACCAAGAACGAAATAAGGATACGCTATGAAAAGAATAATTCAATGGGGGCTGACCCTCTTTTGCGTACTGACAGTGTTTGCGTCATGTTCTGAATCGGATGACAATTCAATCAGTTTGCCCGTGTCTATACCAGCCTCTCAGAGTAAGTTGGTGACGCTTCCAGAAGGTGTGGTGAGCAAGGGCTACATCATGCAAACGGCCAGAATCGTGAATACGATAGATGGAGGAGTCACCGTCTATGAAAAGAAGAACGTGCAGGTGGCCTTCGACGGACAGGATGTCTATGTCTCTGGCTTCTCCACGTCGTTCCCTGAGAGCTTCGTGAAGGGCACGCTGACCAATGCTGGCACCTGCCAGTTCAAAAGCGGACAGTACGTCGGCAAGGACAAAGCGGGTGAGAAGTATGTTGTCGGCATCATGGGCACAGGCGACAAGGCGCATCAACTGACCGACTTTGAGTGTTCATACGATGCAGAGATGCGCATCTTGACTATCCCTGTTGAGGGCGCAACATGCGCTGTTGCAGAGTCCGTCAGCCCCAGTCAAGCCGAAGTGTCAAACATCCTTCAGAGCGTTACCTTGATGCCTGGTTCTTTCGAGGAGCCAGCCGTTCTGACGTTGCCAGAGGGACTGACCACCGAGCAGTGGTATGTCACAGGGGCTACCAATAACGACAGAGGCCTGAACTACTGTATGAACGTAGCCTTCGACGGTCAGGATGTCTATATACAGGGATTCTTCAAAGAACTGCCCCTGACGTGGATGCACGGCCGTCTGGAGAATGGTGTCATCACGATTGAGAAGGGACAGCTCATGGGTTATTACAATAGTTGGCAGGAGGTGTCTTTCTTGGTTGATAACGACGACGGCAAGATTTCCGACCTGAAACTGACCTACGATGCTGAGAAGGGACTCATGACGAGCGACGACACTGCTTGCCTGTATGACCTGGACAGCAAAAGCTTAGCATACGCCTTCTACGAGATCTACATCACCAAGAAGCGCTACGTTGTGCCCGATCCAACGCTTCCTCCCGCTGGTGTGGCTGTCAGATACTACCGTTTCACATACACGTATTTAGACCCTGATGCTGAGGAGGAAGAAGAAGTGGAGGAGGATGTAAGAATCCTTGACGAGGCCCAGTTTGTTTTCGATGGCAACGATGTCTATCTGAAACTCTTCACGGTCGATGCTAACGGATGGGCAAAGGGTACGCTCAGTTCCGATGGCAAGACCATCACCATCCCGTCTTTTTATTACATCGGTACATGGAGTTCCCAAGTGATTCACGAAGACTATTATCTGACGGCCTATGTCGATAAAGGCACCCATTACGAAGCTGCCGACATCGTCCTCGACTACAATGCCCAGGATGGTAGCATCCGTAGCAGTCAGCAGATATGCATCAGCAGCTCCTACCGTATGATTAAGCTCTTTGCGGCCAACATATTCGGTGATGCGGTGTTCATCGAGAAGAAGGAGGTGGCAGCGACCCCCGCAGCTCCCGAGGTTGAGCTGAACTTTAACAAGCTGAGGAATTTTCTCATTGTCACTTTAAAGATTCCCCTCTTTGACGAAAACGGTGTCGATCTGCTGGCTGAGAAACTGAGCTACAAACTATGGTACGAGAAGGACGGACAGCCGCACGAACTGGTGTTCCGAGCTAGCGAACAGGAGGATCTAGACACTGACATGGTGGAATTTCCCTACTTTTTCCGTACACGCGATGAATTCGTCAGCCGAGGGGGGCATTTGGAAGTACACCGCCCCTTCAGCGAGCTCCTCAGCTGGACCAAGGTTGGCGCACAGACCATCTACCGTGGTGGCGGTGAGGAACATGCCTCAGCCATCACCTGGTATGATGCCGCCAGTTACTATCAAGAGGAGGGAATACAATAATACTTAATTTGCTAATCAATTAGGAACAAAGAAAAAAAGAAGTATGAGGCGTATAATTCAATGTGTGATGATCGCCTTGCTGCTGATGACGCAGGGAGCCTGGGCACAGACGGCAGAGCCCTCGTCGTCACTGACAGAGATCACGAAGATGGGTAATTGTACGGTCTATTCGTTCAACTACCCGTCGGTCAGTGCCACAGGCGAGCTGACGGTATTGTCATCGGCACTCTTCGCGTGGACACCAACCGACCGTCAGGAGACTGACAGTATCGAGAGTCTGCACATCTTCTGCCACATCACCATTGCTTCTGATAATGAGCGGCCTTCTTCCACCGCCAAAGGCGTGTCGCAGGAACAGGGTCTGCTGCAATTCTTGCCTGGCCGTACATATACGAACTACATGCCCGATGGACAAGCCGACTATTTGGCTCGTTGCATTGTTATCGCTCCCGACTATGAGGGCTATGGTGCGACGAAGGACGTGCCGCACCCCTACCTCTCGCAACGTCTGACGGCGCAGCAGGTACTCGATGGTGTAAGGTACGGCTTGGAGCTCTATCAGAAAGAGGTAACAGGAAGCACAACACTATTGCCGATGAAGAGCGACTGGCGCTCGTTCTGCATGGGTTATTCGCAGGGGGGTGCCGTCAGTCTGGCTACCCATCGCGAGATTGAGGAGCAGGGACTCTCCGATGAGCTGCACTTCCAGGGCTCGCTGTGTGGTGACGGCCCCTACGACCTGGTTGCCACCATGCGCTACTACATCGAGGACGACGGCACCAGCAATGGCGTGGAGACAGCACACCGTAAGGGCAAGGTGACGCTGCCCGTCGTGGTGCCCCTGATTCTGAAGGGCATGTTCGAGACCCATCCCGACATGGCAGCTTATAAGATTGAGGATTTCCTGTCTCAACAACTGATTGACACGGGCGTGCTCGGCTGGATAGATAGCAAGGAATTCAGTACCCACGAGATTGGCGAGAAATGGTACAACCAGCTACAGATTGGCATTGATACGCTGGGACGCCATTACACGTCAGAGCAGATGGACGAGCTGTTTGAGAGTCCGAAGACAGGTGAGGTGTGGGGAATCGTTGAGAAGATGTTTACACCTGCCATTTATGAGTACCTGTCGGATGCCGCCAATTTCAACGTAGTGCCGGAGGTGTCTGCCAGTGTTCCGCAGGCCCTGCACCGCGCCTTGGCCGAAAACTCTCTGATCACAGGTTGGGAGCCGAAGCACCGCATCCAGTTCTTCCACTCGAAAGCCGATGTCATTGTGCCCTACAGCAACTATCTCGCCTTCCGCGATGCTCATCCGCAAGGTGAGGACAGTATGTACCGCATTGACGATACTTTCAGCAAAGCCGACCACCTCGATGCCGGTGCTTCATTCCTGATGACGCTCTTAGCCGCGAAAGGCTATGGTGCGTACTTCAACTGGATCTGCGAGGGCAGCATGCCTACAGGAATAACGACCACAAGTTTCACAAACAGTGCTGATGTGTGGCACACGCTCGATGGCCGTAAGCTGAGTGAAGGATGCTTGCAGGGCAAGATGCCTACGAAGAAGGGTGTGTATATCCATAATGGTATAAAGGTTGTGATTAAATAGTAAGGGTAGCCCTATCTACATCCACGATTGTTTGTGAAAACATTGCGCTATAGGCAGAGAGAGTGCAAATGGGCTGGCATGTCTCAGAATCTACAAAAATATAACAAAATTTACAAAAACTGATGTAGAGCGCATCGTCAGGTGATAAAATTGTAGAAATAGTTGTAACTTTGTTGAGGCAAAACGAGCAGAAAAGATGAAAGATGTGAATGAATACATTCTTCAGCAAAATGAAAGTTGCATGGACTTCCTGCAACGTGCCCTTGGTGGACAGGTCAATGCCAAAACAATTAAAATGATGGATGTCCTTTTGGAGATTATCATCACAGAAATCAGCGACTCCGAACACTCTTTAGCTCTATGCCGCGAAGTAGGAGGGATTGACATTATCATTTCGCATAGCGGTAAAGCCATCAAAGATGATATGATGGGCATTATTGAGGATCAAGTTGACCGTCTGCACTATCGCCATCTGAGCAAAGACAGTCATACTTTGAAAATTAGCAAAAAAATAAAAGCGTAACGTAATATAATAAATATGTTTAAAGGTAAGAAGATTTTTAGACCACCATATTTGGAAAAAGGTGACAAGGTGGCACTGGTCTCTCCAGCCTATTGGGTGCCTCAGGAAGTCTTGAGTCAGGCTGCAGAAACTATCAGAGGTTGGGGATTTCAGCCAGTCATAGGTCCTCACACCAATAATCTGAATGTCAATGCCTATGCAGGAACTGCAGAAGAACGCGCTGCCGACCTGCTATGGGCATTGGAGGATGACAGTATTAAGGCAATAATATGTTCACGAGGTGGATACGGCAGCATTCATATACTCAACCGCATCCCACAAGAAACGTATCTCGCACATCCTAAATGGCTGATAGGTCATGGAGATGTCACAACCCTGTTGCATACAATTGTCAGTTCTGATGTGATGTGTGTACATGGGCCGATGGCCTTTCAGATGGCTGGCCGACAGGAACTGGCTACGAACATTACTCGAGACATTCTCTTTGGAACGATACCACAATATGAAGTTTGCAGTAATGACTATAACCATTGCGGACATGCTGAAGGTATTCTCGTAGGAGGTAACCTTTCGAGTTATTCATCTGTAGTAGGCACTCAGTTTCATATTCCTCCCCAACAGGATATCATTCTTTTTATAGAAGAGGTTGAGGAATCGCTTCACAATATTGACAGACTGTTTTGTCATCTGCGTTTGCAAATGGATTTTGAACACGTTAAGGGCGTTATCCTTGGCTCGTTTAGCTCCATCAGGTTCGACCTTCAGTTTGGTAGTGTTGAGCAGATGCTGACTGCTCATTTAGCCCAATACGATATTCCTGTATGTTGTGGTTTCCCTGTGGGCAGCAACAGTTGTATTCCGCTAATAGAGGGAGCTCCCTGTTCACTCGATGTTACTACGGAGAAGTCGGTCCTTACTTTCAATATTGATGGGGAGAGACAATCCTATAATTTAGTTAGTGACAGCCGACAATTATTTAGGTAATTCAAGTGTCTCAAGGAACAGAACAATCCACCGAAATGAATAAAGTTGCTATCTATACGCTTACTTCTGAATTGCATGATGAACAGGCAGTTGCCGTTGTGACGAAAGAGTTCTTGGACAGTATCAGCGTTGCCCACCAGTTCAGAGGCAGTGACTACTCCGACTACGGCACACATGCACTTGATCTTATCTATGTGCGTACGGGCGGTACCGAGGGTATCTTTAAGCGACTGTTGCCCGAGTTGCTGTCAAAGTCGCACCGCCCGTTCTATCTGCTCACATCGGGTAAGAGCAATTCGCTGGCAGCTTCGATGGAGATTCTGTCCTTTCTCCTGCAGAACGGACTGATGGGCGAGATTATTCATGGTAGTGCCGACTACATAGCCCGTCGCGTCAGGTTGCTCACCAGAGTGGGTGAGGCGAAGCTGAAGTTGGCTGGTAGTAGGTTGGGCGTCATTGGTACTCCGTCAGACTGGCTGATCTCCAGTGGGGTGGGGCGTACGGTGGTCAAAGACATGTTGGGCATCGATTTGATAGATATTCCTATGGCAGACCTGCTCCGCGTTATCTCCGTCACTCCGTTGCGTGATGTGAGCGACGCAGCCCCTACTGAAGCCCTTCGTAAGTCGCTGCCTGGGGCGCAGCAAATCTATGAGGCGCTGAGCGCTCTTGTTGTTCAGTATAAGTTGCAAGGCTTCACCTTGCGTTGCTTCGATTTGCTCACTGCGGTGAAGAATACTGGCTGTATGGCACTGGCCAAGCTGAATGCCGAGGGTGTTATTGCTGGCTGTGAAGGCGACATTCCTGCCATGCTATCCATGATGATAGGACAGTCGGTGACGGGCGTGAGCGGCTTTCAGGCCAATCCTGCCACCATCAATCCTGATACGGGCGAGATGCTGTTTGCCCATTGCACCATACCGCTCAATATGGTAGAACGCTATGAATACGATACCCACTTCGAGTCGGGCATCGGTGTAGGCATCAGGGGCTATATGAAGGAAGGTCCCGTCACGCTGTTCAAGGTGTCAGGCGATTTGTCGCGCCACTTCGTAGCCGAAGGAGAGCTGGTTCGCAATCAGGCCGAACCCGACCTTTGCCGCACTCAGCAGGTCATTCAATTGTCTGACCCGCATGTTGCCTCCTACTTCCTTACATCGCCCATCGGCAATCATCACATCATTCTGCCAGGACATCATCGTGATGTGCTCGAGGCAATGTTTCAGATGATATAGGTAGAACCGGAGTGTGAAAAATATGTAATCTATGTAAACAAGTACATGCCCATTGTTAAATAACTGCGACATTTCTCCTCTACAACCTATTTTATATGTACTTTTGCAGTGGAAAAAGCTAATCTGTTGAATTTTAATTATAAACTTACATTAGGATTATGAAAAGAATTGCCTTACCATTAATGACATTTGCTATTTCAGGATTCTTCTACAGTTGCGGTGAGAAAGATTTGTATGATCCAAATACAAATCAGGAGACCACTGCTAATGATGTTAAAGAAAACGCTAGACAAGTATTTGGTGTGGATTTCGGTGCCGATCAGGACTGGAACATGCTGGTGAATGGCAAAGTGACAATCAAGGCCGATGCTGACCTGGATCACATAGCCAAGGTGCGTGTGCTCAGCGTTGAGAACGGTGAGATTAACATTCTGAATGAGACCAGCGCTCAGCAGGGGCAGACGGTAGAGCTGTCTTACGATGCTCCTGCCGGTACGACTCGTTTGTTTGCGGCTTGTGTTGCAGCCGATGGTACCACCTTGATGCAAGGCTTCAATGTGGGACAGACATCGGTGAGTTTCAAGTCGGGCGTCGTGGCTAAGGCTCGTTTCCGTGCATTCGAGAATGCTGCTTATCCAGAACTGCCCGTCATCGCAAGTGTGAAGAAGTCGTACAATCTTGAGTACACTGAGAAGGCTAACAGGGGTGAAGCGAAGTATGCCTTATGGAAAGATGCCACATGGAACGACTACTTCTACTTCCAGGATGAGGACAATATCCTGAAAAAAGGCTTGCAGAATATTGCCATCGACAAACTGAGTGCCGATGAGGCCGCCGACCTTCAGACTGTCATCTCCAGCTATCTTCCTGCTGCATATTTCAAGTGGGGACAGCGTTATAACGAGAACTTCAGCGAAAGCATTGTTCCCAGCGACGGCCTGTTTGTCTATCAGAACAATCATCTTGTTACCGTAGGCGATGCGCCTGTGCGACTGGCTCCTATCTATATGAGCGGTGAAATGAAGAACTGCAACCTGTTCTACTACTATTTCAAGCCTGAGGACGTTGAAGCTTCCGGCATGGATGAGGCCGACTACATCAGACAGTTGCCGAAGTACCAGCTGGCACTTAGTCCTTATGGAGATAAAGAGCATGGCTATCTGGGTCGCGAGGTGCTCTATACGCTGGCTTACTATGGCGACGAAACGCCTGTCAAGGGTACTAAGGCTCAGACGTTCATCTTCCCCGAAGGCTATAAGATTGGCTTTGTGCTGCGCAACTTCAATCGTTGTGGTGAGCTTTATGGCGACGGTCGTTTGAACACTCAGGTCAATCAGTGGAACACATTCGCCCAGGCTAATCTGGAGCCCAATACCTCGCGTGTTGCTGCTTTCGGCATCAACAACAAAGACTACCTCTGCTTTGAGGACGGTACCGATCAGGATTTTGATGACTTGATTCTCGAAATTGAGTCGGGCGTGGTGCCTCTGAAGCTCTGCTATATGGATATGCGTTCTAAGGTATACACCTTTGCATTCGAAGACCGTGAGCTGGGCGACTACGACATGAACGACATTGTGATCAAGGCTCAGCGCCTGAACGATACGCAGGTGAAGTACAGCCTGGAGGCTACTGGCGCTTACGATGAAATATATATCCGTGGCTTGAAGGATGCCACTGTGCTAACCAGCAAGGAGGTTCACGCTCTGTTCAACGTGCCTCAGAGCACCTTCGTCAACACCACTGCTGAACGTTATCAGCCTATTCAGGAGATTGTCAACGTGGATAAGAACTTCAGTTTCTCGCGTCCTTCTGATCAGCCTTACATCGTCAACCAGACCATGGGCAAAGAGATTCATGTCTCGATGAAGGGTGAAGATCCTCATGGTATCCTCGTTCCTTGCGATTGGCAGTATCCGCTTGAGAAGATCTGTGTGGGTGGTGTCGCCAATCCCGCTTACAAGCAGTTCAATAACTGGGGACAGGGCAATGTGGCCTCTACCAACTGGTACTACTATCCAGAGGCAGGAAAGGTCTACACACAGTCAGTCTTTAAGTAAGGACATTATCGTGACGTGCTCGAAGCAATGTTTCGGCAGGCAAACTCATTATAAGTAATGAATTCGTAGCCGCGACCTTTCAGCATCTTTACCAGACGGTCCAGTCGTTCTGCCATTTGGTGACCGCTGTGGTTGCGTATGATAAAGGGCATCCGGTATTCCGGGTGCTCTTTTAGTTCGTAGAACTCCCAAGGATGGAAATAAGTGACGAAGTAGCCGTCGTGGTTCAGTACGCGACGGGTGAGCCAGTGGTAGATGCTTTCGGGCAGGTTGTGCAGTGAAAGCCAGAACAGGGGAAAGCGAAGCCACGGTGTCACCGAAGCGGGAATCTGCATCACGCCATCCTTCATGAACCATGTGCGTGGAGCCGTAAGGTGCATGTATCGTCCAGGGATGAAGGCCGGATTGAGCGATGAGTTGTAGCGATAGCCTACACGTTTGATTTCCGACTCAATCACTGGAAACATGCGTGGCTGCCGATAGCCGTAAACAGTGCGGCCAGTCACCCGTTCTACAATCTCTTTCGAGCGTGCGAAATCGGTCTCTGCCGGTTGCCAGTGGTCAACGCCGTGACAGGCCACCTCATGACCCTCGTCCATGATACGCTGCATCGTGTCAGGCGCGTTCTGTGCAAAGTTGCCTGTGCAGAAGAAGGTAGCGCGAACCCCGTTTTCCTTTAGCACGTCCAGAATGCGGTTGGTTCCGGCTACTGACACGCGCATGCTCTCCTCGAGTTGAATGTCCACGCCATGTTCGCGTGGCACGTCGAATTCCTCAGTATCAAAGCTCAGTAGTATCATATCTTGTCTGATTGTTGTGAAAGTTGTTTCATGTTGAAATGCAAAAATAAGCCTTTTTGTCAATACCCCCAAACTTGTGATGCCGATAATACTTATATTTAACACAAAATAAGCACAAGTTGTGGTAGAAACGATGCTGAATCGCGGTGCTGGTTTGCAACTGGATTGCAAAGAATGACGGAAAAATGTCGTTTGCAACTGAGTTGCAATTGTTTTGCCTTATCTTTGCAGCCAGAATCAAAGTAAGCTCAAAATGATAGAAAAGAAGCATTGTTGTTCGGAGAGCTCAGAGTTCTCGGAGCACTCGGAGCCCTTAGAGAGTTCGGAGCACTCAAGACACTCGCACCACCACCATGAACTGCGTGAAAAGATAGTGCTGATAGTGCTCACTGTGGTACTGCTCTTGGCTGCGGTATGGATAGAACGGTCGTTTGCTCTGCCTATGTGGCAGCTGTTGCTGGTCTATTTGGTACCTTACTTGGTGATTGGTCACGACACGCTGAAGGAGGCTGTCGAGGGACTGGTTCATGGCGATGCCTTCAACGAGCATTTCCTCATGTCGGTAGCAACCATCGGAGCACTCTGCATAGGCTTCCTGCCAGGTGCAGACACTGAGTTTGCTGAAGCCGTGTTCGTGATGCTGTTCTTCCAAATAGGTGAGTTGTTTGAGGGCTATGCCGAGGGTAAAAGCCGCGAGGGTATTGCTCACCTGATGGACATTCGGCCCGATGTGGCCCATGTGTTGCGCGAGGGGGCTGGCATGCAAGACGTTGCTCCTGAACAGGTGGCTGTGGGCGAGATTATTGTGGTGCGCCCAGGCGAGAAAATTCCGCTCGACGGCATTGTGGTGGAGGGCAACACGTCGCTCAACACCGTGGCCTTGACGGGCGAGAGCCTGCCGCGTGAAGTAGCTGAAGGCGATGAGGTGGTGTCTGGTTGCGTGAACCTTAATAAATTAATAAAAGTACGCGCGCGTAAGAGCTATGGCGAGAGCACCGTCTCGAAAATCATCAGTCTGGTGGAACATGCTGGTGAGCGGAAGTCGCGCAGCGAGGCTTTCATTACGCGTTTTGCCCGTGTCTATACCCCCGTTGTGGTGCTGGCTGCCGTAGCCATCGCCATCGTTCCGCCTTTCCTGCTGACCTCCCATCTCTCACCTCTCACTTCTCAGTTTTCCACCTGGCTCTACAGAGCATTGCTGTTCCTCGTGGTGTCATGCCCCTGCGCACTGGTCATCAGTGTACCGCTCACTTTCTTCGGTGGCATAGGCGGGGCTTCGCGGTCAGGCATTCTGGTGAAAGGCTCTAGTTTCTTTGATGTGCTTTCGCAACTCGGCACTGTAGTGTTCGACAAGACCGGCACACTCACCTACGGACAGTTTGCTGTTGAGGCTGTGCATCCCGACATGATGGACGAGCACGAGCTGTTGCATTTGGCCGCCCATGTGGAGCATTTCACCACCCATCCCATCGGAGCCGCCCTGCGTGATGCCTTCCCCGATGAGGCTGCTGACGGCTGCCAGGTGAGCGATGTGGAAGAAGTGGCTGGACAGGGCATCCGCGCAAGGGTGGCTGACCGCGAGGTGTGTGTGGGCAATGCCAAGATGATGGAGACTGTAGGTGCCAAGTGGCACGACTGCAAGCATGACGTGGGAACCATCATCCATGTGGCTGTCGTTGTCGATGGACAGTGGACCTATGCCGGACATATTGTTATTAATGATCGCGTGAAGGCCGACAGTGCCGAAGCCATTGCACAGCTGCATCAGTTGGGCGTGAGACGCACGGTGATGCTGACGGGCGACCGACAGGAGGTGGCCTGCGACGTGGCGAAGCGACTGGGGCTCTCCGAATATCACTCAGGACTGATGCCTGCCGACAAGGTGGCTCACATGGAGCGCTTGCTCAGCGAGGCACGCACCGAAGACACAGCGCACTACGTGGCCTTTGTGGGCGATGGTATCAATGATGCACCAGTGTTGGCTCGGGCCGATGTAGGCATAGCTATGGGCGGACTGGGCAGCGATGCGGCTATCGAGGCTGCCGACGTAGTGCTGATGGACGACCAGCCGACAAAAGTGGCGTTGGCCGTGCGCATTGCCCGTCGCACGTTGTCAATAGCCCGACAGAATGTAGTGTTTGCCATCGGGGTGAAACTGGCCGTACTGGGGCTGGCCGTACTGGGCTTGGCCACTATGTGGATGGCAGTCTTTGCCGATGTGGGCGTTACTGTTTTGGCTGTGTTCAATGCGATGCGAGCACTGCGAAATCAAGAAACTTTGTGAGATTTCACGTTTTTTTTGATTTTTTTTGCTCGTATTGAATCTTTTTACCTATCTTTGCACCCATGATGAAAGTAAATTTGGAAAAATTGCTTTTAGGGTTATCGTGTGTGCTATTGTTCTCATCGTGCTTTAAGGAGGAACCGAAGAACATGGAGTGTGATATCCTGGAAGCGTGGGTAGGCGAAGAGAATCTCACCTATTTTTATAATAAGGCTGATATGCGCATTGCTTCTGTTCCTTCGGATGCAAAGAAATTAGAGTTTACGGTGCGCTCACGCGCCAACTTGCCCACTATGGCAATTCATTTCAAACTCACACCGGGCGCCACCATTGAACCAGCTAACGGCTCATTGCAGGACTTCAGCAAAGAGCCTGTCACCTATACCGTTACCTCAGAAGACGGTGTCTGGAAAAAACAGTACTCCGTGAGCTTTGGCAATTCCATGACTCCCACTGTTAAAGAAAGCGGGGAGGAAGGCGTGGCTGTCATGAATTTTGATTTCGAGAACTACAGGAAGAATGATAAGAATAATTACTATCTTTGGTTCGAGGATTTCGGTGACACTGAAGTCGAAATGTGGGCCTCGGGTAATGCTGGATTCCTGATGGCAAAGCCAAAGGCTGCCGCAGAGGACTATCCTACTGTTCCCGACCCGAATGGCTTTGAGGGAAGCTGTGTGAAACTGACAACGCGCGACACGGGCTCATGGGGCAAGACCTTCAAAAAACCGATAGCTGCCGGCAACCTGTTCCTGGGCAAGTTCAACAGCCAGTATGCCCTCACGCAGACACTGAAGACCACTGAGATGGGTCTCCCCTTCATGGTGGAACCAATTAAGGTGACTGGCTACTATAAGTTCACACCAGGCGAGAAATTCACCGATAAGGACATGAAAACGGTGGAGGGACGTGTGGATGAGCCGAATATCTATGCTGTGTTCTACCGTAATCAGGATGCCGAAGGCAACACGGTGGTACTGCATGGTGACGACGTGATGACCAGTCCGCTCATCGTGAGCAAGGCACAGGTGGCTTCGCTGCCCGCCACTAACGAATGGACAAAATTCGAGATGACCTTCGAGTCGCTGACTCCCGTTGACAAGGCGGTGCTGGACAGCCGAGGCTACAATCTGGCCCTGGTGTTCTCATCGAGCAAGACGGGCGACACGTTCGAGGGCGCAGTAGGCAGCACACTGTGGGTGGATAAAGTGGAAGTAACTTTTAAGACAGACGAGAAATGATGATGAAAAACAAGATAGTTCTTCTCTGCCTCGGAGCCTTGATGATGGTTATGTCGGCGAAGGCCGAGCAACAAGATTCGGATACAGGCTGGTTTGTGAAAGGCCGTCTGGGCTACAACATAGGCGGAACGGCTCCACTGGGCATGCCTGCCAGCATTCGCTCATTAGATGCGTTCCATCTCTCAGCCAATTTCATGGAAGGCCTTGACGTGGGCTATGAGTTTTCACGCAAGATAGGTGTGCAGGCCGGACTGCATTTAGAACGTAAGGATATGGACGGCGAAGTGACTGTCAAGGGATATAAGATGAAGGTGAAGATGGATGCCGACGAGATGGAAGGCTACTTCACAGGACATGTGCGCCAGCAGGTGGATATGTGGATGATTACCTTGCCCGTGCAGTTCACTTTTAATGCAAGTCGCAAGCTGACACTGAAGGCAGGACCTTACGTGTCGTGGCTGTTTGAAAAGAACTTCAGTGGCTATGCCTACGATGGCTATTTGCGCAAGGATGACCCTACAGGGCCGATGGTGAAGATGGGAACCACAAAGGATGAGTGGGCTACCTACGATTTCCCCGATGACATGCGTAGCTGGCAGTTCGGCGTAGGTGTAGGACTCGATTGGGACATCTATCGTGGATTTGGTGTGTCAGCCGACTTGAACTGGGGCTTGACCGGACTGATGAAGAGCAGTTTCAAGACTGTGGATCAGGTGCTCTATCCCATCTATGGAACAATTGGAATTTTCTGTAAACTGAAATAACACTAGTTTATAAATAATTAGAATTTTGGAATGCTTATGAAGAAAATTTTTACTACCATGCTGGTTGCCTTTGCTGCTATAGCTGCATGGGCAACTGATTACAACGAGCCGATTATTGTTACAGTCAATGGTGTTTCGTCTGAGCAGACGGGCGTGATTACTGTCGTACAGAATGGAGACAACTACGACCTGACCATGAAGAACTTCGTGTTGCAAAGCGAAGGCGGTCCCATGGGCGTGGGTAACGTGGCGCTGACGGGCATTGTGCCTCAGACTGTGGGTGATGTAACCATTCTGCAGACCTCGGCTGTAGTGACGATTACTGATGGCGATGATCCAGAGATTCTGTTCTGGATGGCAGGCATGCTGCCTCCTGTTCCCGTGGAACTGAATGGTAAAATCGAGAACGGACATCTGCGTTGCTATATCAATATCGACATGATGGCAACTTTGGAGCAAGTGATTCAGGTTGCTATTGGCAGCGGTTATCAGATGCGTAACCAGAGCTTTGAAGACTGGCACACGTCAACGGGTAACTATGTTGAGCCCAATGCATGGCACTCGTTTGAGAGTGCTTCGGGTAGCCTTGCCAGTATGGCTGGACATCACATTGAGAAATCCGAAGATGCTCATTCAGGTGAGGCCAGCGCACGCCTCTATGCTACCAGCATCTTTGGTGTTGTAGCTAATGGAACCATGACCACGGGGCGTATGAATGCAGGCTCCATGAGTGCAGCAAATACAGCCAACCATGCCTATATTGACCTGAGCAAGGCCGATGTGGATGGTAATGGCGATCCTTTCTACACACCGTTGTTCTCTCGTCCTGACTCTATTGCTGTTTGGGTGAAGTTCAAGCAGGGTACAGCCAAACCTGCTCATCCATACGCTACGGTAAGTTCATCGATTATTAGTGGTAGTGAGCGCTATCAGGATCCCGAGGACAAGACATACACCAATGTGGTGGCTCGTGCCAAGTACAATACGATTGCCGAGACCAACGGTGAGTGGGTGCGCGTGTCGGCTCCCTTCGTTTACACGGAGAATACGGAAGAGCCTACAGCTATCTTGATTACGCTCTCGACCAATGCAGATGCAGGTCAGGGTAGTGCCAATGACGAACTTCTGGTTGATGACATTGCGCTGATCTACAACGCCAAGCTAAATAGCCTGAAGGTATTTGGAGAGAGCGTTCCCAGCTTCGATGCCGATGTGAAGGAGTATAACATCGACGCAGAAGATAAGGAACTGACCGCAGACGACATTGAGGCTGAAGCCAATGGCGCTGCTGCGCTTGTTGCCAAGAAAGTAGAGATAACGGAAACTGGCTACAAAGCTACGGTAACTGTTTATGGTGGAGATATGGAGACTATCAACAGCTATGTGGTGAACGTGAAGAGCTCCGTTCCGACTGTTATCGAGAACCTGCCTGTAGCACCTGTGAAGAACAACGCCATCTATAACCTGCAGGGACAGCAGGTGAAGAAGGCAGTGAAGGGCCTCTACATCATCAACGGTAAAAAAGTGGTGCTGAAGTAAGATATAAGTCTTATAGGGTCCTATAAGTCCTATGGGGCTTATCATTCATAATTCTACAGCGGTTTGCGCTATCAGTGCAAACCGTTGTTCTTTTTGTACTCTTCCAAAAAGAACAACGCAATAAATCGCGCGTGCTTGCGTTAAATAAGATGTGTCAAGACGAAGAGTATTACACATATTAATTTTGTTGGGCATCGCTCTCACAGAGTTGAAAGCCCAGTACGAACCATCGTTCAGCCATTATTGGGCGATGCAGACCGCCTATAACCCTGCTGCTGCTGGAAAAGAGAGTATGATTAATGTGAATGCAGCCTACAACATGACCCTTACGGGCTTTGAGAACAACCCGAAGACCATGTATATCTCAGCCGATATGCCTTTCTATTTAATTGGTGCTTATCATGGCGTGGGCGCAAAGTTCACCAACGATAAGATAGGTCTGTTCTCGCATAATACATTTGCCATACAGTATGCATTCAAGGTGAAACTGTTGGGTGGTATGCTCAGTATCGGTGTACAGCCGGCACTGTTGGGGGAGAAATTCGATGGTTCAAAACTAGATCTCGAAGAAGCTTCTGACCCCGCTTTTTCCACCTCGGAGCTTACAGGGTCATCGTTTGATTTAGGTGCCGGCATCTATTATTCCACAAAGAAATGGTATGCCGGATTGTCAGCGCAGCATATCCTGGCACCTACCGTGAACTTGGGTGAAAAAAACGAATTAGAGATTGCCCGGACGTATTATTTCATGGCAGGAGGCAATATTCGATTTAAAAATACGTTTCTTTCAATACAGCCTTCAGTTATGGGACGAACCGACGGAGTGGCTTGGCGGGCCGATGTCACAGCGCGTCTGACCTACCAACATGAGAAACGGAAACTCTATTTGGGCGTAGGCTACAGCCCTACTAATTCGGTGACAATCTATCTGGGAGGCGACTTCCACGGTGTGAATATCGGCTATAGCTATGAGGTCTATACCAATGGGGTGAAACTGGGCAACGGAAGCCATGAGCTGAGATTGGGCTACCAGACCGAGATGAACCTTTTCAAGAAAGGACGCAACAAGCATCAGTCGGTAAGAATCCTTTAGAACCTGACTACTTGTGGAGGACGAATGAAAAAGAGAATGAATTATTATAATGATATGATGACGACAAAGAAAATATTGCGGAAAGAGACAGGACTTTTGTTCTGTCTGTTAGCATTTCTGCTGACCAGCTGCTTTGGAGGAAAGGCCACCACCTCATCGGGCGGTGAACTGACAGGCTCAGGCGGACGCTCCTTCGCAGAGCCTGCCCCTTACGGTATGGTGCTCGTGAAGCGAGGGCACCTGCGCATGGGTATGGAAACCGTGGACTCGCTTTGGGGTAAACAGACTCCTGTACGTGATATTTCAGTTGACGGATTTTGGATGGACGACACCGAAATCACCAATTCTGAGTATCGACAGTTCGTGAACTATGTGCGCGATTCAATTATTCGTGAGCGTTTGGCCGATCCGAACTATGGGGGCGATGAGTCCTATAAGATTGAGGAAGATAAGAACGGTGACCCCGTAAAACCCCATCTGAACTGGAAGAAGGCTCTGCCACGCAAACCTAATGAGGATGAGTTGCGTGCTATGGAAAGTGTCTATGTGACCAATCCCGTTACGGGAGAGAAGATGCTGGATGCCAGTCAGATGAATTACCGCTATGAGGTCTATGACTACACCACTGCTGCACTGCGCCGCAACCGTTTGGACCCCACAGAGCGTAATCTGAATACCGATGTGAAGACGACTCCTGAGGATCAGGTCTGGATTTCGAAGGATACTGCCTATGTGGATGATGAGGGCAGGATTGTGCGTCAGACTATCAACCGGCAGTTGAGTGGTCCATGGGACTTCCTGAATACTTACATCATTAACATTTATCCTGATACGACCTGTTGGGTAAACGACTTCCCCAATGCCGACAATGAAGTATATATGCGCAACTATTTCTCGAATCCTGCCTATAACGATTATCCCTGTGTAGGTGTGTCTTGGGAGCAGGCTAACGCCTTCTGCGCATGGCGCACTGACTTCTTGCTCAAGGGGTTGGGGGCTGCCGCTCGCTATGTGCAGCGCTATCGTCTTCCGACCGAAGCTGAATGGGAATTTGCCGCTCGTGGCAAAGATCAGAACGAGTTCCCCTGGCAGAATGAAGATGTAGCCAGCGGAAAAGGATGTTTCTTTGCAAACTTCAAGCCTGATAACGGTAACTATACAAAGGATGGTAATCTGATTACTAGCAAGGTAGGTATCTACTCAGCCAACTCGAATGGACTGTTTGATATGGCTGGTAATGTGGCAGAGTGGACTTCTACTATCTATACTGAGGCAGGAGTCGATGCAATGAACGACATAAATCCTCAACTGAGTTACAATGCCGCTATTGAAGATCCCTATCGGCTGAAGAAGAAGAGCGTGCGTGGCGGCTCATGGAAGGATCCTGAGAGCTACATTCGTTCAGCTTGGCGCTCTAGCGAATACCAGAACCAGCCTCGCTGTTTCATCGGATTCCGTTGCGTCCGCTCGCTGGCCAATACTACCAGTGAAAAAGCAAAGCCAGTGAAGGCGTCAGCAAGGAAAAAATAGTTTTGGGCAAAAACTGAAAATCGAGATTCTGAAATCTCGAACAACGAAAAGAATCTCAAAAAAGAAATCGTAATAGAGAATTATCAATGACAACTTACAGCAAATTCAATATCATTTACCGCTTGCAGAAGTGGCTTGACAGTGTCCCGGGGCAGACGTTCATGAACTATGCCTATAGCTGGGGCGCTTCAATCGTGATCCTTGGTGCACTCTTTAAACTGACCCATCTGCCAGGTGCCAACTTCATGCTGTTCCTGGGTATGGGCACTGAGGTGTTCGTGTTCTTCATTGCCGGCTTCGATCGTCCGTTCGACAAGACCGAGGATGGCAAGGACCTGCCCACTCACGTTGTGGAAGATGAGATGCCTGATGAACAATCTGGCGCTATCCTCTCTGGTAGCGGCGGACCGGCTGTTGGCGGTGGCACGATTGTCATTGGAGGCGGCTCTGTAGGCAGTGGCTCGAATGGAGTTGCGGGCGATGATGCCTTTGCAGCAACGACAGGCGGCACGGTTAGTGGAGGCACATTCGTTGGCGGAAGCGGCACCTTTGTCGGAGGCGGTGGCGTGGTTGGTGGCGTGACAGCTCCCGAACTACCTGAACTGCCTGAACTGAATCCCGATATGGAGGAGGCCACCAATAATTATGTCGAGGAACTGAAGAAACTGACCGAGACCCTTCAGAAAGTGTCGGAGCAAAGCGAACGTTTGTCGGTAGATTCAGAGGAAATGGAAAACCTCAATCGTACGCTTACCGGTATCTGCAAGGTGTATGAGATGCAGTTGAAAGGCGTTAGCCAGCAGATAGGTACCATCGAGGAAATCAATGATCAGACCCGCAAGATGGCTGAGCAGATTGCAGAACTGAACCGCATCTATGCCCGTATGATTGATGCTATGACGAGCAACATGCCCAAAATGAACTGACCATGGCAATAAAGAAAAGACCCGTATCTCCCCGCCAGAAGATGATCAACCTCATGTATGTGGTGTTGATGGCTATGCTGGCGCTGAACGTCTCCAATGAGGTGCTCAATGGCTTCGATATTGTTGAGAAGAGCCTGAACCGCACTACGGAGAACTCAGCCAAGGAGAATATGGCTATATATGAAGACTTTGAACAGCAGATGAAGGCCAATCCGCAAAAGGTGAAGGAATGGTACGACAAGGCGCAGCAGGTGAAGCACATGAGCGATTCGCTCTTTGACTTTGCGGCTGAACTGAAGTTGGCTATTGCAAAGGAAGCCGACGGCAAGCATGGAGATCCCTCTAACATTCAGAGCAAGGAAGACCTGGAGGCTGCTAACCAAGTGATGCTGGCTCCTGGTCGCGGACGTGGAGAAGAACTGCGACTGGCTATCAGCTCCTTCCGTGATCGCATGGTGAAGATGGTGCCCGACACCGCCCAGCAAAACATCATCAAGAGTAACCTGACCACTGAGGTGCCTGCCACAGCTACCACACTGGGCAAGAACTGGCAGGAATACATGTTTGAGGCCATGCCAGCGGCTGCTGCTGTGACCCTGCTGTCGAAACTGCAGAATGATGTGCGCTATGCCGAAGGTGAGGTGCTGCACACGCTTGTGCAGAACATCGACGTGAAAGATATCCGTGTAAATGCCCTCGAGGCTTTCGTTATTCCTAATTCACAAACCATCGTTCGTGGTGATAAGTTTTCGGCTCATATCGTGATGGCTGCTGTCGATACCACGCAGATTCCCGATGTCTATATTGGCGACAAGAAGATGGAGCTGGAGAACAATCTCTATGAAATTATATGCAGTCGCACGGGCGACTTCTCTCTGACTGGACATATTGAGACCGTCAACGGCAACGGCGATAAGATTCGTCGTGACTTCGAGCAGAAATATACTGTCGTAGATCCCAGTGCAACGGTGAGTGCCGACCTGATGAACATGCTCTATGCCGGCTATTCCAACCCCATCAGCGTATCAGTACCGGGCGTGCCTTTGAATAAGATTCAGGCTACCATGACCAACGGCACCTTGCAGCCTGTGGGACCCGGCAAGTATATTGCGCGACCTGCAAAGATAGGGCAGGATGCCACTATCACCGTGACATCAACCAATACAGGACGTGCTCAGCAAATGGGACAGTTCACGTTCCGCGTACGCAAGTTGCCTGACCCTACACCTTATATAGATATGAAGGACGAGAAAGGCAATCCTGTACGCTATAAGGGTGGCGGACTGGCTAAGCAGAGTCTGATGGCGATTGACGGTATTGGTGCTGCCATCGACGATGGTATCTTGGACATTGGTTTCCGTGTACTCTCATTCGAGACCGTGTTCTACGACAACATGGGTAATGCTGTGCCAATGGTGGGTGAGGGCGACAAGTTCTCGGCCCGACAGAAGGACACCTTCCGCAAACTCACGCGTAACCGTCGTTTCTACATCTCGCGAGTGAAGGCTATCGGCCCCGATGGCATCGAGCGCACACTGCCCTCATCCATGGAAATCATCGTGAAGTAGGTCGAAGATTGAAGATTGAAGATTGAAGATTGAAAATTGAAAATTGAATATTCAAGATTGAAGATATTGATAATATGAAACAGATAGAAAACATGAAAGGAAATTGGATGCTGAGATTGATAGTGCTGGCAGTGGGCTTGCAGTGTTCTATCTTCAATTTCCAGTTTTCAGTTTGCTCGGCACAGCCGAAGAAAAGTCGTTTGCAGGCAAGCAGCAAGGTAAAGGCCGAACAGAAAGGCACTACGCAGCAGAGCGGCATGTCACAGCGAATGCGCGTTATGTATCCAACGGCCGTCGATATGCCTGAAGATGTCGTGTGGCGTCGTGACATCTATCGAGAGATAGACCTTAACATAGATGCCAACTCTGGACTCTATCATCCCACTGAGCCCATTGGCAAGCAACTGAATCTTTTTACCTATGTTTTCAAGCTGGCATTGGGCGGTTATATCCCCGTCTATGAGTATCGCCTTGACGGAACAGAGGTGCTTGATGCTTCTGCAAAGGTTGACATGAAAACTGTGCTCGACAACTACCATATCTTCTATGAAGAGAAGGACGGTAAGTTGAAGGTTGACAACAGTGACATACCTTCATCGGAGGTGAAAATGTACTATCTGAAAGAGAGTGCCTACTATAATCAGGCCAATTCATCGTTTCATATCAAGGTGCTTGCTTTCTGTCCGGTCATGTTGCGAGAGGATGACTTTGGTGGTGAGGCTGCCAAATATCCTCTGTTCTGGGTGAAGTATTCTGATGTAGAACCTTATCTGAGTCGGCAGAGCGTGATGACCAGTGATGTGAACAATGCAGCTACCATGAACCTTGATGACTATTTCACGCTGAACCGTTATAAGGGAAAGATTTACAAGACCAACAATATGTTGGGCAAGACACTCGCACAGGTCGTTGGCAATGATTCTACGAAGCTGTCGGCTGAACAGAAACGTATTGAGAAAGAATTGGAGACCTTCCGCAACAATATCTTCGGCGACAAAGCGAAGCGTGACTCGCTGGACAGTATTGCCAGCCTTGATCCGAAAGTGCTGAAGAAGATGAAGGTCAAGAGAGGCGATAACACAACAACAGTGAAGGCCACTAAGACGCGTCGTACAAAGAGTGCCAGCTCGGGCTCGTCGGGAGGAACAATCAGTGTGCGTCGGCAGCGTCACTAAGATGTAGCCCTTGTCGGTGCCTATTTCTTGCGCACTATGCGATGGAGCATTATTGGCGATTGTATCATCATTAATTTATAAGCTTATGAAAAAATTTTTTACGTTAATGGTTGTAGCCGTGATGATGTCGGCTCTTCCAGCAAAGGCTCAATTTGGTTGGGGTCTTCGTGGCGGTGTGAACTTGACGAGCTTGTCGTTCAGCAGCGCAGTCTTTGACAAGTCAAACCGTGCAGGTTTCTTCGTTGGACCGACTGTGAAGTTTACTGTTCCCATTGTGGGTGTCGGTGTTGATGTCTCAGCTCTTTACGATCAGCGCAACTCAGGCATTGAGGGTCAGACAGTGGTTGAGAAGAATGTGTTCGTGCCTATCAACGTTCGTTATCAGTATGGTCTGGGCAGCTCTGCCAGCGTATTTTTGAAGGTTGGTCCTCAGTTTGGTTGGAATGTAGGCGATAAGACTTTTCAGTTGAATTCAGAGACCATAACCAATGTGAAGAATCAGTTCACGTTGAAGAATTCAAACATAAGCTTGAATGTGGGCTTAGGTGCTACTGTGTTTAACCATCTGGAATTAGGCATCACCTATAATATCGCCTTGGGTAAGACTGGTGAGGTGAGCTATTGGGATGCAGCAAAGTCAACATTTGAACAAGTCACTAAGACCCGTACCAATTGCTGGCAGCTGAATCTGGCTTACTATTTCTAATCGTCTGAGATGAAGAAAAACATCACTTTTACAATATTGATGCTGTTGCTGGCGGTAGTTTCCGCTCAGGCAAGTCCTCGTGATGAATGGCCCTATAATCAGCATCAGAAAAAGACGACTGAACTTAAGCTGGGTGTTACAGCCGGTCTGAATATTACTCAGATGCACTATTCTGGAGTGCCTGAAGGAATCAAGAGCCAAGCCAACAACAAGGCTGGCGTCTTTGTGGGACCTACGCTTCTGTTCACATTGCCTAAGATAGGATTAGGTGCCGATTTGTCGGCACACTTCGACTATCGGTATGCCACGATTAGTGATGTGGGCATCAAGACCATGTCTGTTCAGATTCCTCTTAACCTGCGCTACGGCATCGATATCGACGACCTGAACATCTTTGTCTTCGCCGGACCTCAGTTGAATGTTCCAGTCGGCAACAAGACAACGAATGTGTTAGGAGCCGAGTGGAGAACAACGAATAGCGGACTTAGTCTGAATTTTGGATTGGGTGTCTTGGCCATGGATATTATACAGGCTCGTATCTGCTATAACCTTTCCATGAAGAACACGGGTTCGTTCTTCTACGAAGGCGAATGGCGTGGTAATGGCAAGGCCAATGCCCTCCAGGTGTTAGTGTCATATTTCTTCTGATTTACCGTTTTAATGTCCTACGCCGACATTATACTTCCTTTGCCGCTCAGCGGCTATTTCACCTACGCAGTGCCCGCTGTCATGCAGAATAGCATGGTCAGCGGCATGCGTGTTTTAGTACCCTTCGGTCGCAATAAGTTCTATGTGGGTATAGTGGCGCGGCTTCATGAACAGAAGCCTGAAGGTTATGCAGTGAAGGACATTGCACAGGTCATAGATCAGACTCCCGTCTTGTTGGAGAGCCAGTTCCGTCTATGGAAGTGGATTGCCGATTACTACATGTCGCCCATTGGTGAGGTCTATAAAGCAGCCCTCCCTGCCGGTCTCAAGGCTGAGGATGGTTACAAGCCGCGCACTGAAACCTTCATTAGGCTGACACCAGCCTATCGTTGCGAAGCCTCCCTTCACATTGCCCTCAACGTTCTTAGTCGTTCCTCTAAGCAGCAGGAGGCTTTTTTATCCTATCTCCAATTGTCAGGATGGGACGTCTTCGATTTTGAGCGATCTCAAGCAGCCGGGACGGTCGAGGTACAAGTTCAGGGGGAACAGCCATCTGCTATTGCCGAGGTTACTCGTGAGGAGCTCATGAATAGCTCTGGAGCCACGCTGCCCGTACTCAATCAGCTCACGAAACGTGGTATTCTTGAGACTTACGAGGTAGAGGTGGGAAGATTGAACTATGGAGGTGAACCTCATCCCGAACTCGTCAAGAAACTGAATGCAGCACAGCAAGAAGCTTACAATCAGATTCTGTTTTCCTTTATGAAGAAAAACGTGACGCTGTTGCATGGTGTCACGTCGAGTGGAAAGACTGAGATCTATATTCACCTTATCCAGCGCGAACTTGAGCAGCATCGGCAGGTGCTCTATCTCTTGCCCGAGATAGCCCTTACGGTGCAAATGATGGATCGCTTGCGTAGGGTATTCGGCAATCGTCTAGGCATCTATCACTCTAAATATAGTGATGCCGAGCGAGTCGAGATATGGCAGAAACAGCTCTCTGCCTGTCCCTATGATGTGATTTTAGGCGCTCGCTCAGCCGTTTTTCTGCCATTCCATCGACTTGGACTCGTCATCGTTGACGAAGAACACGAGAGTAGCTATAAGCAGCAAGACCCAGCTCCACGCTATCATGCCCGCAGTGCAGCCGTCATGTTGGCCCGCGACTTTGGGAGCAAGGTGCTTCTGGGTACTGCCACTCCATGTATGGAGACCTACCACAATGCCCGGACGGGCAAATACGGGTTAGTAGAACTGAAAGAACGCTATCAGGGCATTGAACTGCCCGAGATACAGGTTGTCGATACCAAAGACCTTCAGCGGCGCAAGATGATGCACGGACCATTCTCTCCCTTATTGTTGGCCCGAGTACGTGAGGCGCTCGAACGGGGCGAACAGGCCATCATCTTCCAGAATCGTCGGGGCTACGTGCCCATGATTG
>JAEEGI010004378.1_pt1 | contig 33125 bp, 47 predicted proteins | sample 8958751 | NCBI WGS metagenome assembly JAEEGI01 (sample SAMN16246545, study PRJNA631951) | gut metagenome | biome: gut microbiome; feature: rumen; material: KS-attached | host: Bos | place: Iran: Karaj | collected 2018-10
AAAGCCGTTGGACTTCTTTAAGTTGTCCGCAAACTCGATAGGGTTAAATGTAATTGATGTGTAGAAGTATGCAAATACGATTACGAGCAAGCAATATACAAGTAAACCGATCGAATATATGGGCTGTGTTTTGTCTACCCAGTATCTGGAGCTTAAGAACTTAAGGATCGTGTTCCAAGCGCCTGTTCCCGAGTAGCCTGCAAATCTGGAGATGATTCCCGGTGTCTGCATAAGTGATGATGCAAAGATGATCGGGATAACTCCGGCGGTGTTTATTCTGATGGGAAGGTTCGAAGCCGTTCCTCCGCCCATCTTGCCGCCTGCCTGCGATCTTCTTGCGTACTGTACGGGAATCTTTCTAAGACCCGAGTTAAGAAGTACTACAAGCATGATCATAAGTACCAAAATGGCTATGATGATCGCAGCCGAAAGTATTGCGGTTGCAATTCTTTTTCCGTTTACAAACTGAGCAAACAATGCGGACATATCCTGAGGGATACGTGAAATGATGTTGACAAGAAGGATAATGGAGATACCGTTACCGATACCCTTTTCCGTTATTCTCTCGCCTATCCACATTACGAATGCACTGCCTGCGGTAAGTGCCATGATCGCAGTGATGACATTTAATGCATTGAATTTCTGCAAAAGTCCCGAACTGCCGAATGAGATCGTCATGGCTGTGGATTCGATAAGTGCAAGAGCAACCGTCACATAACGTGTTATGGACGCAATCTTCTTACGACCTTCTCCGCCTTCTTTTTGCATCTCTTCAAGTGCCGGGATGGCAATTGTAAGAAGCTGCATGATGATCGAAGAAGTAATGTAAGGTGTAATGTTAAGTGCCAATAATGACATACTTAAAAATGAACCACCAGTGAATGCATCCAAAAAGTTAAAAGCGTCGCCGGTCTGCTGTGAGAACCAGCTGGCAAAATAGCCTCTGTCAACACCGGGAACCGGAAGCTGACATCCGATACGTACTATGATGATCATAAGTAACGTATATAAAAGCTTTTCTCTTATTTCTTTAATCTTTAATGCATCTCTAAGTGTCTTAATCATCAGATCACCTCAGCTGTTCCACCAAGTTTCTCAATCTTTTCTTTAGCCGATTCACTAAAAGCGTTTACCTTAACATTGAGTTTTTTGGTAAGTTCACCGTTGCCGAGAATCTTAACACCGTCAGCGGCATCTTTGATGATTCCCTTAGCGATAAGTGCTTCAACGTCAACTGTTGCGCCGTCATCAAAGCTATCAAGCACACTTAAATTGATTGCTACGATCTCCTTGTGGTTTCTGTTCTTGAAACCTCTCTTGGGGATACGTCTGTAAAGTGGCATCTGACCACCTTCGAAACCGATTCTGGGAGCACCGGAACGAGCCTTCTGACCCTTGTGTCCCTTGCCTGCGGTCTTTCCGTTTCCTGAACCGTGACCACGGCCTCTTCTAAAATTATCACTGTGTTTGGAGCCTTCAGCGGGCTGTAAGTTAGATAATTCCATTGTGTGACACCTCCTTCTTATGCTTCTTCTACTTTAACTAAGTGCTTTACCTGATTAACCATTCCTCTTGTAGCATCGTTGTCAGGAAGTTCCACAGTCTTGTTAAGCTTATGGAGGCCCAAAGCTTCAACAGTAGCTCTATGCTTCGGAATTGCTCCTATAGTAGATTTAACCAATGTAACTTTAATCTTTTTAACTTTCTTCGTTGCCATGTTTAAGTCCTCCTTACGCCATTACTTCGTCGACGGATTTACCACGATTTAAAGCAACCTGTTCGGGAGTCTTTAACTGGCTTAAACCTGCGATGGTAGCAAGAACAACGTTCTGCTTGTTGTTAGAGCCCAAAGATTTGGTACGAATGTTCTTGATGCCTGCAAGCTCGCAAACCGTACGTGCGGGACCGCCTGCGATGATACCGGTACCTTCGGGAGACTTCTTAAGCAATACGGTTGCTGAACCGAACTTGCCGATATAGTCGTGTGAGATACTGCTGTTATTGTCAAGTGCAACGCTTACAAGATTCTTCATTGCATCTTCTTTACCCTTACGGATAGCTTCCGGGATTTCAGCAGCTTTTCCGAGGCCCGCGCCAACGTGACCATTATTGTCACCTACAACAACTAAAGCTGTGAAACGCATATTACGTCCGCCCTTAACAACCTTCGTAACACGCTTGATGGAAACTACTTTTTCACTAAACTCCATGTTAGTTGTATCTATCAGAGTGCGTTTCATGTATGTTTCTCCTCCTTAAAATTCTAAGCCGGCTTCTCTTGCCGCCTCTGCCAATGCTGCTACTTTACCCTGGTAAATATGACCGCCTCTGTCAAATACAACGGTCTTAATACCCTTTGCAAGTGCGCGCTCAGCGATAACTTTTCCAAGATATGCTGCCGCTTCAACGTCATTTGTCTTCTTAAGTTCAGCCTTAACATCCTTTTCAACCGTGGATGCTGCAACCAAAGTCTTACCGACGGTATCATCGATAATTTGAGTATACATATGGTTGTTGCTTCTGAATACTGCAAGACGAGGTCTTTCAGCAGTACCCGAAAAACGGTTGCGGATCTTTAAGTGCTTTTTAACACGTATTTCCTGTCTGGATTCTTTACTAACCATTTTTACACTCTCCTTATCTACTTCTTACCGGTCTTGCCTTCTTTACGTCTGATAACTTCTGTAGAGTACTTGATACCCTTGCCCTTGTAAGGTTCAGGACGTCTCTTGTCTCTTATCTCTGACGCAAACTGGCCGACTTTTTCTTTATCAATTCCCTTAACGGTAATGATGTTACCTTCTACAACGGTCTCAATACCTTCGGGATCTTCCATCTCAACGGGATGAGAATATCCAAGGCTTAATGTAAGCTTCTTGCCGCTCTTCTGAGCCTTGTAACCTACACCGTTAACCTCAAGCTTCTTCTCATATCCGGTTGACACACCGATCACCATGTTGTTGATAAGTGTTCTTGTCAAACCGTGAAGTGATTTCATTTTCTTTAAGTCATTGGGTCTTCCTACTACAACTTCGGTTCCCTCAAGCTTAATGTCCATTTCCTTGGGTAATACTCTTTCGAGTGTTCCCTTGGGACCTTTTACAGTCACTTTGTTATTTTCTGCAATATCAACGGTAACTCCCGCAGGTATCGCGATTGGCATTTTACCTATACGTGACATGCCCGTACCTCCTGTATTATTTGATAAGTTGTTTTCTGATTACCATACGAAACAAAGAACTTCGCCACCGACTTTGAGCTCACGAGCCTTCTTGTCGGTGATAACGCCCTGGTTGGTGGAAATGATAGCGATACCAAGTCCGCCGAGAACCTTGGGAAGATTTTCTTTGTTAGCATATACTCTAAGGCCGGGCTTTGAGATTCTCTGTAATCCGGAGATGATCTTCTCGTTCTTGTCTGCACCGTACTTAAGTGTAATGTGTATAGTCTTAACGGTACCCTCGTCTATAAGGTCGAATTTCTTGATATAACCTTCATCAAGAAGAATCTGTGCGATCGCAAGTTTGATCTTCGATGAGGGAACGTCTACCGTATCGTGTTTAGCAGTGTTAGCATTACGAATTCTTGTAAGCATATCTGCAATGGGATCAGTAACTGCCATTTGATTGTCCTCCTTCCTAAATCTTTACCAGCTTGCCTTTTTCACACCGGGAATCTGTCCCTTGTATGCGAGCTCGCGGAAGCAAACTCTGCAAATGCCGTACTTTCTGAGAACGGCGTGAGGACGTCCGCAGATAGAACAACGTGTATATGCTCTGGTAGAAAATTTGGGCTTCTTCTGCTGTTTAAGCTTCATTGCCATTTTAGCCATGAATTAAATCCTCCTATTTCGCATAGGGCATGCCGAATAATCTTAACAATTCGCGTGCCTCTTCATCTGTCTTAGCCGTAGTTACAAAGATAACGTCCATACCGCGAACCTTATCTACCTTATCGTACTCGATCTCAGGGAAAATGATCTGCTCCTTGATTCCAAGAGAGTAGTTTCCTCTTCCGTCGAATCCGTTAGGGTTAACACCTCTGAAGTCACGAACTCGGGGGAGTGCGAGGTTGATCAAACGATCAGCAAACTCATACATCTTTTCTCCACGAAGAGTAGTCTTGCATCCGATAGCCTGTCCTTCACGGATCTTGAAGTTAGCTACCGACTTCTTAGCCTTTGTGATAACAGCCTTCTGTCCGGTGATGGTCTCCATGTCGCTGACAGCGGATTCCAAAACCTTGGCATTTTCCTTAGCTTCGCCAACACCCATGTTTACAACGATCTTGTCAAGCTTCGGAACTTCCATTATGTTTTTATAACCGAACTTCTCGATCATTGCTTTAACGATCTCATCGGTATATAAAGTCTTTAATCTGCTCACTTAAAAGTTTCCTCCTTCTTCATTAATCAATAACGTCGCCGGTCTTCTTGGCTACACGAACCTTTTTGTCTTTCTCGATCTTGAAGCCGACTCTGGTGGGCTGGCCCTTGAACATGAGCATTACGTTAGATGCGTCAATGGGGGCTTCTTTCTGAATGATTCCACCGTTCTGATTAGCCTGGGAGGGCTTTAAGTGCTTGGTAACCATATTGATTCCTTCAACAACTACTTTGGAATTCTTCTGGTCTACGGAAACAACCTTTCCTTCCTTGCCGTTATCCTTACCTGCGATAACCTTTACGGTATCACCCTTTTTAATCTTCATTGTTGCCATTGTGCTACCTCCTACAGTACTTCGGGAGCCAAGGAAACAATCTTTGTAAACTGCTTCTCTCTGAGCTCTCTTGCTACCGGTCCAAAGATACGGGTTCCACGGGGTTCCTTGTCATCTTTGATGATAACAGCAGCATTTTCGTCAAATCTGATATAGGAGCCGTCTTTACGACGAGCGCCCTTAACCGAGCGAACAACAACAGCCTTAACAACGTCACCCTTCTTAACCATACCGCCGGGTGTTGCATCTTTAACGCTGGCAACGATGATGTCGCCAATGTTCGCATATCTTCTTGTAGATCCGCCCATAACACGGATGCAAAGCAATTCCTTAGCACCGGTGTTATCAGCAACCTTCAATCTGCTTTCCTGTTGAATCATGCCTAATCTCCTTCCAATGCTTACTTAGCTTTTTCTACAATCTCAACAAGTCTCCATCTCTTATCTTTAGAGAGAGGTCTTGTCTCCATAACTTTTACTGTATCGCCAACCTTACATTCGTTGTTCTCATCGTGAGCTTTCAACTTGTAGGTCTTCTTAACGATCTTTCCGTAAAGCGGATGCTTTACGTGGTCTTCAACCGCTACGGTAATGGTCTTGTCCATCTTGTCTGAAACAACCTTACCGGTACGAGTTTTTCTAAGATTTCTTTCTTCCACGATTATTGGTCTCCTTTCTTATCTTCCGGTATGCCTTACGCCTCAGCCTTAGCCTTTGCGGTCATAACGGTCTGAATACGAGCGATGTTCTTACGAACCTCTTTGATCCTGGCCGTGTTGTCGAGCTGATTTGTTGCATTCTGGAATCTTAAATTGAAAAGTTCCTTCTTTGCGTCGGTCAATTCCTTAGTTAACTCTGCAGTTGTCTTAGCATTTAAACTATCCATATATTTCTTATTCATTTGCTGCACCGCCTTCCAAGTCCGCTTTAGAAACGATCTTACATTTGCAAGGAAGCTTGTGGGAAGCCAAACGTAAAGCTTCACGAGCTACGTCTTCGGGAACGCCTGCTATTTCGAACAATACGCGTCCGGGCTTAACTACTGCTACCCAATACTCTACAGATCCTTTACCGGAACCCATACGGGTTTCAGCCGGTTTTGCCGTAATAGGCTTGTCGGGGAATATCTTGATCCACACCTGACCACCACGCTTTACGTGTCTTGTCATAGCGACACGGGCTGCTTCGATCTGGTTGGACTTTATCCACGAAGGTTCCATTGCTACAATACCGTATTCACCGTATGAAATGGTATTGCCGCGCGTAGCTTTTCCTGCCATAGTTCCGCGGAACTGCTTACGACGCTTAACTCTCTTAGGCATTAACATTATTTATCGCTCCCTTCCTTGTTAGACTTTTCAGGAAGTACTTCTCCCTTGTAGACCCAAACCTTGATACCTACTTTTCCGTAGGTTGTATCAGCCTCTGCAAAACCGTAATCGATGTCTGCACGTAAGGTCTGAAGCGGAATGGTTCCTTCATTGTATGTTTCGGTACGAGCCATATCTGCTCCGCCAAGACGTCCCGAAGCGGTTGTCTTGATACCGAGTGCGCCTGCCTTCATGGTTCTTGACATGCAGGACTTCATTGCACGACGGAAAGATACACGGTTCTCAAGCTGCTGAGCGATGTTCTCTGCAACAAGCTGTGCGTCCTTGTCGGGCTTTTTGATCTCCTTGATGTCAACAAGAACCTTCTTGCCGGTCATCTTAGCGATCTCGTTCTTTGTTACTTCGATTTCCTGTCCGCCTTTACCGATGATGAGGCCGGGCTTAGCGGTGAATATAATAACCTTAACTCTGTCGGAAGCTCTCTCGATCTCGATCTTTGAGATACCTGCTGCGTAGAGCTTCTTCTTAAGGTACTTTCTGATTGTGTAATCTTCCTTAAGATAATCGGAGAATTCGGATTCTGCATACCATCTGGAATCCCAGTCTTTGATTACTCCGACTCTTAAACCGTGAGGATTAACTTTCTGTCCCATTTTTGCTCCTCCTATCTTTCATCCAAAACTACAGTGATGTGGCTCATGCGCTTCTCGATGCGATAAGCTCTACCCTGTGCTCTGGGTCTTACTCTCTTCATTGTAGGTCCTTTGTTTGCAAAGCATTCTGCAATGTAAAGGTTATCTACGTTCATTCCGTTGTTGTTTTCTGCGTTTGCGATAGCAGATTCAAGCAACTTCTTGATGATACTGGAGCCGTATCTGGGATTATAGGTAAGAATTGCAAGTGCAGTCTTAACATCCTTTCCTCTGATGGCATCCAAAACGAAACAAGCCTTCTGAACCGAAATTCTTGCGTAAGACAATTTTGCTGAAGGTCTTGTGTCTTTAACTGCGTTTCTTTCTCTCTTAATCTGAGATCTATGTCCTTTAGCCATAGATTTGTCCTCCTTTCAAATTGCCTTTACTTTACTTTGCTCTTCTTCTCGTCTTTACCGTGGCCTCTGAAGGTTCTGGTTGCAACGAACTCGCCGAGCTTATGTCCTACCATATCCTCGGTAACATATACCGGAACATGCTTTCTTCCGTCGTGTACGCCGAATGTGTGTCCTACGAAGGACGGGAAAATCGTCGAACGACGGGACCATGTCTTGATAACTTCTTTCTTGCCTGATGCGTTTAATGCATCTACCTTCTTAAGAAGGCTTGCATCAGCGAAAGGTCCTTTTTTAAGTGATCTTGCCATTTTAATGTCCTCCTGTATTATTTGATTGCCTTGCCGTCACGTCTTCTTACGATGAGCTTGTTGGAAGCCTTCTTAGCCTTACGTGTCTTAAGACCGAGTGCAGGCTTGCCCCAAGGAGTGCTGGGACCGGGACGTCCGATGCTCGTTCTTCCTTCACCACCACCGTGAGGATGGTCGTTGGGGTTCATAACCGAACCGCGAACTGTGGGACGAATACCCATGTGACGCTTACGTCCTGCCTTACCGATGTTAACAAGGCTGTGCTCAACGTTTCCGACCGTACCGATCGTTGCACGGCATACAAGAGGAACCATTCTCATTTCGCCGCTGGGAAGACGAAGTGTAGCATACTTGCCTTCTTTAGCAAGAAGCTGTGCACTGTTTCCTGCGGAACGAACGAGCTGTCCGCCCTTACCGGGATAGAGCTCTATGTTGTGTACCTGAGTACCGATCGGGATCTCCGATAAAGGTAAGCAGTTACCGATACGGATTTCCGCGTTCTTACCGTTCATTACCTTCATGCCTACCGTAAGTCCTACGGGAGCGAGGATGTAACGCTTCTCGCCGTCTGCATAGTTAAGTAATGCGATGTTTGCTGTTCTGTTGGGATCATATTCGATAGCAGCTACTGTTGCCGGAACATCATCCTTAAGACGCTTAAAATCGATTATTCTGTATTTCTTTTTGCTGCCGCCGCCCTGATGTCTGACGGTTATCTTACCCTGATTGTTACGACCTGCGTTCTTAGGTATTGCTACGCAAAGACTCTTCTCGGGAGTGGACTTTGTGATATCCGAAAAGTCCAAACCGGTCATATTTCTTCTGGAGGGTGTATAGGGGTTATATGTCTTAATTCCCATTGTCTTATCTCCTTTAACTATTTGTCATCACGCTTGTTTGCGTATAATCGATCTTCTTATAATCCTGCGAAGATCTCGATATCCTTGGAATCCTCTGTTAACCAAACGATTGCCTTCTTTGTCTTTGCGGTCTTGCCTGTTACCATACCGCGGCGCTTGTTCTTTCCGTCACAGTTAACGGTGTTGACGCGCTTAACCTTTGTTCCGGCAAACATCTTCTCAACAGCTTCTTTAACCTGTGATTTGTTTGCTTCGGGATGAACAAGGAATGTGTACTTCTTCTCTCCCATTCCGGACATACTCTTTTCGGTAAGTACCGGTTTAAGGATTACGTCATAATACTGAATCGTTGCCATTATGCATACACCTCCTCGATCTTCTTAACGGCATCCTTGGTAAGAACTACCGTACCGCCGTTCATAACGTCATATACGTTGATCTGATCAACTAACGTTGTGTTTACGAACTGCATGTTCTTAGCGGATGCTACTACGTTCTTATCGTTATCGGCAAGAACAACAAGGCCCTTGTTAACCTTTAAGTTGCTCATAACCTCTGCGAACTTCTTTGTCTTGATCTCATCAAATTTGATCTCGTCAACCACGATGAGTTTCTCAGCCTGTAAACGGCTTGTGAGTGCGCTCTTTAAAGCTGCTCTCTTTTCTTTCTTGTTAAGTTTGAAAGAATAATCTCTCGGTACGGGAGCGAATACAACTCCGCCGCCCTTCCACTGGGGAGCTCTGATGGAACCCTGTCTTGCGTGACCTGTTCCTTTCTGTCTCCAAGGCTTTCTTCCGCCACCTGAAACCTCAGAACGTGTCTTTGCCTTCTGTGTTCCCTGACGATTATTGGCAAGCTGCTGTACGACAGCCATGTGTACAAGATGCTCATTTACTTCAACACCGAATACCGCATCGCTTAAGTCGATCTTTTCAACTTCTTTGCCTTCCATATTATAAACAGATACTTTTGCCATCTGAATGGTCCTCCTTCCGATCTTATTAAGCGTTAGCCTTTACGGTTTCTTTGATAGTAACCAAGGCTTTCTTGGGTCCGGGTACTGCACCCTTTACAAGTAAAAGATTGTTTTCAGCATCAACTCTTACTACTTCAAGGTTCTGAACAGTAACTTTTACATGTCCCATGTGTCCGGGCATGCCCTTTCCCTTGTATACACGGCTGGGTGAAGAACAAGCACCGTTTGAACCCTGATGACGATGGAACTTGGAACCGTGCTTCATGGGTCCTCTGTGCTGACCGTATCTCTTGATCGCGCCCTGGAATCCTTTACCTTTGGAAATAGCGGTTGCATCAACCTTATCGCCTTCAGCAAAGATGTCAGCCTTGATCTCCTGACCAAGTGTATACTCAGCTGCGTTCTCGAACTTGAACTCTCTTACGTATCTCTTTGCGGATACGCCTGCCTTATCGAAATGTCCCTTGAGCGCCTTGTTAACGCCGTGACGGTGAACATATTCTCTGTTGCCTGACTTATCCTTGTTTACGGAACGTTCCTTTTTCTCTGCGAATCCGACCTGAACTGCTTCATATCCGTCGTTTTCGTTTGTCTTAACCTGTGTTACAACACAAGGTCCTGCCTGAAGAACGGTTACGGGAACAAGGCTTCCGTCCTCATTGAAGATTTGAGTCATTCCGACTTTTGTTGCTAAAATCGCTTTCTTCATGTTTCCTCCTTTTTCTACAGCGGAATGGAACCTGCCATTCATCCTAGTAGAGGTATAATTGTTTTTTGTTTCTTAACTTATTTCATCTTGATATCAATGCTTACGCCTGCAGGCATCTCGAGTCTCTGTAAAGCTTCGATAGTCTTGGCTGTAGGATCGATGATATCGATAAGTCTCTTATGGGTTCTCTGCTCGAACTGTTCTCTGGAATCTTTGTACTTGTGAACAGCTCTTAATATGGTAACAACTTCCTTCTTGGTAGGAAGCGGTACGGGTCCGCTCACGTTAGATCCTGTCTTCTTAACAGTCTCGATGATTTTCTTGGCAGATGAATCAACAAGTGTGTGATCATAAGCCTTAAGTGTGATTCTCATTAACTGACTTGCCATTATAAGTCTCCTTCCTATTGTACTATTGCTTTGTACTACAAGCGGCGACTGTACACTCTCCCGTGCGTGTCATGGTCTCTCAAAATAATAGAAGGAACGTAAGTCCTTCGTCATTTTCGACATGCAGCACGTCGTTTCTATCCAAATAATAGACGGTGGTTACGTACAGTGACTTGTTCGTAGGATCTTTAAGATCCTGCATTCGCTCCACGGAAAACCCGCATCCGATTATGCTTTTTCGAATACGGCAACCTCACGCTTCATCGCTACTAATGCCACAGCATTGACTACAATACACCTTTTTTGCCCTAAATGCAAGAACTTTTTAAAAAAAATATCGGGAAACGCACCAAAACGATGCGTTTCCCTGTTTTAGTTGCCTTTTTGCAGGGCGGGTTATATACTAAACCATGCGACAAAAATGTATTGATATATTATTGAAATAATTTGGAGAGCCCAATGTGGATAGCAGATAATTGGAAAGATTACGAAGTGCTGGATACCTCGGACGGCGAAAAGCTGGAACGCTGGAAGGATTACTATCTTCTCAGACCCGATCCGCAGGTAATATGGACTTCGGATAAAAAGAACACGCACTGGAAAAATTTCAACGGTCACTATCACCGCAGCAACAAAGGTGGTGGCGAATGGGAGTTTAGAAATCTTCCCGATGAATGGACCGTTACTTATAAAAACGGCGCCGTATTTCATTTAAAGCCCTTTGCCTTTAAACATACGGGTTTGTTTCCCGAACAGGCGGTGAACTGGGATTGGTTTTCTTCTATTATAAGTAAAGAAAGATCGTCTCATCCCGATAGACCTTTTAAGGTGCTGAACCTTTTTGCTTACACGGGCGGTGCAACGATAGCTGCCGCACTTGCGGGAGCAGAGGTCACGCACGTGGACGCCTCAAAAGGTATGGTGGCATGGGCGAAAGAAAATGCGATCTCATCGGGCCTTAAAGACGCAAAGATCAGGTGGCTCGTGGACGACTGCAAGAAATTTGTGGAGCGCGAGATAAGAAGAGGCAACAAGTATGACGGCATCATAATGGATCCGCCCTCATACGGAAGAGGTCCCGGCGGTGAAGTCTGGAAGATCGAAGAAAGCATTTATCCGTTCATAAAGCTATGCGAACAGCTTTTATCAAATGATGCGAAGTTTTTACTTATCAACAGTTATACTACGGGACTTCAGCCTGCTGTGCTGACATATATGATAAAGACCGCCATAGTTCCTTTTCACAAAGGAGTCGTCAAATCCGACGAGATAGGACTTCCCGTTTCGGGCACGGATCTGATACTTCCCTGCGGTGCATCGGGACGCTGGATAAAGGATCAATAGTGAAAAACAAAAAGAATGTCATTTGAGTCACCTCAATTCGACATTCTTTTTTATATCTATTCTTCCGATCCGGAATCGGGTATTTCAACTTCGCTCATAAGTTCTTTTGATATTTCCGCAAGCATCTTATCAAGCATTTCCACTTCCTCTTTGGGGAAATGCTCGCTCGTTCTGCCGACGACCGTATTGATATAGTCCTGAGCGAGATTGAAATATCTGTAATACTTATCCGTGACCTTTAAGTGATATTCACGCCTGTCAACGGACGATTGAACCTTTTCTATATATCCCTTTTTGATAAGGCAGTTTACCTTATAAGCCGCATTTGGTGCGGAAACACCTATATAATTGGAAAACTGGGCAACAGTAGGCTCTTTAAGCGCATAGATCACTTCCACGCAGAACATTTCCACCGTGGAAAGCGAAGTTTCCCTGCTTCTTAACTGTTTGAACATTTCACGATAGAAATGCACCTTAAACTTTGTATAAACTTCGGAAAGTGACTGTTCAAGCATCGTAATCCCCCTCTTTACTTTTCAAGTCTACATTATTAATAGTATTACGCATTACTCAAATTGTCACGGTTTTTTGTCATTTACCCAGGGCAAAAGAAAGTTCTGCCTTTGCCGCTATCTCTCCGCCCACATAAGCTGTAGCTTCACCGATGCCCAATGGGCCTTTCATGGCCGTGAGTCTGCATTCAAGTTCCAATACATCTCCGGGCTCGACTTTATGCTTAAACCTTGCATTTTTGATCCCGCCGAAAAATGCGATCTTACCTTTGTTTTCTTCTTTACTTAATAAAGCGACCGCGCCCGTTTGAGCCAAAGCTTCTATTATAAGGACACCCGGCATGACGGGTTCACCCGGGAAATGACCGATAAACTGCATTTCGTTGGCGCTTACGCACTTTATGCCTTTGGCGTAGACTCCCGGCTCACACTCCGTTATCTTATCTACCATCAAAAAAGGGTATCTGTGCGGAAGTATCTCCATTATCTGTTTACTGTTAAGCTCCATCATATCTCCTTATAACTATGCTCGCGTTGTGCCCTCCGAATCCAAGAGCGTTCGAAAGAGCCGTTCTGATATCGGCTTTTCTGCCTTCGTTGGCCACTATATCAAGATCGCACTCGGGATCGTCAACTTTATGATTGATCGTTGCAGGCACAAATCCTTCTTTTACCGAAAGTGCGGTGATTATGGCTTCTACCGCTCCGGCCGCACCAAGAAGATGGCCGGTCATGGATTTCGTGGAACTGACCATCAATTCATATGCATGAGAACCGAACGCTTTCTTTATAGCCTTAGTCTCTCCCGAATCATTTAGCGGAGTGGAGGTGCCGTGGGCGTTGATATAATCGATCTCTTCGATTGAAAGTCCCGCGTCTTTGACCGCTTTTAACATACACTTTGCGCCGCCTTCCCCTTCGGGGTCGGGCGCAGTCATGTGATGAGCGTCACAGTTTGCGCCGTATCCGACTATTTCCGCATAGATATGGGCGTTTCTTTTTAGCGCATGCTCAAGTTCTTCGATGACGAGTATTCCTGCGCCTTCGCCCATCACAAAGCCTCCGCGCTCTTTGTCGAAGGGAATTGATGCACGGTTTGGATCGGTCGCGGTGCTCAGTGCTTGCATGGACTGAAATCCCGCTATCGCAAGCGGCATTACCACGCCCTCTGTTCCGCCGCATACCATTACATCGGCATATCCGTCTCGAATGTAATGAAAAGAATCTCCTATCGCGTTGTTGGCACCCGCACAGGCCGTTACCACCGACGAACACATACCTTTAAGTCCGTATTGGATAGCGATCTGCCCCGCCGCCATGTTACTTATGGTCATAGGTATAAAATAGGGAGAAATAAACCTGTATCCCTTTGTCTCACCTTTTGAATGCTCCGAAGCTATCGTTGAGAGTCCGCCTATCCCCGAAGAAACAACGCATCCGCACATATCGGGATCTTCCGTCGACATATCCAGACCCGAATCGTCAAAAGCTTCTTTTGCGGCCAATACGGCAAATTTTGTGAATATATCCATCTTTCTGGCTTCTCTTTGTCCGATCAGCTCATCAATGTCTATTCCCTTTACTTCGCCCGCAAGCTTTACTTTAAAGTCAGTCGTATCGAAATGTGTTATGGGGCCTATACCGCATTTTCCTGCCTTTACCGCCTCCCAGGTGTCTGAAACATTGTTTCCAAGCGGATTAACACTTCCCATTCCGGTTATTACCACTCTTCTCATTGCATTCCTCCGGTTACTTCTATTACCTGACCCGTTATATAATCCGATCCGTGCCCTGCAAGAAATTCAACTGTGTTTGCAACTTCTTCACAGGTTCCGAACCGCTTTAACGATATCTTTTTAAGATATTCTTCTTTTACGGCATCGGGCAGATCTTCGGTCATCTTTGTCATGATAAATCCGGGAGCAACGGCATTTACACATATACCTTTTGCTCCGTACTCTTTTGCGATCGACTTTGTAAGTCCTATCATTCCCGCTTTGCTGGCCGCATAGTTGGCCTGACCGGCATTGCCTGTTATTCCTACGATAGATGTGATATTTATTATTTTTCCGTAACGGGCCTTCATCATATCCTTGATCGCCGCTTTGCAGCAAAGAAACGTTCCTTTAAGATTCGTTTCATATACGGCATCAAAATCCGCTTCGCTCATTCTTATGAGTAGACCGTCTTTCGTGATACCGGCATTGTTTACCAACACTTCAACAGGTCCCAACGCTTCTTTAACTTTTGAAAACAGTTCATTCACATCCGCTTCACTGCTTACATCTGCCTTAAACGCCAAAGCCCTGACACCGAAAGTTTCACATTCCTTCACGGTTTCTTGCGCGGCCTCTTCGTTGCCTGCATAGCATATCGCAACATCATAACCCGATCTTGCAAGTGTCTTAGCTATCACGCTTCCTATTCCGCGACTTCCGCCCGTAACAAGCGCTGTACTCATACTTTTAACTCCTTTATCGCATTCTCAAAATCTTCCGTATTATCTATGCTTAAAACCTTTGCATCGGGAACGGTCTTCTTTACAAACTTAGATATCGTATTGCCCGGTCCTATCTCCACAAAAGTGTCCGCGCCGTTTTCATAGGCGTATCTTATCGAATCTTCAAGATATACGGGAGATTGAACCTGCCTTGTCAAAAGAGTCGGAATGTCTTCGTTGTATTCCTTTTCTCTTCCGAGGCAGTTAAAGATCACTCGTGCGCGACCTTCTTTAAACTCCACACCGGAAAACTCTTTGGCAAGCTTCTCTCCGGCAGGTTTCATATATTTAGTATGGAACGGACCGCTGACATTAAGCTCTATTATCCTTTTCGTACCTTTTTCTTTCAGCAGCTCGCAGGCTCTGTCCACAGCATTAGAGTCACCGGAGATCACTATCTGCCCGGGACAGTTGAAGTTGACCGCACTTACAATTTTTTCGCCTCCGAATTCATCGGTCGCCTTTTTGCAACACTCTGTAACCGTCTCGCGCTCCGTCATCAAAACTGCCGCCATCTTGACATCCATTCCCGCTGCCGCTTCCTTCATGAACATCCCGCGCTTTGCAACGAGCTTCACAACCGTCTCCTCATCGATCACATCCGCCGCATATAACGCCGAATATTCTCCGAGACTTAAGCCCAAAGAAAACGCGGGGACGATCCCTTTTTCTTTGAGAAGTTTGCTGATACCTACCGCGAAAGCTACCATGCAAGGCTGCGTATACTGCGTGTCCGAAAGCCTGTCTGTCGCTCCGTAAAAGGAAAGCTCTTTAAGATCGAAATCATTTACCTGCCTTACGTTTGCACATGCTTTTTCGATCGTATCTTTAAAGATCGGATAATTTTTGTAAAAATCTTCTCCCATGCCCGGTCGCTGACTGCCCTGACCGGCGTAAACAAATGCTATGCTCATATAGCGATATCTCCCGCATTTTTCAGATTAGTTACGGCCGATTCATACATGTCTTTGAGTATCTCTTCCAAAGAACGTATCTCCTTTAACTGACCGCATACCTGCCCCGCCATTACAGATCCCCTTAAAACATCTCCGTCAACCACAGCGCGTCTTAGACCCCCTAAAGTGATCTTTTCAAGTTCATCTCTTCCGGCTCCCGAGGCTTCGAGTTTTAAGTATTCCCGCGCCATCTCATTTTTGATGATCCGAACAGGCGCACCCTGACTTCTGCCCGTAACGGTCGTCGAATTGTCTTTTGCCTTTAAAAGCGCTTCCTTGTAATTATCGTGTATGGGGCACTCTTTTGATACCAAAAGACATGTCCCTATCTGAACTCCGCATGCTCCGAGCATCATGGCCGCGGCAAACTGCCTTCCGTCGGCTATACCACCCGCAGCGATCACGGGAATGTCAAGTGCATCAACGACCTGAGGGACAAGTGTCATCGTAGTCATGTCACCTACATGACCGCCCGATTCGCCTCCTTCGGCTATCACGGCATCGGCTCCCGCGCGTTCCATCATCTTTGCAAGAGCCACACTTGCCACAACAGGGAATATCTTTGTACCTTTTTCTTTCCACATGTTTATATATTTACCCGGATTGCCGGCGCCCGTTGTTATGAATGCCACGCCTTCTTCATAAAGCATTTTGGCGATGTTTTCAACATCGGGATTCATAAGCATGAGATTTACGCCGAAAGGCTTGTCGGTATTTTCCCGACAGATATGTATTTCTTTTCTGAGTGCCTCGGCCGGCATGCCGCCTCCTGCCACAAGTCCCAGCGCGCCCGCATTGGATACCGCTGCCGCAAAAGCACCGGTCGCTATGTTGGCCATTCCGCCTTGTATTATAGGATACTTTGTACCCGTTATGTCATTTAGTTTCATGTTGTCTCCCTATATGATGACGGCGCCCCAGGTGCGTCCCGCTCCGAATGCACAAAGAAGCGTTCTTTGTCCCTCTTTTATGATACCGCCTTTATATGCTTCGTCGAGTGCAAGTGCAACGCTCGCACTTGAAGTGTTTCCGTATTTCTGGATGTTTACAACGAACTTATCCATAGGCTGATCGACCTTCTTGGCGATCGACTCGATTATTCTTAAGTTTGCCTGATGAAGTATAAAGTGATCTATATCATCGTATGTAAGTCCCGCTTTTTTAACAACACTTTCTATGACAGTCGGAACGGTTGCGACCGCAAACTTATATGTGTCCTGGCCGTTCATATGAATAAGGCCGGTGGGGACTTTTATATGTATCATCTCTTCGTCGCCTTCGACGCCTATCTCAGAAAAGTATGGTCTGTCGTCAAGCTGAAGTACTGCTGCCGCCGCACCGTCACCAAAAAGCACGCAAGTTCCTCTGTCGGTCATATCCATCTTTTTTGAAAGCACTTCCGCTCCCACCAAAAGACCGTATTTTGCGCCTCTTGCCATCATGAGCGCTCTTATCGTCTCAAGTCCGAATATAAATCCCGAACATCCGGCACCTACATCCAGACATATGATGTCGTTTCTAAGCCCAAGTCTTCCCTGAATAAGGCAGGCCGAAGACGGTGAATAATACTCGGCCGACACGGTACACACCACCACAACGTCTATGTCTTCTTTGTTTATCCCGGCGTTTTCGATCGCCTCTCTTGCCGCATTTTCGGCAAGTAACGTCTGATCTTCCTCGCCCGTCACGTAGTGTCTTTCTTTCATTCCCGTACGTTTGGTGATCCATTCGTCGGAAGTATCCACTATTTTCGCAAGATCATCGTTTGTCATTATCTTCTTTGGAACGAAGCTCCCCGTCCCCACTATCTTTATCCCACATTTATTCATTGTTTCAAAAAACCTGCATCAAACTTTCTGAACTTTTCATATCTTTCGCTTACGATCTCTTCCTTTGTCTTTTCCTTAAGATCGCATAAAGCAGTCTTTATCGCTTTTCTGACTTCCTCTGTCGGGTCTTCTTCGCTAAGTATCCCTTCCACTATTCCAAACTCGTAAAGATCTTTGGCCGTAAGCTTCATGACACTTGCCGCCTCATCCCTTCTTTTGCTGTCATGCCAAAGTATGGAGGCAAAGCCTTCGGGAGAAAGAACACTGTACACAGCATTTTCAAGCATATATATGCGGTTTGCCACCGATATGGCAAGTGCTCCTCCGCTGCTTCCTTCGCCGGTCACTATCGTGATGATCGGAACTTTCAGTGTGCTCATGACGGCAAGATTATCCGCTATCGCACGGCTTATTCCGTTAATCTCCGCTTCTTTCCCGGGGTACGCTCCGGGTGTGTCGACAAATGTTATTACGGGACGGTCAAACTTTTCGGCCTGCTTCATAAGTCTTAATGCTTTTCTGAACGCCTCGGGACCGGGCATACCGAAATTGCAGGTGATGTTTTCGTCTACATCCTTACCCTTCCTGTGCCCTATCACCGTAACCGGAATATCGTCAAACATGGCTATCCCGCCAAGTATCGACGGATCTTCTTTACATATCCGATCTCCGCGCTGTTCAAAGAAATCCGTAAACAGAGCATCTATATAATCCGTTATCTTAAGTCGTCCCGGATCTCTTGCCGCAAGGACTCTTTCGATTGCCTCCATCATTGTTTCCTTTCATGAAGTTTAAGAAGCAATATAAGCTTTGAGCGTATCACGCTTCTTTTTACCACTTCGTCCACATGACCGTGTTCTTTAAGAAAATCCGCTCTTTGAAAACCTTTGGGAAGCTTCTCCCCGATCGTCTGCTCTATGACTCTCGGCCCGGCAAATCCTATAAGAGCATCCTCCTCGGCAAGCGTAATGTCTCCAAGCATTGCAAAGCTCGCGCTCACACCGCCCGTAGTCGGGTCGGTCAGTACGCTTATATAAAGACCGCCCTCTTCTTTAAACTTTTCTATCACGGCGCTTGTTTTTGCCATCTGCATAAGGGCAACTATCCCTTCCTGCATCCTGGCGCCGCCGCTTGCGGTAAAGATGATGAGCGGAAGTCTGTTTTCATGGGCGTATTCGGTGGCTTTTGCGACCGCCTCTCCGACATATATGCCCATGGAAGCCATCATAAAGCGCTTATCCATCACACATAAAACCGTCTTGTATCCGCCTATTGTGCACGTTCCGGCTACTATGGCATCTTCGATCCCTGTTTCTTCTTCGAGAGTTTTCTTTTTATCCAAATACCCTGTAAAGTTTAAAGGATCGAGCCCCGGATATGACAGGTCAAAGCTTTCAAAGGAGCCTTCGTCAGCCGTGTCCGCTATGCGATCAAAAGCCGTGTAAGGCTTATCGTCTTTTTCCAAAGCTTCAAGATACGGGGTCGGATCTTTTCTGAGCTTTTTATATCTTCTGAATTTATCTTTCCTGTTGTCTACTGCGTTGATCATTTTTTATCGTTTTCTTTTTGCCCTGCTGCCCTGTCCCATTTAAGTATCTCGTCGGCGTGCTTTTCGATGAAATTTACGCTGTATTTACCCCTTATAAACGAGGGATGGTGCATCAGCAGATAATCAAAATCGACGTTTGTCTCTATCCCCTCAAGCGTAAATTCCAAAAGCGCTCTTCGCATCCTTCGTATCGCATCGAGTCTTGTCGGTGCGTGGACTATTATCTTCGCAAGCATCGAATCGTAAAACGGGCTTGTGGCGTAACCGTTGTACAGATGAGTGTCGACTCTCACGCCGGGGCCTCCGGGAAGATTCAAAAATTCGACCGTTCCGGTATTTGCCTTAAAATCCTTCGAAGGATCTTCCGCATTTATGCGGCACTCTATTGCATGACCGGAAAGTCTTACATCTTTTTGTTTCAGTTTCAAAGGCTCGTGATATGCGATCCTTATCTGCTCCTTTATGAGATCCAAACCGGTGACTGCCTCGGTAACGCCGTGCTCCACCTGAATGCGCGTGTTCATCTCTATGAAATAGAAATGTCCTTTTGCATCGAGTACGAACTCAACGGTTCCCGCATTTGTATAATTTGCCGCCTTCGCCGCAGCGACCGCAGCCTTTCCCATCTGCTTTCGAAGATCGTCCTTTAGTGCCATGCACGGGCTTTCTTCTATGAGTTTTTGATTTTTTCTTTGTATGGAACAGTCTCTTTCACCAAGCTGTAGGACATTTCCGAACTCGTCTGCGAGTATCTGAAACTCGACATGTTTGGGATTCATGATCAGCTTCTCGACGTACATCTCATCATTCCCGAAGCACGCACGGGCTTCGGCTTTGGCTTCCCTGTACATGGCCTCGAGCTGTTCCTTTTTGAGGACTCGTCTCATTCCGCGGCCGCCGCCGCCCGCGCTGGCCTTTATAAGAACCGGATATCCTATCCTGTCAGCGATTTTCTCAAGCATCGAAAGATTCTCGACCGGGCCGTCCGAACCCGGCACCACGGGAACGCCCGCCTTTTGCATCATTTTTCTGGCCAGAAGCTTGTTTCCGAGCAAATCCATCGCTTTCGGAGTCGGACCTATAAAGACTATCCCCTCTTTGTAACAGCGTCTTGCAAACTCGCTGTTTTCGGACAAAAAACCAAATCCGGGATGAAGCGCATCGCACCCCGTTACTTTGGCTGCGGTAATGATCGCATCCATATTCAAATAACTTTCCGTGCTTGAAGCGGGACCGATACATACACTGTCCGTCGCAAGTTTTACGTGTAGACTGTCCTTATCCGCCGTCGAATATACGGCGATCGTTTCGATATTCATCTCGCGACAGGTACGTATTATACGGATCGCGATCTCCGCGCGGTTGGCCACCAATATCCTTTTAAACATAATCAATCTCCGATAACAAACAGCGGACTTTCAAATTCAACGACATCGCGGTCTTTAAAGAATATCTTCTTTACCGTGCCGTCTCTTGGCGCTTTGACTTCGTTTATCATCTTCATGGCTTCTATCTGGCAAAGCGTCTGCCCCTTATTTACGTGATCGCCCTCTCTTACAAACGGCGCATCATCGGGACCGGGGCCCGCATAAACCACACCGACAAGGGGAGAAAGAACGCTTTCGCCCGGCGTTTTGTCTTCGCTGTATTCAGGTTTTTTTGAAGATCCTTCAATTTCTTTTGTCGGAACTTTGCCAATGACCTCGTCGGCCGGTGATGTTTCTTTTTTGAGCTTAAGCTTCATTCCTTCACACTCAAGTTCCAATTCCGAACATCTGCTCTCCTCAAAACTGCTCATCAGCTCTTTGACCAAAGAAAGATCCGTCATCATTTGTGTGCCTCTAAGTAATCAACTATATCCTGCACTGTCTTAAGCTCCGGAAGCGCATCCTGATCTATCGTGATGCCCGTCTTTTCCTCAACCGCAAGAGAAAGTTCAACCGCGTCAAGTGAATCTGCACCGAGATCCTTGAAAAGATCCGATTCCAACGTGATCTTATCTTCGGAACAGCTTAATATGTCGATTATTACCTCTTTTACAATTTCAAACATGATTATCTCCTTCACATAATACAAATTTTTTATTTAAATATTTTTAACTACCTTACGTATCATAATTATTTGAGAAAAAAAGTCAATACTAATTAAAAAAATTTAACTATTTGTTCACATTTATGAAAAATGAACCAACACCACCGTCCCCCCAGAGTCAAAAATCAGCGGACAAAAAAAGGACCTTCCCGTGGGAAGGTCCTTATCGTTATTTGATTTAATATAAATAACCGAATGCACTCAGAAGAGTTGCACCAAGTATGGCATAAAGCAAAAAGGTAAGAACTATCATGATAGCCATTACTATAAGCTGTGCCTTTGCCCAGTTTTTACGTGACTCTTTGCCGTCACCGAAAGCCCAAACGAAAAGTAAGATGATATTTACACAGGGGATACACATAAGAAGAAGTATTCCAACCCATGTTCCGATACTTACCGGCTCAAGATCCTGAGGATTGTAAACAGGTGCGCCGTAATTGTACGGAGGGATAGGCTGTCCCTGAGGAGGGATCGGCTGTCCTTGAGGGGGAATCGGCTGTCCCTGATGAGGGATCGGCTGTCCCTGAGGCTGTGAGTACTGATTGTTATTTAAATTTCCATCCATAATTGTCCACCCCGAAAAGTCTAGTTTAATTGTTAAGAATTCCTTAACTGTAAAAATCGTATCATAAACGGACCATATACGCAACAAAAAATTGCATTTAAGGCTTCACTGCATGGCAATGAGTACCGATTCATAGTATAATCACATTTATGATAGACGCGTTAAAAAACATATTTAAAAGAATATGGTCAGACATCAAAAAGTACAAAGTTGGGATCGCAATATGCGTCATATACTATTTTTTGACGTTAAATCTCTTCAAAGCCTCCTGTCCGTGCATACTGCTCACCGGACTTCCGTGTCCCGGCTGCGGTATCACAAGATCTCTTTTAGCGATACTGACGTTTCGTTTCAAATATGCCTTTGAGACTAATCCTGCTTCGTACGCATGGTTTTTCCTTATACTCTGGTTTATCTTTTTCAGATACATTAAGGGTCAAAGAAGCCGCATCTTCCATACTCTCCTTACGATAACGGCGATCATTACGATAGGCGTATACATTTACGGAATGGTTAAATACTTCCCGAACCGCATCCCTTACGTTTATACGACTCACAACCTTTTTCACTACACAGTAACAAGATCGCATTAAAAAATCCCGAACCTCTTGGTTCGGGATTTTCAATCTCATAGGTAGGTATCTGATTACTTAAGTGTAACCTTAGCGCCTGCATCTTCAAGAGACTTCTTAAGAGCTTCAGCGTCAGCCTTTGCAAGACCTTCCTTGATTACCTTGGGAGCTGCCTCAACGAGGTCCTTTGCTTCCTTAAGTCCAAGACCGGTAGCTTCACGAGCGATCTTGATGATCTGAACCTTGTTAGGTCCGATCTCGGTAAGTTCTACGTCGAACTCTGTCTTCTCTTCAGCTGCTGCTGCGTCTCCGCCTGCTGCTGCTGCAACTACAACGCCTGCTGCTGCGGATACACCGAACTCTTCTTCGCAAGCCTTTACAAGATCATTTAATTCCAAAACGGATAACTCTTTGATAGCATCAATGAGTTCCTGAGCTGTTAATTTAGCCATTTTCAATTTCCTCCATATAAATAATAGTTTACTTGGTTACTTATTCTGCCTTAGCTTCCTCTGTGGGAGCTTCTTCTGCCTTAGCCTCTTCAGCGGGTGCTGCTTCTTCAGCCTTAGCTTCTGCCGCAGGTGCTTCTTCTGCCTTTGCTTCCTCAGCAGGTGCTGCTTCTTCTGCCTTAGCCTCTTCCTTTACGGGAGCGTCACATGCAGCTGCGCCACCTTTCTCAGCAAGCTGGTTCATAACACGTGCGAAATTTGTGATAGGAGACTGTAAGCTTCCAAGCAACTTGGAAATCAACTCGTCTCTTGAAGGGATAGTAGCGATTGCTGCGATTCCCTTAGCGTCGTAGGTTGTACCTTCAACGACACCGCCTTTGATCTCGAGTACGGGAGCCTCTTTAGCGAATTTAGCGATAACCCTTGCAGGTGCTGTTGCATCGTCCTTGCCGATAGCAATAGCTGTAGGGCCTTCCAAAAATTCGGAGATTCCTTCGAACTCGGTTCCCTTTATTGCAAAATTAATGAAAGTGTTCTTGTATACCTTGTAGGTTACGCCTGCTTCGCGAAGTGAACGACGAAGTCTGGTGTCCTGCTCTACGGTAAGTCCTCTGTAGTCAACAACTACGATAGAACCGGCATCTTTGATGCTTTCAGAAATTTCCGCAACTATGGGAGCTTTCAATTCAACCTTTGCCATTTTATTACCTCCTTATAAGATTATGCCGAACAGGAGTGTATATAAACAATAAACCCTCTGTCCAAAGACAGAGGGTTAGTAAATACATAAATACTCACTGGTTCCTCGGCAGGCGCTTCTTCTTACGACGGTTCTCCGTCACCTGCTGTCTTCGGCCTTGTATAAATTAACATATCAAAATCGCTATGTCAATTACAAATTAATATTTTGCAACGCTCATACGAACGCCGGGGCCCATTGTAGTGGTCATTGTAAGAGACTTGATGTACTGTCCCTTTAATGCTGCGGGCTTAGCCTTTACGATAGCGTCCATGATAGCATTGAAGTTCTCTGTAAGCTGTGCCTCTGAGAAAGAAGCCTTTCCTACGGGAACGTGTACGATATTGGACTTGTCGAGACGATACTCGATCTTACCTGCTTTAATATCGTTGATAGCCTTGGTAACGTCCATTGTTACGGTACCTGCCTTAGGGTTGGGCATAAGTCCTTTAGGACCGAGCACCTTACCGAGACGACCTACAACACCCATCATGTCGGGAGTTGCAACAACAACGTCGAAATCAAGCCATCCTTCATTCTGGATCTTCGGAATAAGTTCCTCAGCTCCAACATAATCAGCACCTGCCTGCTGAGCTTCGTCTGCCTTGGGTCCCTTAGCGAAAACAAGAACCTTAACGGTCTTACCTGTTCCGTTGGGAAGAACTACGGCACCACGAATCTGCTGCTCAGCGTGACGTCCGTCACAACCGGTACGAATATGTAATTCAACTGTTTCATCAAACTTAGCTGTAGCAGTCTTCTTAACAACAGATACGGCTTCGTCTGCTTCATAATACTTTGCGCGGTCAACTAACTTAGCTGCCTCTGCATATTTCTTTCCGTGCTTCATTTATAATATCCTCCTAATGTGGTTAACGCCTTGGCGTGACAATATGTCAACGGAAGTTTCCTTCCTCCCACTTGTGCTTGTTATTAGTCTGCTACAGTGATACCCATACTTCTTGCGGTACCTGCGATCATGCTCATTGCTGCTTCGATGCTTGCTGCGTTAAGATCTTTCATCTTGAGTTCAGCGATCTCTTTAAGCTGAGCCTTTGTAACGGTAGCAACCTTTGTCTTGTTGGGTGTGCCCGAACCTGACTTAATGTTGCATGCTTTCTTTAACAAAACTGCTGCAGGGGGAGTCTTAGTAACGAAACTAAAGCTTCTGTCTGCGTAAACCGTAATGATAACGGGAACTATGGTATCGCCCATATCTGCGGTCTTAGCATTGAACTGCTTTGTAAATTCCACGATGTTTACACCGTGCTGACCGAGTGCAGGTCCAACCGGGGGAGCGGGTGTTGCTTTGCCGGCAGGGATCTGTAACTTAATATATCCTTCTACTTTCTTTGCCATAATGGCACCTCCTAAATAAATTGTGGTAAGGCGTACCGTTATCGGAAAGTCTCCGCGGTACTCCCACTTCAGAAACGTATATTAAAGGTTAAAACCTAAAATATCAAATTTAGTTCATAGCACGAACTTCAGCGAAACTGATCTCAACAGGCGTCTCGCGTCCGAAAAGTTCTACATTGATGGTAGCGGTCTGCTTGCCGTAGTCCATACGGGTTACGACACCGACTGTATCTTTCCATACACCTGCAACAACCGCAACCGTATCGCCTTCTTTGAAGTCTGCCGTAACGTTCTCCATACGGATACCGAGTGATTTCATCTCAGCTTCGGTAAGCGGAACCGGCTTGCTTCCGGGACCGACAAATCCCGTAACGCCTCTCGTATTACGAACAACATACCAAGTATCGTCGTTCATTACCATTTTGACGAGAACATATCCGGGGAAAAGCTTCTTCTGGGAAGTTTTTCTTACACCGTCTTTTACTTCGACAACATCGGTCAAAGGAACACGGACCTCTAAGATATCTTCTTCGAGATGGCGATTGGCAACAGTCTTTTCGATGTTTGCCTTTACCTTATTTTCATATCCGGAATAAGTATGTGCAACATACCATTTAGCTTCTGCCATGCTTCAATCTCCTTACTGTGTAATGAAATTAACGCCGTACTGGATAAGAAAATCAAATACGGTGATCAAACCACCGAGAACAACGGCAATAATTGTTACCGCAACGGACTGTTTGAAAACCGACTCCTTTGAAGGCCATATGATCTTCTTAAACTCTGCAGAAACGGTATTGAAAAAACCGGGTTTATTATCTTTATTGGAATCAGCCATGATAATCTCCTTTACCGGTAAATTACTTGGTTTCTTTGTGCAATGTGTGCTTCTTGCAGAATCTGCAATATTTCTTTGTTTCCATACGATCGGGATGGTTCTTCTTTTCCTTCGTCGTATTGTAGTTTCTCTGCTTGCACTCAGTACATGCCAATGTGATCTTGGTACGCATATATTCTACCTCCGAATAAAAATCAAATCGAAATAAATTTCGCAACAAAAAAAGAGCTCGACACTCTTTGCTCAACTAATGTATCATGAACAAACAGGTTCGTCAACTCTTTTTTCGTAAAAATCATCAGTATCTTTCTTTTATCATCGTCGATACTCTTGATTGGATGATGTCAGCGACTTCATCTGCAGTTTTGGCACCGTTATAATAATATTCCGCCTCTTCCATTATTATAGATATAATCTCATTATCATAGCGCATAGTTTTTTCTATCGAGTCGATATAACATTTCAGTTCCTCAATTTCTTCATAAGTAACAGGATCAACAGATATTTGGGAATAGCCCAAATAATATGTTGCTTGTTCCTTTTCTGTTTCTTTCTTAGCCGCCCGGTCAAATGCGGTTCTCGATGAGGGAAACTCATATACATACTCATCCTGATATTCCGGTAATAATACTTCCCGTATGAAATCCCACGCCATATCCTTATTTCTACACTTCTTTAAAATTGCATAAGCACCCGGATATTGACAGGCCATGCCTTCTCTGTCCGGGCTGGGATAACCTATCAATGTTGCCTTTTCACCCAATGCAACTCTCAGATAATATTCATAAGTTCCAACCGAAGAAAGCGATATATCCGTAAGACAGATTTTGTTATTCCTAAACAATTCAGCCAATTCTCCGAAATAGTCAACAGTGTAATCCCCCTCTTTAAGCTGTTTCGAGAATAGCAACAATTGCATAAACTCTTCACAGTCAAATGAACACTTTTTGTTTTCATAATCGATAAACTCATCCATATTCATTGCCAAAATTTTTGAAAACAAATGTTCACGCGATTCGCTGTAAAAAATTTCTCGGTCAGGATAGGCTTCTTTAAAATCCATGAATTCATCTATGGTCCATCCGGTCAATCCATTTACTTCACTTTCTTTCGCCAATACTGTTTCGACAGAAAATTGCGGGATTATCATATAAAGAGCGTTCTTATAAGACCCTGCCGATAGAACGCACTCAAACAGATCTTCTTCATTTATTTCCTCATCTTTGGAAAGAAACTCGGATAAATCCGCAAAAGCTCCTTTTCTTATATAATTTTCAACGTCTGTTTCAGGAGTGATATACAAAATATCCAACGAGTCATTTTGTGACAGATCAACGTTCAATCTGTCCCAATCTCCAAAAATATTATCATTGGTTTGATATTCGGAATAATCTTTGATCTCAATCTTTATTTCTTTATTATTCCTGTTAAACTCCGCAACTCGAGTCCGGAGCTCATTATCGGCCCTTAAGCAGCCCATGATCAAAACTTTCTTTTGGATAGCCCCTTCGCGTTTTTCAAAGGCTACTATTTCGTTTTTATAAGAATCACCAAATCCGGTAATCTCATTCTTAAGACAAATGATCAGATCATCGTTTATCACTTGAAAGAAGCCATATTCGTAAGAATCGGGAATATATGAATCCATAAAATTCATTATTTCACTTTTTCCCGGAACATCATATTTGCATGAATATATACCATCCCTGTCATAAACCGCAAAATCTCCGCCACTGTGATTTACACAAACTGAGAGATCTGATAGATTATAGGGGCCTGTATCCTTTCTCACTATCTGAGTATCGGTTAACTCTGCTTCTACAACCATGCTGTGACCATCATCTGACCAAACGATCTCATAAATAGTACCGTTTTTTCCCGAAAAATAGTCGATATGATCATCCCCATGTTCTTGTTTAAAGATCAGATTGAACTCTTCATCATAAATGTACGTTTCAGCATAATTATCACTCAAAAAACGGTTATCTAAAACGTATATCTTTTCAATATTATCCTTATGCCCATCATTCAATATGCACCTTTTTATCAACTTGTTGTCCATATCCCTGATTTCGACTGCATTGCTGCCATCTCCTTGAGTCAAAAGAAGCAATACCTCGGCTTGCGACAGTGCAACTACATCATTCACATATTCAGTTTCTTCCGTGCCTTCCGGCAATTTATAAATTTGTCCGTTACCGCCTTTATAGTTACAATATCCCCAAAACGGACCATTATTTTCATATTCATATGAGTTGCCGCCATAAAAAACACGGACCACCTCATCATCTACAAATGAATCCATTGCCGTAATGCTTAAGTCGTTTCCCAAGGAGTCATCTATAACTGATTCAGAGAATGATTCGACATACACAACACTGTCCCTTTCCTTTGAACAGGCAGTTAACAACAATAATAATGGTAGTATTGGCAATATTCGTAATATTGTCTTGTTCATCTGTTATCCTATCCCTCTCAGATTCAATCACTTGAAGATTCTGTAAGACATTTCTGTGGCAGGATAATCGTCCCAACTCCACGAATCAGTAAGACGCACAATTGTTCCGGTATAAGGATCCATGCAAACAAAATTGCTGTAATCCAAATAATCCGACTGTGTCCCCTCATAATATCCGCATATCACTACAAAATGCTGATTTCCTCTATTATCATTTTTATACATTCTGGTCGGTTTACCCGAATTCAATGCATTATAGATTTTCTTCAATTCTATTTGTTTATTGGTACCGTATGATGTAGCCTGACTTGAATTAACCGGTATATGCATTTCAGGCCCAATCTGATTTGCCGGATTGCTGGCAACACCGTTTTGTCTGGAACCACTCAGATAATCAAGAGGATTAACTGAACTTCCTGTAACAATACTTCTCCCGACCGCATTTGAAACAATTCCGCAACCGACATTGTATCCAACTAAATTGGGTATTTTATAAGATCGCTGATTGTATGGGTTATAATTTGTTTTAGGAGATCCTTCAACATATTGATAGGTCATGTGAGGAACCAATAAAACTCGCAAATTGCTTACATTTCCACTAACTGGCGCCTCGTCTGTTTCCGCCCGTCTTTGAGCAGCCAGCATACCAATTCCCCATATCGTTAGCCCTAATACTACAGCCGCTAAAACGATAATAACACCGTTTAACTTTTTCCATGTCTTTTTCTTCATATCCAGCTCCTTTATTATAGTTGATTCTATAGATTAATCGGCCGATTAACTCTAAGACCACCATAAGGAAGCGCAAAAGCAAATTCAATTGTTTTTGGACGAACGACATGTTTTTTGGACGAACGACATAAATAAATTGTTTTTATTGTATCATTATTCCATCCGCCCAATAGAGTATTTACGCACAACCGCAAAATAAGCTTCCCTAAAAGAATTGTAATATTTTCTCCCTATAGTCAAAGAAGCACCTGTTTCCATTTTAACTGTCCCGTTGATAAAGCCATCAACATATATAAGATTAACCATGCTTGATCTGTGAATTCTTTGCAAGGACAGGCCTTCAGTCTGCTCCTCAATACTCTTCAAACTGGAATAAACATTTATTTCACTATTCTTCAAATATACGGTCGAATAGTTTTTCCGAGCTACTATATAAAAAATGTCTTCTACCTTTATACTGATATTTCCATTTATCGATTCAAAAACAATAGCTTTGTTTTTCCTGTCCTCACGAATGGCAACGGCTATACACCGCCCAACTATTTCGGGCTCAATCGGTTTATTCGCATATGCCAGCGTTTTAATATCAAGACTATCCAAGCGAAAGCTTTCGTAAAAAGAAACAAAAACAATCCTCCAAAAAAGAGGATTGTCTCGTATTATATTCATGACTTCAACGCCATTAATTCCACCCATTTGTATGTCAAGGAAAAGGATATGAATCATTTCACCTTCATATGCCACTACTTCCTCTCCCGAAGAAAACTCAATCAAATTGCAGTCTTCACCAACTTCGTCAAAGTAGGCTTTACACTTTTCCTTAATATCATCACGACAGAATTCATCGTCATCACAGATTCCTATTGTTATCATAAGCCCCCTAGTCAATCCATTCCTTTTTAATAATGATTATAGTTTATGATAACGCATCTGTAAAGTTTTATTTATCCTTTTTGTCTAAGCCACATCATGTTGAATGCTTTTATAAAGTTCTTATAGCGCTCTGCGATTCCGTAAAGAAATCTGACTTCACAATCTTTTTCCGGTCAAATTGAAGTTTTTAGGTTTTAAAAGAGTCTCAAAGCTATTGCAGCGGAATCAAACTTATCTCCATATAATCAGTCGTATCGATCAATGTTTCCGTCAATCGGAATGAATTCTTTTCAAACACATAAGAAGATCTTTCAATGGAATTGTCGTCCGCTATTGTTTCTTTAATTATTACTGAATCATTACAAATAAGATAATAATAATCCTCGGCTCCGTTCAAAACCTGGTATACCCTTCCGTCATCAATGGAGTATATATCATAAATCTTACTGATCTCCCCATTGATATCCGTATTAATCGGTTCTCCCAAGAGTAATTCTTCAATTCCGTCAGCGTTAATGTCTTTGATCAAATAGCCGAGATTTCGATTCTTGTTCCTGTCCTCTCTGAATTCATTGCTGAGCTTTATCGTGACCCCAATATGTATCGATCCCATTCCTTTCAGACACTTTTTGGCTTCTTTGATAATACTCTCATATGTAAAGCCCATTTCATTCGGATACATGACATCTACATTTGCCCAACGAGGCATGACTTTTTCTTTATTCCATGCCATAGGAGTAATATAATCCCAAAATGCATCTTCCGAAACTTCTTCTCCGCCTATGGTAAATGTATGTTCAATCCCATCACCGGAAGCCATTATCTCAGTCTCATAACCCTCTTTATTAAAGCTCACAATCCTATAATAGTCTGCGGCACTAGCCGAGCCATTACCAGCGCCGAGTATCGTGGAATCGGAAAATATGAATTCAAATGGCCACATAGTCTCGGTATAGGCATATACCTCTTCATCCAATAAGGTAAAAATAACAGTTGCGGGAAAAGCTTCTATTTTATCAGATATTACAAATATCAGTTCATTTTGTCCGTCCCTGTCAAAATCAAGCACATAATAAGATGTCCAATAAAGAGGCTTATTCAGTTCATTCCTTTTGAGCGTAAAGTCATAGATGGTACTATATTCACCCGTTTCACTTCTTACAAACTCTCTTCCCGAATGAAACACTTCACATATCTCATCCGGAAGGTTATCAAAACAAAGCGATGAATACACTTTTTGAAGATCAACGTCCGTCGCTTCATTTTCATTTGTTTTATCCGTTTTACTTGTTTTATCCGTTTCGTCCGTCTTATTTATTTGCTCGGCCCTCGGCAACTCAACAACACTTTCTTCTGAAACTGACATAGAAACCGAAACGAGTTCTTCGTCCCCAATTGCCTTATGGGTTTTACCAAAAAATTTCACGAGCGCCACAATTACCGCGACGATCACCACAACAATTATTGTTGATAAAATTACAACTTGCCTTTTATTCTTCATATTGCCCTATCACAATGCTTTTTAATACTGTTTTACAAATGCTCTTTTCCGCTATAGCTTGAAATCATTATGAACATCGGAGTTTGAAATATTCAACTGTCTTTGGACGAACGACATGTTTTTTGGACGAACGACATAAAAAAGTGCTTATAAACCTTTTTAACTTCATATTTAAATTCCACTTCATGATCGCCTTCTGGCACCAAAACGGCGCTGAAGCCGAAATCGACTTTGATAATGGGAGTCTCGACGCCGTCAACGTAGGCGGTAAAGCATTCATCGTAGGGAACCGAAAAGAACAAAAGGTTTTCGCGCTCCATATGAGCTGTGGCTGTGAAGCCGGTTTTGCTTGTTTTAAAATCTGTGCAGGCATGCTCGCGCTTTTTATCGCACTCAAGAGCAAACTTGCTGCTCGTTACGGAACGAAGATTTTCTGCTGAAGCTCTCGTCATGTACTGTCCGTACTCTTCCACATCTTCTTCTCGTAATACAAGATAGCGAAGAAGTCCTCTGTCGATGGCACCGTCTTCTCCACCGCCTTCGGCGAACTCTTCTTCCGTCACATACTCGTCAAAAGAAAAGCCCATTGGTATATAGTGATTGTTTTCGTAAATATCAAAGCCATTCGATGAAGTCATGAGAGTGAACTTGCTTAGGTCCGCGTCTTCGTCTATATGACCTATATGCTCGATCGGGGTTTCTTTTTCCACTATCAAATAACGGGTTGAAAACAGCGTTCTTGCGCCGATCCTCGAAACCGTGAGACGCGACGTGACCTTTCTTGAAAGCCCGATACCCTCGTAAAAATCGATGATTGAAGGTGAGATCGTGCTGATAAATGAAGTGTTGGTGGGCATGTTCCAAACCATCGGATAATTGAAAACGTCCTGTTCGGTCTCTATCCTGTACCAGTCTTCCGTTTTGGGAAATTCGACTCTATCTTTCAAACACTGCTCAATAAAGGAGTTCGCCCTGTCTTTTTCAACCAGCATATCGCCTTCGGTGATCATTATGCCACAGGTTAAAAGGCATGCTGCCGATACGCATATGACTATAGGCTTTATGCTCTTTATCTTCTTAAACGCAAAGCAAAGCAGCACAAAGAAAACGCCCGTCATCAACACGGTAAACAAAAGTTCTGCGGCAAGCTGCTCGGGATTTTTAAGTGCTCCGAGTATGGTGAGCTCCCCTTCTTCCGTTTTTGCGGGCAAAACCGCGCAGATCGCAAAGAATGCGATGAACCCTGTCACCCAGATATTTCCCTTTATAATAGGAGAAATGTTTTCTTTTTCAGCGGGAAGCGTCTCTAAAACACGCACGCTCACAAGCGACATAATAAGAACGGGCATGAAATACCATCTTGCGTAATACTCAGTGTTAAGAGCCGAGAACAATGCATTTAGCCCCGGAATAAAGGCAAAGATGAGGCTTACAAAAAGGACTCTCTTGGGCCACTTGTATTCAAACGAAACATCTTTTCTTTTATATATAATGAAATAAGCGATCACACACGCAACAGAAATCATCGGAAGATATGCTCCGACGCCGGATACACGACTGTATTGAGCGTTAAACATTGAATTCAACCCGGACAGATCGGGCAGTAAAACCGTGTTCTTGACGATCCCAAGTGGCATAACGGGTTCTTCGTACGCCACGAGATCTGCGCCCATAAGCACACTCTTTAAACGGGAATTGCCCATCGTATAGTAGATCGCAGGTATAAGATACCAAAGAGACAGTATAACGCCTGCAAACGAGCACCAAAGTGCGCGCCAGGTGAGTTTAAGTGAATTAAAACGAGAGTTTTCTTCTTTCCTGATGAAATATCTGCAAAAGAAATATATGCAAAGAAATACGGCTTCCCCCACAAAGAAATAGTAATTGACTATCGCCATGAGCATGGTCATCAGGAT